>Ga0067045_1028456_pt1 | contig 33085 bp, 27 predicted proteins | sample TerdegcTABiofilm_FD_59184 | JGI IMG/M metagenome (GOLD analysis project Ga0067045, IMG submission 59184) | Combined Assembly of (Gp0054472, Gp0054536) Wastewater bioreactor microbial communities from Singapore -Terephthalate degrading...
CCCCGCCGACATCCCCCTCCTCTACCGCTGGATCGAAACCTGCGCCGCTGCCTGGCGGGACGCGCTCGACCTGCGCCCCTGCGGCGTGGAAATTCCCTCCCTGCCCGAATTGCGGCAGGCACAGGCCGGCCTGCGGCCCAAAAGCATCCGCCGCCGGCTGCAGGCCATTCAGCAAACCGTGCTGGAATGGGAGGAACAGGCCTACCGCGCCGGCAGCCGTGAGGAGATGGCGCCGGTCTTCCGCCCGGCCATTGTACTGCGCGGCCTGATGATTCAATCCGACCACCTCGCCTCGGCCGGCAGCGATTCACTCCCCGCCCGCATCGAAGCCGTCCCCGCTCTGCTGGCTGAGCTGCGCAGGCTCTCGCAAGGCAGCTTTCAGTTGTACGCCCACCAGCAGGCCGCCGCCCAAACCCCGGGCAGCGCGCTGCTGATTGCCCCCACCGGCAGCGGCAAGACCGAAGCCGCTCTGCTGTGGGCCGCCCATCAGCAGCCGCCGCGCCTGTTTTACACCCTGCCCTTTCAGGCCAGCATGAACGCCATGTTCGACCGCCTGAATGCCATGCTGCCCGGGCGGGTGGGGCTGCTGCACGGGCGCAGCAGCCTCGCCCTCATGCAGCGGCTGATGGATCAATCCTACACCCCGCAGGAGGCCGCCCGCCTGGCGCGCCAGCTGAACGACCGCGCCGCGCTCGGTTACTACCCGCTGCGCGTCTTCAGCCCTTACCAGATGCTCAAGGCATCCTTTCAACTCAAAGGTTACGAAACCCTGCTCGCCGAATTCAGCGAAGCGGCTTTCATCTTCGATGAAATGCACGCTTACGAGCCCAGGCGTCTGGGAATGATTGCGGCCACCATCCAGTTTCTGGCGCAGCATTACGGCGCGCGTTTCTTCGTCATGTCGGCCACCCTGCCGCACATGCTGCGCCGCCAGCTGCGCCAGCGGCTGAACGACCCCCCCGTGCTGCGCGCCGAACCGCAGCTCTGCCGCCGCTTTCAGCGCCACCGCCTTCACCTGCTGGAAGGCGGCCTGCTGGACGAAGAAAACCTGCAGCGCATCTGCCGCAGCGTGCAGGCGGAAAACCTGCAGGCGCTGGTGGTGTGCAACACCGTCCAGCGTGCCCAGCAGGTCTGGGAACGGCTGCGCTCCAGCCTGCCGCCGGGCATTCCCCTTTTTCTGCTGCACAGCCGCTTTTGCATGCGCGACCGCCTGCACCACGAAAACGCCATCCTTCAGGCCGCCGGGCTGGGCAGCCGCCATCAGCCGCTGGTGGTGGTCGCCACTCAGGTGGTGGAGGTCAGCCTCAACCTTGACCTGGATGTACTGTACAGCGACCCCGCCCCGCTGGAAGCCCTGCTGCAGCGCTTTGGACGGATCAACCGGCTTGGGCTGCGCCCCCCGGCCGCGCTGTACGTCTTCACTCAGGATGAAAAGGTCTTCAGTTATGTCTATCACCCCCACGAGCAAATTTCCCGCACGCTTGACCTGCTGAAGGAACGCACCGCCCCTGCCAGGCCCAACGGTTTACTGCTGGATGAAAGCGCCCTGCCCGACTGGCTGGATGAGGTCTATCAGGATAGCCTGCTGGCACGCTGGGAGCAGGACTTTGAAGACTCATTGCAGGAATTTGAGGAAAACTTCCTCGCCGCCCTCAAACCCTTTCATTCCGACCAGGCCCTCGCCGGGCAGTTCAACCGCCTGTTCGATTCGCTGGAGGTGCTGCCCGAAGCGCTGTACGACGAGTACATTCAGGCTCAGGAGGAGTACCGCTACCCGGATGCCGACCGCCTGCTGGTGCCGCTGGGCTGGTGGCAGGTGCAGCGCCTGAGGCAGGCTGGCGTGGTCATGGAAGGGGATGAACGCCTGCCGCCGGTCGTCCGCCTGCCTTACGACGAAATACTCGGCCTGCAGCTGCCGGGCAGCGGGATGACCCCCAGCCCGCCGAACGCCGATCAGGCGGAGGATTTCGAGTAAACGGCCGGCTGTGCAGCCGGTGAAGGATAAATCAATCTATCCAAATTTGGCTATACGAAAAGGAGAAAACCATGCCCATCTTGCAGCATCTCATCGTGGATGAATTCGGCGCTTTCATCGGCAAACACAGCGAACGCATCATCGTCACCAAAGGTGAGCAGAAACTCACTCAGGCGCCCCTCGTCCACCTCGAATCCATCCTCATCGCCAGCTCCGGCATCAGCCTCAGCGCCGACGCCATCCGTGAATGCACCCAGCGCGGCATCCCCATTTTTTTCGTCAGCGGCAGCGGCAGCCCCTATGCCGCCCTCTACAGCGCCGGCCTGACCGGCACCATTGCCACCCGCCGCGCTCAGCTGCGCGCCTACGATACCACCCTGGGCCTCGACCTGATTCTGGCGATGGGCAGCGGAAAATTGCAAAATCAGGCCAACCTGCTCAAGTACATCGCCAAGTACCGCAAAGAAACCCGCCCCGAACTGTACGAGGAACTGCGCCGCACCGCGCTGGAAATTGAAGACCAGCTGGACGAACTGGCTCAATACCGCACTCTGCCCGAATTTCGCGAAGGCAGCCTGACTGTCGAAGCCGTGCGCGATCAGCTGCTCGGCATTGAAGGCCGCGCCGCCGAACGCTACTGGAGCGCGGTAACCCAAATCCTGCCTGAAAAATACGCCTTTCCCGGCCGCTTGCGGCGCGGCGCCGCCGACCCGGTCAACTCGGCGCTCAATTACGGTTACGGCATTCTTTACGGTCAAATTGAGCGCGCCCTGGTGCTGGCCGGTTTGGACCCCTACGCCGGCTTTCTGCACGCCGACCGGCCCGGCAAACCTTCCATGACGCTCGATTTCATTGAAGAATTCCGCACCGTCGTCGTCGACCGCACCGTGTTCGGCATGGCCAACCGCGGTATTCCCTTTGAACAGGATGAAGACAACCGTCTGACGAAAGAATTCCGCCGTCAGCTGGCCGAAGCCATCCTCAACCGTCTGGAAGGCAGTGTGGAATACGAAAACAAACGCCACCTGCTGCGCAATGTGATTCAAATTCAGGCGCGCCACCTGGCCGCCTGTCTGCGCGGCGAACGGCCGGCCTACACGCCCTTCACGCCGGCGTGGTAACGAGAATGAAGGAGAAAATTCCCAACCTGATTGTGATTTACGACATCCCCGATGACGCCAAACGCGCCAAAATTGCGGATGCCTGCCTGGATTACGGCCTCGACCGCATTCAATACAGCGCCTTTTGCGGCTGGCTTCCCAACAGCCTGCAGAACGAACTGCTCCAAAAAATCCGCCGCATTCTGGGCAAAAAGCCCGGCAACATTCAGCTCATTCCCATTTGCAATGAGGACTGGCGCAAACGGAAAGTCATTGATCAAACCGCAAAGGAAACCTGAGCCATGCCTGTCGAAATTCCCGAAGAAGACCTGTACGAACTGCAGGCGCGCCTGCGCCGGCGGGATGAAGAAGCCCCCCTCATGGTCACCGACCTCAAACAGTGGATTTACTGCCGGCGCATCCTGTACTACCTGACCTGCCTGCCGGATGTGCGCCCCACCACCTACCTGATGGAAGTTGGCCGTCAGGAAGGCGAACTGGAAGAAAGCCGCGAACTGCGCCGCGCCTTCAGCCGCTACGGACTGGAAAACGGGCGCAAGGAATTCCGCCTGCACCTCAGCTCGGCGCGGCTGGGCTTGCGCGGCGTGGTGGATATGGTCATCTGGCTGGATGAAGAGCAGCCACCCGAAGTCATACCGGTGGACTTCAAATTCAGCCGCACGGTTGGCGCTCATGTACAGCTGCAGCTGGCCGCTTACGCCCTGCTGCTGGAAGAAGTCAGCGGCCGCCCCGCCCGGCGCGGATTTATCTACCAGATTCCGCTGCGCAAGGCGGTTGAGGTGCCCTTTACCGCCGCACTGCGCCGCAAGCTGGAAAAAACATTGCACGAGATGCGTCAGGTAATGCAGGGGGAGCAGCTTCCGCCGCCGGCGCGTAAATTTTCTCAATGTGCAGTGTGCGAGTTCCGGCGTTTTTGCAACGATATTGCCCCGGACGGGTAATTTTCGCAAAACTCCCCCCATTTTCAAGCAATTAACGATTTGCGAAAATGGGACGAATGCGTATATAATTGAATTCAGAAAAAAGGCTTCAGAACCGCCTGAAACGGCACAGAAAGCCAAAAAACGGCAAAAAAACGGGCAAAAAACGGCTGTTGCACCCCCTTCGATCCGCTTGTGGATACTGAAACTGGAAGAAAGAACTCGAATGGTGGCTCTTCGAGGACTGTTGCACCCCCTTCGATCCGCTTGTGGATACTGAAACCTTTACCAAATCGGCAAAAGTAACTGCACCGGTTTGTTGCACCCCCTTCGATCCGCTTGTGGATACTGAAACCTGAAGTTTTGGAAATTGGATTTAAGGAACTGAAGGGTTGCACCCCCTTCGATCCGCTTGTGGATACTGAAACTTGAAATGTGCCAACCAAGTCAATTGGCTTTCCGAGTTGCACCCCCTTCGATCCGCTTGTGGATACTGAAACTTCCACTTCCAAATCCCCGACTGATGGCTAAGATATTGTTGCACCCCCTTCGATCCGCTTGTGGATACTGAAACCGAAATTGTGCGCCTGTGTACCGATTACGATCCGTAGTTGCACCCCCTTCGATCCGCTTGTGGATACTGAAACGTAATTTCAGCCAGTGCTTCCTCAAGCATGTTTAGGCGTTGCACCCCCTTCGATCCGCTTGTGGATACTGAAACTTTTCAGAAACATAATTCATTTCTGCAAATTTTTTGGTTGCACCCCCTTCGATCCGCTTGTGGATACTGAAACTATTCCTCAGCGGCTTCAAAGAGCCACTCTTCAAGTTGTTGCACCCCCTTCGATCCGCTTGTGGATACTGAAACGTTCATTTTTGAACAGGTGTTCATTTATGGACACAGTTGCACCCCCTTCGATCCGCTTGTGGATACTGAAACAGTCAGGAAGCGGGAAAATCCCGCCCCCGCCGTATAGTTGCACCCCCTTCGATCCGCTTGTGGATACTGAAACGAGATTGCGGATATTTATTACCGTCCACCTCGTCGCGTTGCACCCCCTTCGATCCGCTTGTGGATACTGAAACTCGTCCAGTCCGGCCGGTTCGCCTGATAATACTCTTTGTTGCACCCCCTTCGATCCGCTTGTGGATACTGAAACAGGTCGAACAAAACACCCTGACTCAGCCCGTCCCAAGTTGCACCCCCTTCGATCCGCTTGTGGATACTGAAACGGTCATAGGCGCGCACCTCATAAAAGTCGTCCTCGGTTGCACCCCCTTCGATCCGCTTGTGGATACTGAAACTTTCTAAATAAGCGATAAATTTGTAATAGTAACTGGGTTGCACCCCCTTCGATCCGCTTGTGGATACTGAAACCCGCCCGGATGCCGACATCGATATCCGAGCCGAAAGCGTTGCACCCCCTTGGATCCGCTTGTGGATACTGAAACGCCGGAAGCCGTCGGTCGCAACCACCATTCCGTTCTGTTGCACCCCCTTCGATCCGCTTGTGGATACTGAAACTCCAGTATCGGCGTGCTATCGCCGTCGCCCATCAGCGTTGCACCCCCTTCGATCCGCTTGTGGATACTGAAACATGTGGGAATCGAAATAGTTTTTTCGAGTATATTAAGTTGCACCCCCTTCGATCCGCTTGTGGATACTGAAACTGCAAAAGATAAGAATACTCAAGAAATAATATTTAAGTTGCACCCCCTTCGATCCGCTTGTGGATACTGAAACGAAGGGTTTCGACGAAACCCTTGACGCGCATGTCCCTGTTGCACCCCCTTCGATCCGCTTGTGGATACTGAAACATAAATTTTCAAGCCTGCCGTAATCAGGCATAAACCCGTTGCACCCCCTTCGATCCGCTTGTGGATACTGAAACGAAATTTCGGGGTTACCGCGCGCAGAAGGCTGGCAGTTGCACCCCCTTCGATCCGCTTGTGGATACTGAAACTTTGTTCGGCGGTCAGGTCGCCGACACGGCCTAATTCGTTGCACCCCCTTCGATCCGCTTGTGGATACTGAAACATGCAACGGTACAGTATCTTGAAAACGAGACTACAAGTTGCACCCCCTTCGATCCGCTTGTGGATACTGAAACATCCTTGTGGCGACTGCCTACGGGTAAGCCCACAAGGTTGCACCCCCTTCGATCCGCTTGTGGATACTGAAACGCGAACTAGGGTAAGTCAGCCGCGTCACCCCGCCCCTGTTGCACCCCCTTCGATCCGCTTGTGGATACTGAAACCTGGTCGGCAATTGCGGAAGTCGGAGAAGTCATTTCCGTTGCACCCCCTTCGATCCGCTTGTGGATACTGAAACACGTCCAGCCTGATGGCGATGTGGTCGTGAAATCCTCAGTTGCACCCCCTTCGATCCGCTTGTGGATACTGAAACTTTGTTCGGCGGTCAGGTCGCCGACGCGTCCCAATGTTGCACCCCCTTCGATCCGCTTGTGGATACTGAAACTTGCAGAAGAAGGGAAGTGGCAGAAAAAACTACACCGTTGCACCCCCTTCGATCCGCTTGTGGATACTGAAACTCATGCACTCGTATTTGGCGGACATCTTCATACGAAGGTTGCACCCCCTTCGATCCGTTTGTGGATACTGAAACTATCATTATGTTCAATCAATGTATATTGAAAAGTGGTTGCACCCCCTTCGATCCGTTTGTGGATACTGAAACGCAATTGCGATGAACTCGGCGCGGAAGACGCCTTCCAGGTTGCACCCCCTTCGATCCGTTTGTGGATACTGAAACTTTTCGGCAATGATCTTCAAGACGGCCTCGGATAAAGTTGCACCCCCTTCGATCCGTTTGTGGATACTGAAACTGTATTTCCTGATAGGAAATCAGGTTGCCCGAATAGGTTGCACCCCCTTCGATCCGTTTGTGGATACTGAAACGCGATTATTTTTACAAATTTTTCCATTTTCTTTTCTCCGTTGCACCCCCTTCGATCCGTTTGTGGATACTGAAACGCATGGATAAGAAAATTTATGCGGGCGGGCGAGTGTGTTGCACCCCCTTCGATCCGTTTGTGGATACTGAAACTCCTGATCAAAGCCGACGGGGTCGAGTTTTCCCGGCTGTTGCACCCCCTTCGATCCGTTTGTGGATACTGAAACTCAAGGGTAAATTCTACTGCAAAATTCCACTTTGGATGTTGCACCCCCTTCGATCCGTTTGTGGATACTGAAACTAATATCATCGGTATAAAAGTCGCAGAATGCAACTGGGTTGCACCCCCTTCGATCCGTTTGTGGATACTGAAACTTATGCTAGGGCTATTGTGTACCAGATAATAGAGTTCGTTGCACCCCCTTCGATCCGTTTGTGGATACTGAAACCCCCATCCTCTGTGTAAGTGTACATTTGGGGCATTAAGTTGCACCCCCTTCGATCCGTTTGTGGATACTGAAACCATCCTGTACGCGACATTGCTCGCGTTGTACAACATGAGTTGCACCCCCTTCGATCCGTTTGTGGATACTGAAACCAGCGTTTTTCATGGCATTAAGTGTAAAATCTACAGGTTGCACCCCCTTCGATCCGTTTGTGGATACTGAAACGTCACCGGTATTGCTTCAGGCAGGCGGGCTACTAGGTTGCACCCCCTTCGATCCGCTTGTGGATACTGAAACTTGCATACGGCGAAGCGCTGACACAGAAGCGCAATGTTGCACCCCCTTCGATCCGCTTGTGGATATCCTCTTACGAGGACCTGTGCGCCCTGCGGGCGCTTCGGCTGAAACTCCGCCAACCAACCACTTGTGCAGGCAACTCACCCCCTTCGATCCGCTTGTGGATATCCTCTTACGAGGACCTGTGCGCCCTGCGGGCGCTTCGGCTGAAACTTTGCCAAACAACTTGATGGGACACGCTTGCGGCTACAGCTGAGTTGCCAACGGCCGCGGCGGAAATTTAACAAGTCCGAATGGGATGACACCCCATGCACATGCAGGGAATTCATACAGTGCGTCGAGAGGATGAACCGCAAGGGCCGTGAACGGATGATTCGATCCGTTGAGTACAAATTGCGGATGCAGTGAAAAGGTTTTTCAGGCGGGCTGTTCCGCCAGGGGCTTTGATTTATTCCAAACTGCTCTATTCAGGTGGGGCCTTCAAAACTGGTTGTGTTCCCCCCGCACTATTTGTGGATAATCCACTACCAGACATAATTGAAGATCAAATACATCCGCGATTCAAGAGATTTTCATATTTTTTCAGAAGAGGAAAAATGAATATGGAATGTGCAATGATCGCTTTTATTCTGGTCGTCACCGCCATTGTGTGGGTCGGATCAAAGATAGAAGAAATGCGGAAAAGACAGTAAGGATTGTTTTTCACCCATCCTGACAGCTCTGATAAAGAGAGCAGCGCAAAATCGGCGGATGCGCTGCTCGGCGGTGAGTCAATTTCAAAAAAAGTCCACTTTACAAGGTTTTTCTGAACGCTCTTACCGTATCCATAAAAGATTTGACCCTGTCCGGATCGACATGATTCTCAAACACCCCATTCACTTTGAACGTCGTCCCAACCACAGCCCCATCTGCAATTTTTAATTGTTCCCGAACATTCTCCAACCGAACGCCTGTATTGGCAAACACAGGAGTATCCCCAACCACTTCCTTCACCTTTTTGAGCACGCTCATATCGGTTTGGGTACCGGCGGTCAATCCGGATACACATAAACCATCTGGACGATGGTTGAAAACGGTTGAACGGGCAATTTCCACCACATCCCGGTCAGCCAGATATTTAGCTGCCTCCGGCACGATGTTGAAGAGCAGTTTGACATTTTTTGCATTAATCATCTGGCGGTGACGAACCGATTCCCCTGCATTGGGATTCCACAATCCAAAATCGCTGGCATACACCCCTGAAAAGATTTCCCGCACAAATACAGCCCCCGTAGCAGCAGCCAGATCCAATGAAGCCTCCGGGTCCCAAAGGACATTGACCCCAAAAGGCACCCTGATTTCGTGCATGATTTCACCAATCACCCTGGCCATACTGGCGACTGTGACAGTGTGAACTTTGGTCAGGTAAGGCATGCTGAACTCATTGGAAAACATGACGGCATCAACACCGCCATTTTGCAAGGCCTGCAAGTCTCTCCTTGCCCAGTCAACCACCTCTTTCATCCCCTTCTTTTCATCATAGTAGGGATCTCCGGGTAGTGGTAAAAGATGACACATGGCAATGATCGGTTTTTTTACTCCAAATACGTCTTCAATCCAACTGGACATAATCATCATCCTTTTCTACGTGATTAATTTCAAATGTTCATTCGCTCTACATATTTTGCCAACCGATGCATTAACGATTGAGTGCGAGGATATAGGCCCCGAAAAATATGATAAGGCTCTTGATATCCCTCATGAATTCCGAAGTTGGGTTCGATGATTTCTTTCACTTTTACCCACTTTCTGATTTCAGAGAGATTATCATAAAGTCCAACCCCAACTGCGGCTAAAAAGGCATCCCCATAACTGGCTCCGATTTGCTGTTGTGGAATTGAAATTTGCAACCCGCAAACATCCGCAACAATGTGCATCCAAAGGGGATTTTTACTCCCTCCGCCAATCGCAAACAGATTTTTAGGCCAAACTCCCTCATTTTTCATTTCTTCAAAATTATGCCGAATACCAAAGGCTACCCCTTCCAAAACAGCACGATAAATATCGGCTTTGGTATGCGCCAACCGCAAACCGAACAGCACTCCGCGGGCATCAGGGTCATGAAGTGGGGTCCTCTCGCCTTCGAAATAGGGCAGGCAAATCAGACCTCTTGCTCCAACAGGAGATTTGGCTGCCATCTCGGCCAGCAATGAATAAGCCCCATCCGCACCGAAATTGGCTATTTCTTGTTGGGCGAATTGGTCTCGGAACCAGGTAGTCAGGCTTCCAGCTGTGGACATTCCACCAAGAAAAGCAAATGCCCCCTTTTCCAAAAAGTTTGCGCTCCAAAACCGCTGGGTTGAGATCATCTGTTCCGTTTTCATAATGAAAAACACACTGCTTCCAAACATCAGCATCATATCCCCGTAAGCAGAAACTCCCGCAGCAATTGCTTCTGCAGCTGCGTCGGTTGTTCCACATACGACTGGGGTACCTTCTGCCAAACCGGTTAATTGCGCCGCTTCCCTTGTTACCGTTCCAACCACTTCATGACTCCAGTACAAAGGTGGAAGCCGGTCAAAAGGAGTAATCAGGTCACCCATCTCGTCCATCCATCTGCGCTCCTTTGTGCTGAACAATGGAGCATAACCACTGGCGGTATAAATATCAATAGAAGGCTTCCCGGTTAATTTAAAAACCAGATAGGCCTGGCTGGTTAGAAACCAGCGTGTCTTGCTGAATATTTCCGGTTCGTTGTTTCGAATCCAAAGAATTTTCGGCCCTGACGCCTGGGAAGTCAGGTGAGCACCACTGGTTTGAAAAATAAATTCTTTTTTCAGTCGCCGCTCTAAAAAACGAATTTCCTTGGATGCACGGGTGTCGATACCGTACAAAATAGCAGGACGAAGGGGTTTTCCATCTTTATCAACCGGCAGCACACATGACCCAATGGCGCTGATACCAATTCCTGCCACATCCTCGGGTTTAACTGCCGACTTTTCAAATAAGCCCCTGACAATTTTTACAAAATCATTCCACCAGATTTGATCGGCATCCTGTTCAAAATAACCGGGTTTTGGATTTTCCATTCCATGAGGTACTACCTGCGTAGCGATTACACTGCCATCCTGCCTGACCAAAACGCCCTTTGAAGAATAAGTGCCAATATCAACACCCAATAAGTAAACACCGGACATAGTTCTCCTCCCTGTGTCATGGAAATTCAAAATAAAAATTGACCATTTTTGAAAACCAATTTTCCATCTAAATAGATTTCTCCATACTGACGGGTGTCCTTTACAATGTCCCAATGAATGGAAGATTGATTGGTTCCACCTGTTTGAGGATAAGCTCGACCCAACGCAATATGGACTGTTCCTCCAATTTTCTCGTCCAACAAAATATCCTTAGAAAAGTACTTCACCTCAGGGTTGGTTCCTATTGCAAATTCACCAATACAACTTGCACCCGCATCCGTATTCAAGATAGATAAAAGAAAATCCTGATTGGTGGAAGAAGACGCCTCAACCAGACGACCTTTTTCCCAACGCAGGCGAATATCATTCATCAATCGCCCACCCAATACACCGGGGAATTCAAAATAAATATATCCATCAACGGTTGATTCAACCGGTGAGGTAGCAATTTCACCATCCGGCATATTGCTTGCTCCAACAGCCGCTTCCCACGTTCTGCCCTCAATAGAAAAACTCAAATCGGTTTCGTTTCCAACGAGGCGAATATGTTTCCCGCGGCTCAAACGCTCAGCCCATTCTTTCCATTGCTTCCCGTATTTATTCCAATCTAAAAAACAGGCATTGAAGAACATATCCGTAATCGTCTCCTCATCCACCCCTGCCTGTTGGGCAAGTAAGGCGTTGGGAACTCGAACCAGACACCAGCGAGTCTTCTGCCAGCGCAATGCGGAAATGGCCCCCATGGATTTCCTGAGCAAGGCCAATTTTTCAGCAGGCACGTCCCAAAAGACTTCCAGATTATAGGCACCCCGTAAACCGAAATACACATCTGCCCAATCCATCCCATAGGACTCTATTTCCGGCACCCAGCTAATTTGCTCAATCGAACCATATTTCAAAAGCTGGCGATTGAGCGTTTCTGATAAATATTGAACCTGTGGAAACGCGCCAGCCCGGATACATGCGCGGTATACCGCTTCAACCAAGGGATAGGTCTCTAATTCAATAAAGGCAATCATCACCCGTTCTCCCGGTTGAACACGGGTTGAATAATTGACCAACAAATCTCCTAATTGCTGCCATCTTTTATCCATAATTTTTATGCTCCTTTTTACCGGTCAATCAGTTCTTGATCTGCCTCGAACAAAATAATTTACGATGAAAATGAGAATCAGCAAAACACCCCACGCAAAATCCCGAAAGAAGGAACTCCCCCGGATACCGGTAAGCAACATGTGAAAACCAGTGGAAAGGACTTGCAAAATCAGCACTGCAATGAATATATCAATCACCTTTCCAAAACCAGGAATTACACCGGCAAGAACCGAAATCAATATCGTCAACAGGACATAAGTGGTAGTCCCATATTCATAAGCCGCCGACATGGTTCGACTCATCACCAGAATACCCGTCACAGAAGAAAGAATACCGCTCAAAACATATACCCCCAGCAATACTTTGCGGTTATCTACAGCGGAAAATTCGGCCGCGATTGGGTTGGTGCCAATCATACGAGTTTTGAAACCAAACGGGGTATGGTTAAGGATGATGTATGTTAGAACAGTCAGCAAAACAAAGATGACAAAAGGGATCGGAACTCCTGCAATCGTCTTACTCCCAATAATTGAAACACTCTCCGGAAAGCCGGTTACCGTAACGCCTTTGGTCAGCCCAGTGGAAATGCCAGTAAAAAATGTAAAAGTTGCCAGCGTTGCCAGAATGGGAGGAACCCCAATATAGCCAACCATGATCCCATTCAATATTCCACACAAAAATCCAATCAGAATGGCAATAACAAAAGCCAATATAACGTAAAATCCCATCAAACCAGGATCAAGGTTTGTCGGAACCATCCTCGTCAGAAACAGGCCAGCCACTACCGCGGCTAGATTTGAGGTTGCATTAACGGAGAGGTTAATTCCACCGCATAAGATGGTGATCATCATTGCCAATGATAAGATTCCCAACTCTGGCAATTGAAAGGCCATCGAGGTGATACTTCTAGGAGTAAAAAATTTTTGAACAGCAACGGAAAAAAACAACAGCAATACAATAAAAACCACTGATAACAGAAGGGTTTGACCATCTACGTGGAGTTTCTTTAGAAAAGATATTTGCTGTGCTTTTGGAAATTTGGGTATTGGTTGTTTGGTCATATTCTTCTCGGTAGAACAACTTATTCAGATTGAACTAAATTGGAATGTCCCATCCGTTTTGCCCTTAATTTTCTTAACGCTGGGATTGAGGTAAAGAGAATCAGAATGACACCGACCACAAATCGTTGCCATTCCACCGGAATACCCGTCAAAATCAAGGCTCGATTAATCACTTGAATTACCAGCACCCCCAACGTCGTCCCCACTATGGACCCGCTCCCCCCCGTAATTGCTGCTCCTCCCAAAATGATTGCCGCCAGAACATCCAACGGCTGAGTTATAAATATTACCGGGTTGAAATAACGGCTCAGGAAGGCTTGTGTGACGCCGGCAATGGCTGAGAATAATCCCATCATGCCAAATATCACAAAGAAAATTGATTGAATACTGAAACCCGAGCGAATAGCCACTTCACGATTTCCGCCAATGGCATACACCCCCCTGCCCAGAGTTGTATACTTCAGGAACCACCAAACAAACAATCCCAATCCCAAAGCCAATAGTACCGAAACATGAAGACCCGTTTCTCCAACATTAGGATCCTGAGCGGTCAGGATAAAAATGTTGTAAAAGCCAACGGTTCCCTTGGGAAGTGAAAAGTTTGCCGTAGCCCCAACAAAGAAGAGGTTAAAGCCATACCACATCGTAAACATAGCCAGAGAGACATCAAATATCGGCAACTTGAAACGAGTCACCAAAAAGGCATTCAAAAGCCCAGCAAAAATTCCTGCCACGCCCGCAATCAGATAATATAGAAAAACTCCCCCTTCGTATCCCTGATTCAAGAGAAACATATGGGTAGCATAGGAGGTGGTAGCGGCGATGGCCACAAAGGATATATCAATACCCCCGGCAATGACGATGGGCAACAACCCATACGCCAGAATCAGAAACACGATTGAGGATCGTAGGGTATCAAATAATGTTGAAACCGTAAAAAACGCCGGGTTGATAATTCCAATGGTTAGGGATAAGCCAAGCAAAATTAAAAAAATTACAAACTCGTTGGAACGAAATAATCGCTTATACCGAATTTTATCGAGCATTCCACTGATCCTCACTGGCAACAACGGTTGGATTATCCGAAAAGATTAAACGCTGATATAAGTATTGTTCATCTATTTCTTCACGAGCATATTCCTCTGCAATCCTGCCAGAACGCATCAATAAAATTCGATGGCAGGTTTGGAACAACTCTGGGATATCGTCTGAGATCAGGATGATCCCAATTCCTTGCGAGGATAACTGTCTGATCAATTCATGAATTTCTGCTTTGGAACCTACATCCACCCCAACCGTTGGTCCATTCAAAACCAGGATCTTTGGCGAAGTTGCCAGCCACTTAGCTAAAACAACTCTTTGCTGGTTTCCCCCCGAAAGAGTCCTGACGGGGAGATCACCAGATGGCGTTTTAATCGCCATTTTTCGAATCCACTCGCTGGAAACGTCCTTTTTCACTCTGGACCTGACCAATCCAATTTTTGTGATTAATCGGTCAATAATACTAATGACTATGTTGTCGTTAATGGTTTGATCTAAAAATAATCCCTGTTGAATACGATCATCAGGCACATAACCGATGCGATTCCGAACCGCTTGTTGAATGCTCTTGATTAGCGCCGATTCGCCCTCAATATACAAATGACCCGAATCCACGGGCAGCTCTCCAAATAATGCCAGTGCCAATTCTGTACGCCCTGAACCCAGCAAGCCGGTAATTCCCAAAACCTCATTCCTTCGCAACACAAAAGAGACATCTTTGAAAGCATGTTGTAAACTCAATTTCTCAACGGTAAGAAGGGGTGAATTGAAGTCTCCGGGGGGGCTGAATGTAATATTCGTACTGTCAAGTTTTCGACCGGTCATGTGATATTCCATTGTCGTAATATCAATTCCCCGTGCATCTTGATCCAACACCTTTTTACCGTTCCGAAAAATAACCGTCCTGTCCGCAATTTCTCTCACTTCATTTAACTTGTGGCTGACGAACAGGGTTGAAATTCCTCTTTCTTTCAGATCATTAATTACTTTGAAGAGAGCAATCACCTCTTTTTGGGTTAAGGCGGTGGTCGGTTCATCCATGATGATCAAACGAGCATCTGCCAGAATTGCTTTAGCAATGGCAATTAATTGCCGATCGGCCGTTGATAAATTTTCAACCAGTTCATCCAACGGCAAGGTAAGATTGATTTTTGCCAATCCCTCCCTTGCTATTTTTTCCACTTCCCGCCAGTTGACGATTTTTTTGCGATGAGCAAGCTGATGGTTGATGGCAATATTTTCAGCAACGGTCAGGTTCGGAAACAAAGAAAAATCTTGATAGATTACTTGAATGCCTTCTCCAATTGAATCAATGGGAGTCAGCTTCTTATAATGCTTGTTATTGATATAGATATCTCCCTCATCAGGAGTATATACCCCCGAGATTATTTTTATTAAAGTTGACTTTCCGGATCCATTTTCTCCAACCAAACAACAGGTTTCACCGGGATAGATTGCAAGACTGACATCATCAAGGGCTACTACCCCACCAAATTTTTTCCGAATATGTTCAACGCGGATAATTGGTTCAGACATAAGCAAACCTTTATAAGATGGGGCGGCATTGCTACCGCCCCAACGGTACAGGAAAACCTTTTCACCTAAAAGGGATAATCATCCATGTTACTTGCATCAATTTTGATCCATGCCGCACCATAGATTACCGGCACACCGTTCACGCCCTTGACTAGTTTAATCTTCTCGTATCCCGGCACGCCTAAATCCATGCCGTCCTTGATTTCTTCACCCTTCAGGACTTTATAGGCAACTACATTACAGGCATAACCGGCGGTAGCTGGATCCCACGCCATCGCCAAATCCACAGCGCCGGTTTTCAGCAATTCGCCGGCATAGGATGGAATACTCGTCCCGACCACGGCAATTTTATCCTGCAATTTCGCCTCTTCAATGGCTCGCCCCGCGCCGACAACATCACCAGCAGCTGCTCCAAGCACACCCTTCACATCCGGGTATGTTTTCAGCACGTCCTTCATGGTGTTGTAGGCAACTTCCTGGTCTTCTTTTGATTCGTACTTTGCAATGAATTCCAGTTTGGGGTAATTCTTCTCAGCATACGCCTTTGCACAATCCATCCACTCATTGTGAGAAGCGTTGGTCAGGGAACCCACGAACTGGATGTATTTGCCTTCCTCGCCCATTCGGGTTGCCATTTCTTTCATCATTTCTTCGCCGTAAGAGCAATTATCAAAGGCTTCCACATCATAGTGCAAAGTGCCCTCTTTGGCTGTGGCAGCTTCATGGCCAACAACAATGATGCCGCTGTCTATCGCCTTTTTCTGCACCGGTTCATTTTCAGGGACGCCATACGGCACATTACAAATTGCGTCAACTCCTTGCGCAATGAGCGATTCGATAATCGCCACCTGGGCTGCCGAATCGACCTGTGAAGGCCCTTCCATGAAAGCCTTTACACCATAGTCTTTTCCAAAGTCCTTGACCCCCGTTTCCATTCTCAGGAACCAGTTAAAGGCGATGGACTTGACAACAGTAGCAAAGACCAATTCTTGCTGCTCAACCGCTTTGGTCGGTTCAGACGCCGCCGGCGGTTGAGTGCCGGCCGGTTGCTGCGGGGCACAAGCGGCTACCAGAGCAATGATCAGCAGAACAGAAAGAACAACCAGACTCTTTTTCATTTTTCACTCCATGTTTTTGAGAAAAGGGATTCAAACAATTGGTTCAACGAACACTCAGGGTATCAAACTCTTCCTCACCTCCGCTTCTCATTCACCTCCTCCGACGCCAAAAAAAATTGAAAGACACTCACACGCGCAGAACTTCGATGCCCAATTGTTCAATTTGCTCAACCATCTCAACCGGTGCATTGGTATCGGTAAGGATACGGTCGGCAACCGAGATCGGCGCAATCGAGTTCAAGGCAATTAATCCAAACTTAGAGGAATCCGCCACCACAATGATTTCTTTTGCTCTTTTCAGCATGGCTTGTTTGACAAGCGTATCTTCCAGATTAAATTCCGTAAAACCGAATTCTGGATCAATTCCTCCCGCCCCCATAAAGAACTTATCCACATTGAAGCCCTCAATGGTCCTTTCGGCAAGGTGACCAACCAACGACAATTCGCCCCGGCGCAGAATACCGCCGGTCAGAATCAAACGGATACCAGGATGTTCAACCAGCGCCAGCGCAATGTGGAAGGAAGGGGTGATTACGGTGAGATTCTGGCGATCAAAAATATTCCTGGCAATTTCAAGCGTCGTCGTCCCCACGTCAAGCATGATGGAATCGCCGTTGTGGATCATCTCGGCTGCCGCTTTGCCAATCCTTTGTTTTTCTTCACTGCATTTTGCACTTCTTGAAATGAAAGGCGGCTCGTAGCTTCGGCCGCTTCCGCTAATTGCACCTCCATGTACCCGGCGCAGTAATCCCTGGCGTTCCAAAATATCTAAATCACGCCGAATAGTGACTTCAGAAACGCCAAACATAGAGACCAGTTCAGTTACTTGAACCGAGTCGTTCTGATTGATTAAGTCGAGAATTATCTGGTGTCGTTTATGGGAATTCATCGAAAAACTCGCAAAATGTTCGATTACTTTCAAATAATACAAAAAATTTGATTGTTTGTCAATAACCAATCAGTAATAATTGCTAAATTGTGCCGGTCAGTCATTTTGGATAACAACAGCCGCAAAAGGAGCCTACGCTCATCTTGATTGTCCAATTTTTTTACAAAGAGCAGCGATCAGGTCTTTTCTGCTGCAAAAAAATAAAGATGTTTCCTGGTGCAATCTCCTAAACTCAGACCGGCCCGATCCACACCTCATTCTCCCTGCCCCCAATAATCTTTTTGCCGGCTTGGCTAGTAGATCAATTCAATTGCCCTTCAATTGTTGCAATACTTGCAACATTCTTGTTGTAAACTGGAACTAACCTCAATAACTGTTGTCAATCTTTGTTATCTCACCGGAGTTGATTATGTCCCGTGCCGAAAATAAAGCCGACCGTTTACTCAAGATGGAAATGCTCTTGCTCAACCATCCCGAAGGTTTGACTCAGGCTCAAATTGCCCGCCGTTTGGGTGTGGACCGTTCGGTGATTCACCGCAATTTACCCGATTTTGAACGGCTTTACCCAACCGTCCTCCGGGAAGATGGGCGAATTTGCCTTGACCGCTCCGCTTATCTCATCAAAATCGCCCTGAGCCTGAACGAAGCCGTCGCAGTTCATCTGGCAGCCCGTCTGATGGCCACCCGCATGGACCGGCACAACCCGCACGCCGCTTCTGCGCTGCGAAAATTGGGAGTTGCCCTGGAAAAACTGGCCCCGCGCATCAGCAAACATGTCCGGATTTCTGCGGATGTGATGGATGAAGCCGACCAGCGTCAGGATCCGAATTTTTTGCGAGCCCTGGAAATTCTTACCATTGCCTGGGCGGAAGAAAGAAAAACCCAAATCTGGTACCGCAAGGAAAACGGACAGATCAGTGAATATTTTTTTGCTCCCTACCTGATTGAACCCTATGCCATTGGGCAAACCGTTTACGGTATTGGTTACTGTGAACCCCCCGGAGCGCTCCGTACCTTCAAAGTGGAACGTATCGAGCGAATCGAGATGACCCAAATAAACTATTCCATCCCGGAGGATTTCAGTCCGGTTGATTTATTCAAACATGCCTGGGGAATCTGGTTTACGGATGGAGAACCCGTTGAAGTGGTATTGAAGTTCAGTCCGCGCGTGGCGCAACGCGTAGGGGAAACGCGCTGGCATCGCTCCGAGCAGGTTGCCGTTCAACAGGATGGCAGCCTGCTCTGGCGTGCGCGGATTGCCGAACCGCAAGAGATGATGCCCTGGATCCGCGGCTGGGGCGCCGATTGTGAAGTGTTACAGCCAGAATCTTTACGGAAAACACTCGAACAAGAAGTAAGAAAACTGGTCGAAGTATATCAACTTTCATGGAGCGAAACAATCCAATGATCTATTACGCTCACAGCAAAGATGGAATAGACGAGAGCCAGTGGCAACCGCTCATTGACCACTTGCAAAATACGGCTCATCTTGCCAGTCAATTTGGACAGGATTCGGGGGTTTCGCAACTGGCTTATCTCGCAGCATTATTTCACGATATTGGCAAATATTCGCAGGAATTTCAATTGCGCCTGCGTGGAAAAAAAGTCCGAGTGGACCACTCCACTGCCGGAGCAAAGGAATTGATCGAAAAATACCGCGGCAGAAAAGAAGAACCCCTGGCAACTTTGCTGGCTTATTGCATAGCCGGTCATCATGCCGGCATGCCGGACTACGGCAGCCCGGTAGATGTGACCGGCGAGGGAACTTTAATCGCTCGCCTGAAATCACAAATCCCCAACTATCAGGCTTACCAAAACGAAATTGACCTGAACCAACTGCGTTTCCCCCAGACTTTATCCCTGAAACCTCTGGATGGAAATCCCGGATTTACGTTCAGTTTCCTGACCCGTATGATTTTTTCGGCCCTGGTAGATGCCGATTTTCAGGAAACCGAAACTTACATGAGGGGACAAATGCCGCGCGGTCAATATGCCGATATAACCGAATTAACCGATAAATTGAACGCGTATTTGCAAAAATTCAACAACCCCGCCAGTGAAATCAACCGAAAACGAAGCGAAACGCTCAAAGCCTGCATCGAAAAAGCCCCATCTCCGAGAGGTCTTTTTACACTGACCGTCCCGACCGGCGGCGGTAAGACACTTTCCTCAATGGCATTTGCCCTGAATCACGCCGCGCACCACGGCTTAAGCCGCATCATCTACATAATCCCTTATACGACCATCATTGAACAGAATGCGGCCGTATTCAAAGAAATCTTTGGTGAAGAAAACGTCCTCGAACACCACTCCAATTTTGATTGGGAAGAGTTGAAACGCGCTGAAATTGATAATTTGGACGACACCACCCGCAACATCTACTCAAAGCTCAAACTGGCTGCCGAAAACTGGGATATTCCCATAATCGTCACCACCAACGTTCAATTTTACGAATCGCTGTTTGCAAATAAATCCTCCCGTTGCCGCAAATTGCACAACATTGCCAGGAGTGTGCTCATTTTTGATGAAGCCCAAATGTTACCCCGCGAATACATGATTCCGGCTATCAGTGCGGTTTGGGAACTGGTTAATAATTATGGAGCAACGGCTGTATTTTGTACGGCTACCCAACCCGGCCTCGAGAGGTTTTTACCTGCCGGCACCCAATTGATCGAACTTGCCCCGAATCCACAGCATCTTTTCAACTTTTACAAACGGGTTGAAGTAAAGAATTTAGGCACTTTAACCGATGATGAACTGCTGACACGCCTGAATGATCACAGCCAGGTGCTTTGCATTGTCAACACCCGCCGCCATGCCAGTGGACTGTTTGAAAAATTACAGGGGGATGGAAGCTATCATCTCTCCACGCTGATGTGTCCGGTTCACCGTAAGCAAAAGTTGGCCGAAATCCGGCAGCGGCTGGATAGCGGAAAACCCTGCCGGGTCATTTCGACTACTGTAATGGAAGCGGGAATCGATGTGGATTTTCCGACAGGTTATCGCGCTTTGGCCGGGCTGGATTCGATTAATCAGGCTGCCGGGCGGGTCAATCGAAACATGCGATTTAAGGAGAGTAAAATCTTCATCTTCGAACCAAAATCCGACCTGATCAAACGTACTCCCCGTTTCATTGCTCAATCAGCCGAAATCACCCGTCAGGTATTGCGTCGTTTTCCCGATATGCCCATATCTATCCCGGCGATTGATGCGTATTTCCAACTACTGTATTCACTTCAAGATCCACAGGCCTTTGATTTCAAACAAATTATGGACTGTTTTAAGGATGATCGCGGCCGGTTCAGATTTCAAACAGCTGCACAAAAGTTTCAAGTGATTGATGATGTCACCAAATCAATCATCATTCCATTCAATGAGGAGGCAAGAAGGTTAATCGAACAGCTCAAAATTACCGAATTTCCAAAATCCGTCCTGCGTAAACTTCAGCCATACACAATATCCATTTATGAAAGCGAATTCAACAACTTGAGCGCGAAAGGAGTGATTATAACCATAGCCGAATACTATCCTGTGCTGGAACAATCTGCGTTTGATACTTATTATGACCCCCATCGGGGGCTGATCCTTCCCGAAAGCACTGGCGGGGAAGGGCTGTTTTTCTAGAACTGGACGGTAAATTCAGAACCCAATGAACATTTACAGTCCATTAAGCAAAAGGAGGTTGAACTGATGGGATACGGAATCACGATTCGAGTAGGCGGGCCTTATGCCCTGTTTACTCGTCCGGAAATGAAAGCCGAACGAGTAAGTTACGATATGATCACCCCCTCCGCTGCACGTGGCCTCATTGAAGCCATCTATTGGAAGCCGGCCATCCGCTGGGTCATTGACAAAATTCACGTCCTGCGCGAGATCGAATTCACCAACATCCGTAGAAACGAGGTTTCCTTAAAAGCTTCGGTGGATAACGCACTTCAGGCAATGCGAGGATCACAAAAACCGCTCTACATTTCGGTAGTTGATACTCGTCAGCAGCGCGCCTCGATGGTCTTGAAAGATGTGGACTACATCATCGAAGCCCACTTCGAAAAGGTAGAGAAACAATGGGGTGAAAGGGACACGGAAGAAGGACATTACAACATCACACTTCGCCGGCTGCGCCAGGGTCAATACTTCCATGCCCCCTGTTTGGGAACCCGTGAATTCCCGGCAAAGGTTGAATTGATCGAAGACGGGAGCGCTATTCCCAAAAGCCCTCTGGTCGGTGAACGCGATTTAGGATGGATGCTCTATGACCTGGATTTTTCAAACCCGCGCGACATCCGCCCCCTGTTTTTCCATGCTGTTTTGAAGGATGGGGTACTCGATCTGAAAGAGGTGGAGGTAAAACGATGATTTTACAGGCGCTCTACAAATACTATCAAATTCTGCTCCAGGAGCCTGATCTCGAAATAGCCCGGCCGGGTTACAGCAATGCACCCGTCAGCTATGCGCTCAACCTCTCCAATGACGGCGAGTTGCTGGACGTTATTCCTTTGTTCGTTCCCGTTCAACAGGGTAAGAAAACCGTTGAGCGGCCACGCCGCATGAACGTCCCTGAGCAAGTTAAGAGGAGTGTGAATATCGCTGCAAATTTTTTATGCGACAACGCTGCATACGTGCTGGGTTTGAGCGGCAAAGAAACCAAAGATGCGCAGTACGCCCAAAAACGCTTTGAGGCCTTTCGCGAAACCAACATCCGCCTTCTTTCTCGGGTTGACAATCCGCTGGCAAAAGCTGTCATTAAGTTCCTGCAAAACTACACTCCCCAGCAACTCAACCAACACCCGGCCGTCCTCCGCCATCGAGAAGGCTTGTTGGAAGGCGGCAACCTGATTTTTCAGGTGGAGGGACAGGATGTGCTGGGTGACCCTGCCATAAGGCGCATGTGGGAGAACAACGCCGAAGACGACCAGGCAATTCAACTGCAATGCCTTGTGACAGGTGAGGTGGAAACAATTGCCCGCCTCCATCCGGACATCAAAGGCGTGCGGGACGCTCAAAGCAAGGGCGCATCTCTGGTCAGTTTCAATCTGGATGCGTTTACATCCTTTGGGCGGGAGCAGGGTCTGAACTCTCCCGTCAGCCAGCGGGCGGCTGCGGGTTACGGTGTTGCCCTCAATTACCTTCTTTCCAACCAGAACCCCAACCGCAAGATCCACCTGGGTGATACCACCGTTGTTTACTGGGCGGAGAGTGCTAATAAAAGCTATGCCAGCGCTTTCTACGCGCTCCTCAATCCACAATTTCAAGAAGACGAAACCGACCAGCCCGAATCCAAACGGGACAAGGACGCCGAAAACTTGCTCGGTGAGATTGCAAAGAAGGTGGAGCAGGGAAAACCCATGGATGTCACTTTCTTCGAGCAAGATCTGGATGAAAATACCCGTTTTTATGTGCTCGGATTGGCGCCCAGTGCAGCCCGTCTGGTAGTGAGGTTTTTCCTCTCCGAACCATTTGGCAAATTTGCCGGGCGCATCATGCAGCACTACAGCGATTTGAAACTGGTAAAGGAAAGAGCCAACCAACCCGATTTCATTTCACCATACCGCCTGTTGGCTGAATGTGTTTCTCCCAAAGTGACCCGGCGGGAAGAAGAACTCAAATCCTCCTGGTCGCTGCTGGGAGGAGCATTGATGCGTTCTATTCTTACCGGTTCACCTTATCCGAATGGCTTGTATTCGGCAATTCTCAATCGGATACGTCACGACACGGACGAAGAAAATCGGAGTGTCAAAATCAACTACGTTCGGGCGGCATACATCAAAGCGCATCTCCTAAGAAAATACCGCCATCAAGGTCAAAATCCCTATCAGGAGGCTCTTCAAATGTCACTCAATGAATCCTATACTCACCCTGCCTATGTGCTGGGACGGCTGTTTGCCGTGTTGGAAAAAGCCCAAAAAGAAGCGCTGGGGCAAAACATCAACGCCACAATCAAAGACCGTTATTTCACCTCAGCCTGTGCATCCCCTGCCAGCGTTTTCCCAACCCTGTTGCGCCTTTCGCACCATCACCTCGCCAAAGCCGAATACGGGGGGCGGATTGACCGGCAAATACAAGATTTGCTGAATATGCTTGAAGCCAAACCTTTTCCAAACCGCCTTTCGCTGGATGAACAAGGTGTTTTTGTGCTGGGCTATTACCACCAACGGGCTGCCTTTTAAACCAAAAACAGCGAGGAAACGGCAGAGGAAAAGGCTACCGAACCTGAAGAAACGGTTGAAATGTAATTCCGACTTCAAACCAATTTTATTCATCAAAAAAAGGAGAAAAATACAATGACTACCGAAACATCCCCCATCAAGAACCGCTATGAGTTTGTCATGCTCTACGATGTAGAGAACGGCAACCCCAACGGCGATCCGGATGCCGGCAACATGCCGCGCATTGACCCCGAAACGGGCTACGGCATTGTTACCGATGTCTGCCTTAAGCGAAAAATTCGCAACTATGTTGAAATGGTCAAAGGCGACCAGGCAGGTTACCGCATTTACATCAAAGAAGGCGTTCCCTTGAATGCCAACCATAAAGAAGCCTATCTGGCGGTTGGTTTGGAACCGGGTAAAAAAGCTTCACTGGAAGGAGTGAATAAAGCTCGTGAATGGATGTGCCGCAACTTCTACGATATCCGCACCTTTGGAGCCGTGCTCGGCGTAGGCGACAATTGTGGGCAGGTGCGTGGTCCGGTTCAATTGAACTTTTCCCGCAGCATTGATCCAATCACACAACAGGAAGTCACCATTACCCGGCTCACCGTGACCCGCGAAGAAGAAGCCGAAAAAGAACGCACGATTGGACGCAAACACATCGTACCTTATGGCCTCTACCGCGTAGAGGGGTACATCTCCGCCAAACTGGCGAATGACCCCACCAAAGGCACCGGATTTTCGGAAGAAGACTTGAAACTCTTTTGGGAAGCGCTGATCAATATGTTTGAACATGACCGCTCAGCCGCGCGGGGAAAAATGGCTGCCCGCCGGCTGATTGTGTTCAAACACGACAGCGACCTCGGAAACGCTCCGGCTCACCGCCTCTTCGATTTGGTCAGGGTCAGCAAAAAAATCGATGCAAACCCTCCACGCAGTTATAACGATTATGAGGTTGTCGTAGACAAGGAACACCTCCCCGCGGGTGTTGCGCTGATTGAGATGCTGTAAAACACCCCCTTTTTCCGCCCTTACCCCATCCCAAACCCGAGAGGACGGGGTAAGGTTATCCCTCTGCGTTCCCTTTGCCGGGATGGCAGCGATGCTGTGTTTGGAGAAAAGAGCGTTCTATGCGCAATGAATATACCACCGATGAGTTGCTGCCCCTTTCGGGTATTCAACACTTTCTGTTCTGCCGCCGACAATGGGCGCTGATTCACATCGAGCAGGAATGGAAGGACAACCCCCTGACCGTGGAAGGCAAGTACCTTCATAAACGCGCCGACGACCCCTTCTTCATCGAAACGCGCGGCGGGGTTTTGATTACCCGCTCGGTGCCGGTGGCTTCTTATCGGCTGGGGCTGATTGGTGTTTGTGATGTGGTCGAATTCACGCCCGCCAGTCAGGGTATTCAACTGCCGGAGCGGGAAGGTTTCTACCTTCCCGCTCCCATCGAATACAAACGCGGTAAACCCAAACGCGAACCCGTGGATGAAGTTCAATTATGCGCGCAGGCTATCTGTCTGGAAGAGATGCTTTCCGTCCAAATTCACACCGCATGGTTGTATTACGGTCAAACCCGCCATCGTCACGCGGTGGAATTGACCGATGACTTGAGAACGCTGGTTGAAAAAATGGCAGCCGAAATGCATGCTTATTTTCAGCGCGGATACACCCCACGGGTCAAAATAACCAAAGCCTGCCGTTCCTGTTCACTGGCCGATGTCTGTTTGCCGGAGTTACAAAAAAACCACCTGCCGGCTTCGCAGTACATCCGCCAGCAAATTGAGAAAGACTGAAGATGAAACCGCTTGCCAATGTTTTGTATATTACCTCACCGGATGTCTATCTTTCTCTGGACGGAGAAAACGTCGTTGTCAGGAAAGATGAACACACATCAACTCGCCTGCCTTTACATAATTTGGAGAACATCGTGTGTTTCAACTATCAAGGTGTCAGCCCGGCACTGATGGGCGCCTGTGTGGAACGCAATATCGGGTTATGTTTCCTGACCCCCAACGGCAGATTTTTGGCAAGAGTGAGCGGCAAAGTGCGCGGCAACGTCCTCTTACGCAAAAAACAATACCAGATTTCAGAAAAAGCCGATCAGAGCCTGCCGATTGCGTGTTCTTTTCTGTTAGGAAAGATCTACAACTGCCGCAAAGTCCTTGAACGGGGAATTCGAGACCACGCTATGTTGGTGAATGTTGATGCGCTTTCCAAAGCCTCCCTTTTCTTGAAAGAAACTCTTCAGGCACTGCCGGCCTGTAACTCGGTTGGAGAATTGATGGCCTTCGAAGGGAGCGCGGCGAAAATTTACTTTGGTGTCTTTGGAGAGCTGATTTTGCAGCAAACCGATGACTTTCCGTTCAAAGACCGCTCGCGGCGTCCTCCAATGGATAACATGAATTCGCTGCTTTCTTTCCTCTACACCTTGCTGACAAACGAAGTGGTTTCAGCCCTGGAAACGGTCGGCTTGGACCCTTATGTCGGTTTTCTTCATTCTGATCGTCCAGGACGGCCGTCTTTGGCGCTCGATCTGATGGAGGAATTGCGTTCCGTATTTGCTGACCGGTTAGCACTTTCCCTGGTAAACCGGCGGCAAATCACCGGAAAAGGATTCACCCGCAAAGAAAGCGGCGGCATTCTGATGGATGATTCCACCCGCAAAACGGTGCTTACCGCCTGGCAGGAACGAAAGAAAGAAGAGATCATGCATCCATTTTTGAAAGAACGCATCGCCTTCGGTCTGATTCCCCACATCCAGGCAATGCTACTGGCACGTTATTTACGCGGAGATCTGGATGCTTATCCGCCTTTCTTCTGGAATTAGGAAGGAAATGCCATGTTTGTTTTGATCACATACGATGTAAGCACCGAAACGGATGCCGGAAAAAAACGCTTGCGTAAAGTAGCCAAAGCATGCCTGAATTATGGCCAGCGCGTTCAAAATTCAGTGTTTGAATGTCTGATAGACCCTGGCCGTTTCAAGCACCTCCAACTGACCCTGGAAAACCTGATAGACAAAGAGAAAGATAGTTTGAGGTTTTACTTTTTAGGTAATGAATGGCGGGGAAAAGTGGTTCATATAGGGGCAAAAGCAAGTTTTGACCTGGAAGGTCCCCTGATTACCTGAGAAAATGCGAACCAGAAGTGATCATCAAATTCCGGGCAGGTTCGCAGAAAAATAGCACCTTAACAACCGAATATAACCGTTAAAAAGGGTGAAAATGAGCAGGGAAATTATGGGATAGGCGGTGGAGCAGCCATATATGGGGGTGTCTAAATGGAGAATATCCATCTGTTGCGGTCGCTCCCCCCACGGGGAGCGTGGATTGAAACGTACGCACCGCGCACCGTCTCATAGGCATCCGATGTCGCTCCCCCCACGGGGAGCGTGGATTGAAACGGTTGGTGAGCCGTTGCAGAAGAGTAACCCAGACCGTCGCTCCCCCCACGGGGAGCGTGGATTGAAACACGAAAAAAAGCGGTGAAGAACAATCAGCCGCGAGTCGCTCCCCCCACGGGGAGCGTGGATTGAAACGTCGCGTTTCGCGCTCCAGCCGAACGTCATGGGTGTCGCTCCCCCCACGGGGAGCGTGGATTGAAACCAGGATTGGGTGCTGGTCGTCAGTAAGATTCTCGGTCGCTCCCCCCACGGGGAGCGTGGATTGAAACACGCTGGGAAACGGCGCGGTAAGCGGCCGGCGGGGTCGCTCCCCCCACGGGGAGCGTGGATTGAAACATGAGGTTTGGGCGATGTCCATCACGGAGTGTTACGTCGCTCCCCCCACGGGGAGCGTGGATTGAAACCTGCCTGCTGATCATACTGGACAGAATGCACGCCGTCGCTCCCCCCACGGGGAGCGTGGATTGAAACGAAGCAGTTACGGGCACGATCCTGCACACCGGTGGTCGCTCCCCCCACGGGGAGCGTGGATTGAAACATTGCGGCACTGGCATCGCTGCCTGTGACAGGTGGTCGCTCCCCCCACGGGGAGCGTGGATTGAAACGTGAAAGTCAGCAGAATGGACTGTGCCGACACGAGTCGCTCCCCCCACGGGGAGCGTGGATTGAAACCGGCATGAACGTGTCGCCGTCCAAATCCACTCCAGTCGCTCCCCCCACGGGGAGCGTGGATTGAAACATCCTCGCAATGCACTCCGGGCGGCGTCATACACACGTCGCTCCCCCCACGGGGAGCGTGGATTGAAACTGCGCGACCGTGGAATGCTGCATATGTTGCGTGTGTCGCTCCCCCCACGGGGAGCGTGGATTGAAACATCCAATCGATCCCCATAGCCTCGCGTGCATCTGGTCGCTCCCCCCACGGGGAGCGTGGATTGAAACGTAAGTCAAGCCGCAGTTCAACAGCTCACTGTAGTCGCTCCCCCCACGGGGAGCGTGGATTGAAACAGCTACTCTGCTGCCGCCGCCCTGACATCGGAAGGTCGCTCCCCCCACGGGGAGCGTGGATTGAAACCGGGTGGATACGCCGGCCACGCGAGACAAAGCACCCGTCGCTCCCCCCACGGGGAGCGTGGATTGAAACACCAACGGCACCGGGTCCAGCCAGCCACAGGGCATGTCGCTCCCCCCACGGGGAGCGTGGATTGAAACATCGATAAACGGGAAAGTCTTGACGTTAGGAAAAGTCGCTCCCCCCACGGGGAGCGTGGATTGAAACAGCGTCAGATTATCGAGTTAACTGGACGCGTCAATCGTCGCTCCCCCCACGGGGAGCGTGGATTGAAACACCTGCTTTCGATGTCAGACTGCCGCCGGAGAACGTCGCTCCCCCCACGGGGAGCGTGGATTGAAACATTTGAACTTGCGCTGTTTCTGGCGCAAAGGAGCGGTCGCTCCCCCCACGGGGAGCGTGGATTGAAACGCCATACCGCTCTTACATCGAAAAGTGGTACAGCGTCGCTCCCCCCACGGGGAGCGTGGATTGAAACGCAATTGCACTCGCCCCGCTGGTGATGCCCCTCGCAAGTCGCTCCCCCCACGGGGAGCGTGGATTGAAACGCCGAAAGCATGATTGTTGCGGCGCCGGATGGCATGTCGCTCCCCCCACGGGGAGCGTGGATTGAAACACGGCGCAGCTCGCTAGGAAGGCAGTGAAACACGTGTCGCTCCCCCCACGGGGAGCGTGGATTGAAACCAAATCGTCATTGGTCTTTGCCATATAGATACTCCGTCGCTCCCCCCACGGGGAGCGTGGATTGAAACCGTTACACTATGCGTAACGAAAACGAAACGAATAGTCGCTCCCCCCACGGGGAGCGTGGATTGAAACCGGCTGGCTGCTATATGATGAGCCGGACGTGCCAGGTCGCTCCCCCCACGGGGAGCGTGGATTGAAACCGTTGAGCACATCCGCGATCTGGGCGAACGTCTTGTCGCTCCCCCCACGGGGAGCGTGGATTGAAACGCTGTATGCCTCTGCCAGACTTCCGCCAACCCTAAGTCGCTCCCCCCACGGGGAGCGTGGATTGAAACAACGGCGACCTGGCGACGCTGCGTGCGTGGGCAAAGTCGCTCCCCCCACGGGGAGCGTGGATTGAAACCGATGAGATCGCATTCCGGTAGTACGGTTTCGGAGGTCGCTCCCCCCACGGGGAGCGTGGATTGAAACCTGTTCCCAAATCCGATCGAAATCGCGGACATAAGGTCGCTCCCCCCACGGGGAGCGTGGATTGAAACGCAGAAACGCCAGAGCAGAAGAAAGCCGATGCTGCGTCGCTCCCCCCACGGGGAGCGTGGATTGAAACACAATGCCGCAATGCGAAAAATGATAAAAATCTGGGTCGCTCCCCCCACGGGGAGCGTGGATTGAAACGTACCCGGCGTTGCGCATGTAGCGCATCACCTGGGTCGCTCCCCCCACGGGGAGCGTGGATTGAAACTTTGGCAGCCGGTGCGGGCTTGCCGGTGCGGGCTGTCGCTCCCCCCACGGGGAGCGTGGATTGAAACATTTTGCTTGTCAATATGTAATTTTGGAGAGTTGGTCGCTCCCCCCACGGGGAGCGTGGATTGAAACATCAGCATTTCAACCTGCTTCAGGTCAACAATCGTCGCTCCCCCCACGGGGAGCGTGGATTGAAACGTTGGAGATGAACTGTTCACTCAATTGGGCAATCGTCGCTCCCCCCACGGGGAGCGTGGATTGAAACCACTCAATCAAATTGTGGAAATTTACGGTGACCCAAGCGTCGCTCCCCCCACGGGGAGCGTGGATTGAAACTGGACTGTATGTTCGTATGCCGGAAAGCCCAACGTCGCTCCCCCCACGGGGAGCGTGGATTGAAACTTTGCTGCGGTTTGGGTTTGGGTTTTGGGCTAAAAGTCGCTCCCCCCACGGGGAGCGTGGATTGAAACTGATTCTGACACGTCAGGCATAATGACATTGCCGTCGCTCCCCCCACGGGGAGCGTGGATTGAAACGCCGGTCGTTGAGGTTGCCGCTAATAAGCTGGATGTCGCTCCCCCCACGGGGAGCGTGGATTGAAACGTTGCGATTGCGGACGAGACCGGCTTCCCTACTGGTCGCTCCCCCCACGGGGAGCGTGGATTGAAACAGTGCTATTTAGGGCTACGGGTTAGTCCAGCGTTGCGTCGCTCCCCCCACGGGGAGCGTGGATTGAAACTTATGATAAATATAATTATATACAGAACGAGATAAGTCGCTCCCCCCACGGGGAGCGTGGATTGAAACGAGATTTGAAGGGGTGGTGTCGTTTGAACTGTCGTGTCGCTCCCCCCACGGGGAGCGTGGATTGAAACGGCGCAAAGGAGTGAAGGAGATGACGAATCGAGAGGTCGCTCCCCCCACGGGGAGCGTGGATTGAAACGATTGCTGCACCTCGCGCAGCTTGCGCGCAATGACGTCGCTCCCCCCACGGGGAGCGTGGATTGAAACAGCAAATCGGTATCATCAGCAATTGCATACTTTCGTCGCTCCCCCCACGGGGAGCGTGGATTGAAACCCGAAACATATTTAATGCTTGTTAGAGGCATATAGTCGCTCCCCCCACGGGGAGCGTGGATTGAAACGATGGACTGCGGTGCAAGCCAGCGCAGTCCAAGCAGTCGCTCCCCCCACGGGGAGCGTGGATTGAAACTGGCTAAATGCTTTACCATCAATTCGGTTTGTTCGTCGCTCCCCCCACGGGGAGCGTGGATTGAAACGGGTTTGACCCGTCCGGAGTGGACGATCCGGCAGGTCGCTCCCCCCACGGGGAGCGTGGATTGAAACTATTCATGTTCTACAACTCTCCAAAATTACATATTGTCGCTCCCCCCACGGGGAGCGTGGATTGAAACGTGTACGTTATTGGGATAAAGCAGCTACATCGGGTCGCTCCCCCCACGGGGAGCGTGGATTGAAACACGCTGGGAAGCGTACTGAAAACGGGCAGTATACGTCGCTCCCCCCACGGGGAGCGTGGATTGAAACAAGTTGTGGAGGTGCCGATAGTTGCGCCTGGTCGGGTCGCTCCCCCCACGGGGAGCGTGGATTGAAACTTCAACATTCCACACTCACCATACCAACCGGACGAGTCGCTCCCCCCACGGGGAGCGTGGATTGAAACAATAATGATCGCCATCAGGCATCATGAGTTTACCGTCGCTCCCCCCACGGGGAGCGTGGATTGAAACGAGGTGGTTGGAGTGGACATCCGTCCGCAACCGCGTCGCTCCCCCCACGGGGAGCGTGGATTGAAACTTCGGGAGTACGAGGCAAATATCGGTGCGCTGACGCCGTCGCTCCCCCCACGGGGAGCGTGGATTGAAACAAAGACAACAACATCTTCATGAGCCTTGACCTTGAGTCGCTCCCCCCACGGGGAGCGTGGATTGAAACCCTAATAAACCCCGATGAAACAACCGTTGCATATCAGTCGCTCCCCCCACGGGGAGCGTGGATTGAAACAGTGCGAGACTGCCCGACCGGCTCGACCACGATCGTCGCTCCCCCCACGGGGAGCGTGGATTGAAACAATAAATTGGTCTTACGAATAGTTTGAAGGCTGGCTTCGTCGCTCCCCCCACGGGGAGCGTGGATTGAAACACTGAGTACCCTGGCTGCGCGGATGGCAGCAGCCAGTCGCTCCCCCCACGGGGAGCGTGGATTGAAACCGGTCAGCGGCTGGCCGGCGCGCGCCATTCTGCGTCGCTCCCCCCACGGGGAGCGTGGATTGAAACATCTGCCATCATTCGTTCCAAGCAACTGTTTGTTAGCGTCGCTCCCCCCACGGGGAGCGTGGATTGAAACATTGAGAAAATTTTGCATCAAACTACCATTGACAGTCGCTCCCCCCACGGGGAGCGTGGATTGAAACATAATTTCGTATAATGTCATTAGTTGTTTAATTGGGTCGCTCCCCCCACGGGGAGCGTGGATTGAAACAGCAATCGGCCATGACTTGATAACGCGTCCATCGCGTCGCTCCCCCCACGGGGAGCGTGGATTGAAACGTTTGATTGTGTGTTTCTTCGTCCCGCTCCTCTTCGTCGCTCCCCCCACGGGGAGCGTGGATTGAAACCCTCATAGAACCTCCATAAAAACCGTGGGGGCTAGTCGCTCCCCCCACGGGGAGCGTGGATTGAAACCGTGATGCCCACCGCAGCGGATAGCGCGGCGGCCGTCGCTCCCCCCACGGGGAGCGTGGATTGAAACAGCATAACCGTAACCTCATCACCGGTTGAAAACCGTCGCTCCCCCCACGGGGAGCGTGGATTGAAACCATCCACCCATTGCAGGATACAACGGCCAGGTGGGTCGCTCCCCCCACGGGGAGCGTGGATTGAAACAACAAGACGAGTGGAGCTTGTGCCGAAACTCTGAAGGTCGCTCCCCCCACGGGGAGCGTGGATTGAAACTGCGGAGGTGTCGGCATCTTGACGCTCCGAAAAAGTCGCTCCCCCCACGGGGAGCGTGGATTGAAACGTTTGATTGTGTGTTTCTTCGTCTCGCTCCTCTTCGTCGCTCCCCCCACGGGGAGCGTGGATTGAAACATGCGCACGGAGTAGATATTGTGCATATTGCGCCCGTCGCTCCCCCCACGGGGAGCGTGGATTGAAACCTGTTCGATCCAGACAGCGCGCTCCTCGAACTGTGTCGCTCCCCCCCACGGGGAGCGTGGATTGAAACACCTTGCTCGACGTCAAGCTTGGCCTGAAGAACAGTCGCTCCCCCCACGGGGAGCGTGGATTGAAACAACTGCTCCCCGAGCGACAAGCTCTGCAATCTCCGTCGCTCCCCCCACGGGGAGCGTGGATTGAAACGGTAAAAAACATGGATAGTACCCAGACCGCCGCGTCGCTCCCCCCACGGGGAGCG
>Ga0067045_1028457_pt1 | contig 33082 bp, 20 predicted proteins | sample TerdegcTABiofilm_FD_59184 | JGI IMG/M metagenome (GOLD analysis project Ga0067045, IMG submission 59184) | Combined Assembly of (Gp0054472, Gp0054536) Wastewater bioreactor microbial communities from Singapore -Terephthalate degrading...
GGTTCCCCCGGCCGCCAGCGGCTCGTGGGGAAGTAGTAACCGGCGGGCCGCCGATCCAGCGACCCCCAGAACTCGCCCGCGCCGTCCCGCAGCCGCAAGGACACCGAGTAGTCGCGGTCCAGCGGTTGCAGCGCCTGCCAGTACAGCAGCAGGTGCCCGGCAGCGCCGACGGAGAATCCCAGCAACTCCACGCGATTGCCGAAATTCACCCGCTGCGGGTACTGGACCCGCGGCTCGCTGGAGAAGTGCGCGCCCTTGTTCAGCGCCCAATGCACGTACCGCACGCCCCAGAATTGCGGCCCCGAAGGCAGCCGCGCCCCCTCCTCGTTCAGCATCATCGTCAGGATGCCGTTGGGGTCGGCGATGTGGTCCTGCCAGAACACCACCCACACGCCGTCCTTGCCCGCCAGGATGCGGTTCAGGTCGTCGGCCACGCGGTACGTCAGCACGTTGTCCACGTCCAGGATCGGGTCGGGCGGAAGCGGGTGCCAGTTGTCGGGGCCGAAGTAGTACTGGAACACGGGGAAGAAATGCCCCGCGCACAGGATGACCGTCTCGTTGGGGCCGATGCGCTCTTTGATGTAGCGTGCCACGTTGCGAAAATCGTCGCGTTGGAAGCGCGGGTCAAAGTAGTTATTGTAGTTCCCGTAGGCGAACACGGCGAGGGCAAACGCCAGTGCCGCGATGCCCGCGCCGCGCACCGCCCGCCGCGCCCACGCCAGGCGGATGCGGCGCGCGTCCAGCATGAAGGCAAGCCCCGCGCCGAGGACCAAGAAGAACCCAGGCGACGCGAACAGCAGGTGCCGCGTCTCAAACTTCGGCCTGTTGAGGAACAGCACGATGAACAGGGCCACGGGCAGAACCGTGTACAGCACGGGGAACAGCACCGCAAACCAGCGCGGCAGCGGCGCTTCGGCCAGCGGCCCAGGTCGCCTCGCCGCGGCCACGACGAACGCCACCGCCGCCACGACGGAAACCGCCACGAACGCCGGAAGCAACGCATCGGCGGTCCGGCTGAACAGGGTCTCGCCGGTCCAGTAGGACAAGAAGGCCCGCCGGACCACCCCGCCGATGCCCAGCGTGCCCCTCCAGAAGCCGCGGTACATGCCCAGGTTCTCGGCCACCAGCGCAATCCAGGGCACGTGGAGCAACGCGAACGCCACAGCCACCGCCGCTGCCTCGGCCAAGACCGCCAAGCGCCGTATCCACCCGGCCCATCCCGCGAGGAAGGCCACGCCGAAGAAGGCCAGGAGCAGCGCGCCGGTCGCGTGGGCGTAACTGACCGCGACCGCGGCGAACAGGAATCCCAGCCAGTACGCGCGCCGCCGCTTGCCCCGCTCCGACAGCACCTTGAGCAAGAACCACGCCGCCACAAGGCCGAGGAACGTGAGCAAGGCGTAGGTGCGGGTCTCCTGCGAGTACCAGATGTAGAGCGGGGACGCGGCCACCAGCATGGCGGCCAGAAGCCCCGGCAGGCGGCCGAGAAGCATCCTGCCCACGGCGTACATGAGGGGAATGGTCAGCGTGCCCACGAGGGCCGAAAGCGACCGAACGGCGGCCTCGCTGGTGCCGAACAGGCCCTGCCAGAAATGCAGCGCGTAGTAGTACAGCGGCGGGGCCACATCGCGGGCGGTCCAGGCGGTGGCCTCCCGCAAAGGCATGGAGGCCAGGTACACGCTGAACCCTTCGTCGTACCACAGGCTTTGCGCGCCCAGGTGGAATGCTCGGAGGGCCGCGCCTGCCAGCGTCAGCAGCGCGACTGCAGCCGTCCAGCGACTTACCCCGCCAAGCCGATTCCTGACGCTCACCCAAGCCTGCGCAAGCATAGCGCGTATCATATCATAAGCCTGCGGGGCGGCAAAATCGCCCGCGCCCTCACCGCAGCCGATAGACGGCCATGTTGTCGCCGCCCGCCTGAATCGTCCAAGGGGAACGGGTCTGGTACACCATCACCACATCGGGCCGCGCCGTCATCTGTGGATACCACGACGGAAACGTTACCAGGTACGAGGCCCCCCGCGCGCGAATGTACTCGTACAGGCGGCCCTCGTCGCGGATGAACGGCACCACCTCCGGGCTGACCAGGCCCGCCAAATCCACCAGCCGCCGCCGCGTGAAGTATCCCACCGCCCCGATGTCGTGCACCGCGATCACCGCATCCGGCGGCGTGTTGCGATCCAGATACCGCGCCACGTCCACCATCTCGGTGTCAATGATGCGCACGTCGGCCAGGTAGGCGCGCGCGCCCACTGCCACGAACGCCGCCAGCACCGCGCAAGTCGCCAGCGCCAGCGCGCGGGTCAGGATGCGGCCCGCCGGCCCTTTCGCCCGCGCCGCCAGCAACGCCGTGCCCGGCGCGCCATAGACCAACAGTGCGGGAATCACCGGCATCTCGTACCGCCCGTGCTGGTACGTTACCGGCAGGCGCGTCGCGTACAGCACGACGGTGGCCGCCCACCACAGCAGCGGCAAAAACCCCATCCAGTCGCGCCGCCTGCCGACCTCGCGCCACGCCGCCACCATGCCAGGGACGAGCAGCGCCATGCCGCCCACAAACTGCACCCCCGCCACGCGCATCAGCCGCACCAGCCACGGCACCGCCTCGGCGACTTCGCGGTACTCGGCCTGCTTGGCGTAGAACGTGTTGGGCAGGATCGCCCCCGACGCCTTCCAGTTGAAGGCCAGGTACGGCACGGCCAGCGCCAGGAACCCGACGGCGGCCAGGCCGTACCGTTTCAGCGCCGCGTCGCACGAGCCTTGCGCCCAATCGGCGCGCCGCGCGGCCAGCAGGCACGCCCCGCCCAGCCCCAGCGGGAGCAACCCCTCGGGCCGCGTGAGGAACGCCGCCCCGCCCAGCAGCCCCCAGCCCAGCCACGCCCACGGGCGCTCGTCCCGGGCCAGCGCCAGCGCGCCGCCCAGCACGGCCAGCGCCAGCGCCGCGAACAGCGCCGTCTCCATCCCCGACGCCCCGGCCCAAAGCAGATGCCACTCCAGGGCGCACGCCAGCGCCGCAACCCAGCCCACGCCGAGGCTCGGAAACAGCCGCCGCGCGACCCAGCCCGCGACTACGGCCACCGCCCCCGACGACAGGCCGCCCACGACCGCCGTCCACACGCGGAAAGGCACGCCCAGCGCATACCCCAGCGCCAGCACCAGCGTCCACAGCGGCGCGGTGGAGCCTGCGCTCACCTCGCCCGGGACGTAGGCCCAGGCCCCGGTCTCCACCAGGTTGCGCGCGTAGGTCTGGTGAATCCAGCCGTCGTCCAGGGGGAAGCCGGAGTAGCCCTGCGCTGCTGCGTAGCCCACGTAGGCTAGCGCCCCCGCCACCCCGACCACCGCCGCCGCGAGAATGCCCCTATCGCTCCCCTTCGGCCATCTCATACAGCACGACCTTCTCCCCCAGAGCATCGTAGAACACCTGCCGCAAGACCCAGCCCGGCGGCGTCTCGCTCTTATCGTAGATTGCGTTCAGAAAGCGCGGATGGTTGTACTCCAACACCAGCCAGCGGACGCCGTACTTGGCCTGCGCGAAGCGCAGAGCCTCCATGCCGTCCGATGGGATCGCGACGCACTCGCGCCTGGCGTAGTAGTAGAACGCCGGCGGATCGCCGACCATGACGCGGTCGGCGGCCTCGGCGTGTTCGTCCAGCCAACGGGCCACCACGGGATACACATCATCGCGCAGGTTCCACGGCGCGACCGCTGGCGGCCTGCCCCCGATGGCCCGCGCGTACAGCACCCCGCTGACGGCCACCGCCATCGCCACCAGCGCCACTGCGAAGACGCGATAGGCCTGCCCCGCGTTCCACGATGGACGGCGCGCGCCCGCCCATGCCACACCCGCGCGCAGGCCCGGGAAGACCGCCGCGAACAGGAAGGGCACCAGCGCCCCCGCCGAGTGGAAGAAACTGCCCCGCATCCCCGGAAACGTGAAGGCGAAACTCATCGCCAGGAGGAGCAGCGTCCCGAACGCCATCGCCGGCCACAGGCAGATGCGCCGCCGCGCCGCCCACAGCCCCCAGGCCGACGGCCCGACCAGCACCACGAGGAGCGCCCCCACCAGCGTGATGAGGTTGGACACCAGCGCGCTCGCCTTGGACGCAACGATGGAGGCGAAGCCCCACGACAGGTAATCGGCGAGGGTGGGGATGTGCCGCGCCGCGTACAGTTCGTCGTAGTCGCGGAGGAACAAGGCGCTCAGCCCGCCTCCCGCCAGGGGCGAACCGGCGACCGCCCAGTTGCGCGCGAACCACGGCCCCATGACCGCCGCGTACCCCACGAGCATCCAGAGCGCCGCGCGCGAAGCCGCCCTGCGCCCCATGATGCCACGCGCCCCCGCCCACAACAGTCCCAACATGCCGACCAGAATCAGCAGCACGCCGTCGGGCCGCGCCAGGTGTCCCAGCCCCGCGCAAAGCCCCGCGCCCAGCGCCCGCCACCTGCGCTCGTGCGCCCGCGACATCAGCCACAGCGCGCCGCACCCCGCCACCGCGAACGGCGCGAAACTGTCCGGCGATGTCCAGTAGGCCGCGTAGAAGCCCGCGAGCAGCGTCAGGAGCGCCGACGCCGCCGCCTCGCGCGCGTCTGCGCCCATCTGCCGCGCCAGGCCGAAGGTGAGCAGGGGCAGCGCCGCCGCGCACAAGATGAACGGCAGGCTGGCGGCGGCGTAGGAATCCCCGAACAGCCGAATGGCCCCCGCCGCCAGGATGCTCGGCAACGGCGCCCAGTACAGGTGGCTGGGGTGCGGGATGTCCTCGGGCGCGTCCAGGTAGTTCCACACGAACGGCTCGGTGAACCCCTGCCCGCCAGCGATGCGCTCGGCCATCGTCAGGTGGTAGTAGGCGTCCATGTAGCCCGGGCTTCGCTTGGGCAGGTGCAGGAGCAACGCCAGCGCCAACGCCGCGACGACTAACGCCGCGAGGGTAACCCACTGCTTGCCGGGCCGCGCGACGGTGTTCATTCCCGCGCACCTCCTCCGACTGCCTTTCGCCTGCGCCGCGCCAGAGGCCAAAGGAGAACCCCAGCCGCCAGCGCCGCCGCTGCCGCGGAAATACCGCAACCGACGCGCCACGTCGCCGGCGCAAACCGCAACTCCAAGACATGCTCGCCGGGCTGGCTCATGGGCACGGCCATGAACGCGTAGTCCGCGCGCAGCACGGGAACCGGCGCGCCATTGTCCCACGCGCGCCAGCCCCGATGATACGTCTCGCTCACCACCAGGTAGGCAGGCCCATCCGTCCGCGCGCGAACCGACAGGCCGTTCTGCGACGCCGCCCATGAGAGCACCGTCCCCGCTTCCGCGCCGCCGGTCGCGATCGCGGGTGGCGACTCCAGCCAGACGCAGTCGGGACGGAAGTCGCCCTCGCGCAGGATGCGATCCCACTCGTCGGGCGTGGCCGCCTGCCGCGCGCACGACACGACGCGCACGCGCGGAAACACCGCGTCGTTCTCGCCGACGATCAGGCCTGGCGTGTCCTGCACGACGCGCAGCCCCGCCACCGGCGTGCGCGAAATGACATAGCGCACGTTCATCAGCCCCAGCAGGCGCTTCTGCGCGTCGCCCGCCGCCGACTCGGCGCGCCGCCGCAGTTCCACATGGCGCGCGTCCAGCAGCGGGTCGTAGTTGGCGGCGGTCTCCAGCCCGGCCAGCGCGCACAGGTTCGGGAGCAGGCTCGCGCGGAGTTTCCGGACGGTCGCCTCGTCCTGCGGCCCGAAATCGGCGAACCGCGTGAAGCCGGAGAACATCGTGTTGTACTCGTAGGACTCGGTGGTGAGAATCCGCGACGTGCCCGACGCCTGGCGCAGGAAGGCGGGGATGTCGGCGTCGCCCGCGAAGGCCGCCTGTGGCGCGCTTGGGATGAGCGGCCGCCCGAATGTGGTCAACTCCACCAGCGCGATGAGCGCCGCCGCCCACCGCCACGCGGCCGCCCGTTTGCCATGCGCGTCGCGGGGACACGCCGCCCCCCACGCGCCGATGGCCGCCGCCGTCGCCGCCAGCCTCAACAGCGCCGCCGGAAACGTGCTCTCGCCGAACGGGGGCACGGCTTGGAGCAAAAGGAGCATCGCCGAGGCCGCCAACCCGCCGGCCAATGTCAGCCGCCCCCAGAAGACCCATGCCCGCGAAGGGGACAGGCGCTCGGCCCCGAATCCGGCCAGCATCGCCGCCGCGAAGGTGTACAGGAACAGGAACCGCGCGGGCGCTTGGAACCAGGCTATCCCCGGAAACCGTCGGTACGCCAGCAGGTACAGCGGACTGTGGCTTCCCAGCGCCATCGCCACCGAGACCACGGCAACCGCCAGGAGAAAGCCGGTCGGTGTCGGGCCGGCCGGAACCGAATCGGGGCGAGGTGGCTTGCGGGCGAAGCGTCGGGCGATGCTGCCCGCGCCCGCCATCACCGCCAGCGCAAGCGGCAGCACGCCGATGAAGCCGCAGTCCTCCCAGTAGTTGGCATATCCCCAGTAGTTGCCCTGCGCGGGATTGCCGAACAAGTCGGGCGCGAGGAACGCCAGGAGATGCCACGGCCAGAGCGAGTAGGTCATGGCGCGCTCGTAGTCGGGGCCTGACGGGCGCTGCGACTGCGCCAGGAGTTCCGCCGTGGGCAACGCCTGCGCCGCGCCCAGGAGCAAGGCCAACGCGACGGCCAGCCCCAGCCAGCCCGCTGCGGCCAGGCTTCCCCGCGCCCGTCGCGCATCGGGAAGCCCCGCCCAGCCGCGCCACAACGCATACGCGCCCAGGAACAGCAGCGCGTAGTACAGCATCTGCGCGTGGCCGGCGCACAGGAACACCGCCAGCGTCAGCGCCAGGCCGACCGCCCGCCGGAGCGATGGCCGCCGACACAGCCGCTCCGCCATCAGGACGCTGGCCGGCAGCCAGGGGTAGGCGCTCGTCATGCTGGCGAACTGCGACCGCGAGACCACAAACCCCGCCAGCCCGTAGGCCAGGCCCGCCACCAACGCGGCCGCCGGCCGCAAGCCCCACACCCGCGCCAGCGCGTAGGCGAACACCCCCGCCAGCGCCAGATGCAACGCGAACAGGGCGCTCATCGCCTGGGCGGGCGGCAGGGCCAGGTACAGCCAGTTCGGCGGGTACAGCGCCGCCGACTGCAGGTTTGCCAGGAGCGGCGCGCCGTTGCCCAGGGCGTGCGTCCACAGCGGCGCGTGTCCGCTGCGTATGGCGTCGGCCACCAGCCGGTGCCACGGCAGGAACTGGAGCGACGCCGTGCCCCAGTAGAGCACGCGGCCCCCGAACAGCAAGTCCCAGGACACCAGCGCCGAGGCCAGCGCGAGAGCGCCGACGCCAACCGCATCCCGCCAGGCCACTCGCCTCATCGCTTCCCTCCGAATGCCGCCGCGACGCCATAGGCGAGGAACGTCAGCGCCGAGACCGCCGCGCCCGCGTAGAACCACATCGGCGCGTAGGCCAAACGGACGCGATGCGCCCCCGCCTCGTCAATCGGCACGGCGCGCAAGAGAAAATCCGCCCGCATCACTGGCGCGGGCCGCCCGTCCACCCAAGCGCGCCACCCAGGATACCAGATTTCGCTCACCACCAGCGCCCCCGGCCCCGTAGTTTGCACGTCCAATTCCAGACTGTTCGGAGAGCGGGCCACCACCCGCACCCTGTCGTCGGCGGCGTTCCCGCCGGCGATGGCGGCGAATCCCGCCCATTCGGCGCCGATCACGGCCTGCCGCGCCAAATCCAACTGCGCGAGTCGGCCCAACGCCTCGGCGTCGCCGCACGCTTGCGTTTCGTGCACGAGCCACGCCCGCGGCATGGCCTGCGCATTCCGGTACACGTACACGCCCGCCACCTGCCCGACGAATTCCCAGCCGTCCGCCTGCACCGGGAACGCCGCCGCCAGGTGCGTTACGTTCAGCAGGCCCAACAGGCGGGCGCTGGGCTGGCTGTCGGCAAAAGCCGTTTCCATCGGCGCGTCGGGCGGAAACGGCGGAATGGTAACCGTGTACCCCGTATCCGCGTAACCCCCGGCCAGCGCCATGAAATCGCGGTAGCGGCGCAGTTGGGTCGGATCCACTCCGTCCGCCGTCTCCAGCCCGTAGCGCCATGCCGTCTGCTGCGGGACGCTGTAACTGGGCGAGTAGATACGCCCACAGTCGGGCAGGCTCGCCAGGTACGCGGCGATGTCCCGCCCCGGCGCGATCACCTCGTCCACCACCGCTAGGTGCCACCAGGCCCGCGCCGCGCCGGTCGCATCCGCAAATGCCGCGCACACGACCAGGACGGCGGCGATTCGGGCAACTTGGCCCCGCATGGCCAGCGCCAGCGAGACCACGCCGACCGCGCCCGCGATCCCGAAACGCAGGTAGGCGCCGACCTCGCCCAGGCCCGCCGCCGCTGCAAATCCGCCCAGCGCGCCGAGAGCGGCCAGCGTCGCGCCCAGCGCCAGGCTTGCTGGCCGCTTCGCCTGCGGGTCGCGGCGAATGGCAGCGGTGGCGTCCAGGCCCATCCCCGCGAGCGCGCTCACGCACCCCAGCGCCAGAATCCAGAACCGCGACGGAACCCGCAACAGGCCCAAGCCCGGCAGCACATGGAGCGCCAGGCCGTAGAGCGGCGTATGCGCGCCCAGGGCCAGCGCGGCCGCCAGAATCGCGCATCCCCACAGCGCGCAGGCCATCTTGCGGCGCGGCCCCCACATCGCCAAGACCGCCGGCGCTATCGCGGTGGCCCCCAGGTACGTGGCCCACTCGTGCGTGGCGGGTTCCAGCGGCAGCGCCGTCCCGAGCAGGGCCGCCGGCGGCAGCGACAGCGCCATGGCCTCCTGGGGCGACAGCCCGACGCGCGTCGCCTGGCCCAGCAATTCCGCCAGAGGCAGGGCAAGAACGGCCGACCCGCCCGCAAACCCCAGCGCCGTGGCGGTAACCGTCGCGCCCCATTGCCGCCAGGGCGCGCGCCCTCGCCGCAGAAGGCCCTTCCTCGCGCGCGCCAGGCCGATGACCGCAGCGGTCAACGCGGCGTAATACCCCATGCGCACGTCGGCCAGGAACGCCAGGGCGAGCGCCAGCCCCAGCCTCCAGCCGTCGCGCCGGGAACGCGCCGCAAGCGCCGCCCACGCCGCCCAGGGCAGCCACGCCCACCCGTACACGATGCTCACATGTCCGGCGCCCAGGTGGGCCGCCAGGCGCGCCCCGAAGGAGAAGACCACAGCCGACAGCAGCGCCCCTTCCGCCGATAGCCCCGCGCCCCTCCGCATCAGCGCAAACATGCCCAGGCCGCCGAGCCACACGTGCAGGCACATCAGCACCGCGAACGCCACCTCGGGGCGAAGCGCCACATGGAGCCAGTTTGGCGGGTAGTGGAAGCCCGCCAGGGGGTTGCCCGCCAGCGGCTGGCCGCTGAAGTACGTCGCCATCCAAAACGGCCACTCGCCCCGCTCCAGAACCGACTCCCGAAAGAGCGCCTGCATCGGCCAGTGGCTGATCGCCAGGTCCGAGAACTCGCCGCGCGCCGGCATGATGAGGCGGTCGGCGTGGATGGGCAGCGGCCACAGGCTCGCCAGCGTCATCCCGCCGATGAGGAGCGCAGCCCACACCCACTCGCGACGGGTCGTCCTCATGGCCGCTCTCCTGTGGCCCAGACCTCAACGTTCCCGCACCGCGCCAACAGGCGCAGCCCCAGAGCCTGCGGCGAGAACGACGCCGCCATCGCCTTCTCCCTGGGCCCCCAGATCACGAACGCCACGCCGTGCTCGGCGAGAAAGCGGCGGCGCTCCTCGTCATCCCCCTGCGCGAAGAACCGCTCCAGCGCGGCCTTCTTCTCCTCCGCGCGAATCGTCTCGTAGGGGTGGCCGTACACGACCGGGTTGCCAACCCACCCGGGCACGATGGTGCTGAGCGTTGGCGACGCCGCCACGACTCCGCGCCCGCTGCTGGCGTCCCGAAGCGCGGTCAGCGCGCACGCCTCGTCGCCGCTTACGAACACACGCGCCTCGCCGCCGACCGCGCCCACGACGCCCAGAACCAGCAGCATCGCCGAAGACAGGCTCACCGCTGCCTGCACCAGGGCGAACGCGAGATTCCCCAGGCGCGGCTTCGCCCGTGCGGTCAAGACGCCGAACCCCGCCGCGGCCAGAATCCCGACCGGAACCTCCAGCCCGATGGAGAAGCGCCGCTGAAGCGCAAAGGGAATGTACAGGCCCACAGCGGCGACCCCAGCCCACACCACCGCCAAATCCAGCGGCGAGGGCCGCTGCCGCCAGGCCGCCCAAACGCCCACCGCCGCCAGCGCCGCCATCAACCCGTACCCGGCCAGCCAGTGCCACGCGGGCGGCGAGGCCGTAACGTTCTGCGCGGACCAGGCCGCCAGCGCCCCGTTCGCGCCGTACACCCAGACATCGTACCCCAGCACGGGCGCGCCTGCCACGCCAGCCGCCACGGCCACGCGCAGCGGCCCGCGCCACTCCCGCCGCTGGACGGCCCGCGCCAGCGCGTAGGCCCCCAGCACCGCCAGGACGACCGGCAGGGCCAGCGGCTGCACTACCGCCATCGCAAGCCCGCATGCCGCCGCCCACGCCAGCCGCCCAGGCCGCCCGTCGGCCAGGCTCATGTCGGCCAGCGCCGCCATCAGCCCGACCGCCAGCGGAAAGTGCGGGTTGGACAGCGCGCTGTAGAACGCAAACGCCTCGGGAATCCACAGGTCAGGCAGGAGCGGCTCGGCGGTCGGGAACAGCCAGCCAAACCCCGCGCCGAGCGCCGTGAGCAGGAAGGCCCGTCGCCGCGCCGCGCCGCCGAAGAACCGCCCCATCACGCGCCACAGCATGGCGAACATGAAGGCCGACGCGAGAAGCCGCGCCAGGTGGAAGGTGAGGGGGAGCGACAGACCCAGCACCCGCGCTACATGTCCAAGCAGCAGGTAGAAGGTGAAGATGAACGCGCCGTCGTGGGGTTCCTCGGTGAACGGGAGATGGAACAGCCATGCGCCGTCCCAGCCCTGCCGCATCTTGGCCAGGTACGAGTGGCCGTCCCAGGGGTTGTACAGCACGCCCGTGAAGACGCGGCCCTCCGGCGCGCCCAGCCACGCCACAACGTAGGGCGCCACGGTCAGCGCCAGCAGCGCGCAGACGCAAAGCGCGATCCAGAGACGCTCGTTCGGCTCGCGGGTGGGCATAGAACTCTCCGGTTGCAATGTCGCGCGTGCATTCTACCACGAACTGGCCTGGCGTCAACGGGCCGGTGGGCGCAGCGCCGCCACGCCCGCAATTGCCTCGCCTTGCCCCTCATGGTATAATGGGCCGCGCAAACGCGCCAACATGCACGCGAGGGGCCCAGTGGAAATCGCGCCGACCCTGTACCGCCTCCAGCAGGCCGAATTGGAACGGGCCGATTGCGCCCAACGGCTCGCGCAGGTCATCGCCACCCTCGGAGATTCCTCCCAGGTGGCGGCCGCCGACGCCCAGGCCAAAGCCGCCCAGGTTGCCCTGACCCAGGCGCAGACCGCCGTCCGCGAACTGGAGTTGGAAATCCAGAGCGTCAAGACCAAGCGGGCCAACACCGAGGAGCGCATGTTCAGCGGCAAAGTTACGAATCCCAAAGAACTGGCTGGCCTTCAGAGCGAAAGCGAAGCCCTCCAGCGCCGCATCGCGCGGTTGGAAGACGACCTGCTGGAAGCCCTGATCCGTCTGGAGGAGGCCCAGGCGCAACACGCCGCCGCCAGCGCTCGGCTCGCCGAGGTTACGGCGCAGCGCGAGGCCCAGGTTGCGGACCTCACGCGCCAACGCGAGGAACTTGAGCGGCGCATCGCCGCGCTGGACGGCACCATCGCGCAAATCCGCGCCGCCCTCAACCCCGAAAGCGTAAGCCTCTACGAGTACCTGGCGCGCCGCAAAGGCAACCGTCCAGTCGCGCTGCTGACCCGCGCCAACGTGTGCAGCGCCTGCGGCGTTTCGGTGCCCATCGCCATCGCGCAGCAGGCCCGCGACCGCTCTCAAGTCGCCTTTTGCCCCTCGTGCGAGCGCATCCTGCACGTTGAGGGATAGAACCCGAGCCATGCATTCACAAAGGAGTGATGCGATGTCCACCGATACCTACATCCAACGCGCCTTTGAGGATTTACAAGCCATCTTCGGGGAGCGAGTTACCGTCTCGCCTATGCACCGCATGGCCTACAGCCGCGACTGGAGCCCCCGCCACCGTTCGGCGCAAGACCTGCCCGACCTCGTCGTCATCCCGCACAACACCGATGAGGTCGTCCAGTTGGTGCAGGTGGCGCTGCGGTACAACCTGCCCGTCGTGCCCTTCGCTGGCGGCACTGGCATGGGTGGGGGCGTGGCGGCCTGGCGCGGCGGCATCATGGTGGAGACCAAAGGACTGAACCAGATCCTGGAACTGGACCTGCAAAACCTGTCCGTTACCGTCGGGGCGGGGATCACCATCTGGACGCTCAACGAGCACCTGGCCCGCCACAACCTGTGGTTCCCCCACCAGCCCGAAAGCAAGCGCGCCTGCACCATCGGCGCGTGCATCGGTTGCGACAACGACTCCACGTTCGGCATCCGCTACGGCAAGATTCTGGAGAACCTCACCAACCTGGTGCTGGTTACGGGGCGGGGCGAGGCCATCCGACTGGGACGCCGCAAGGCTTCGTTCACGTCCACGGGCTACAAACTCATGGAACTTGTCGTCGGGTCCGAGGGGACGCTGGGCGTCGTAACCGAGGCCACGTTGCGGGTCTTTCCGCTGCCCCAGACCCGCCAGGTGCGCGGGTACCTGCTCCGCAGCCTGAACGAAGGCGCGAAGGCCCTGGAGCGGCTCCTGGCGGCGGGCCTGGCCATTGACAGCGCCCACATGAACGACCGCGAGCGCCTGCACTTCTACACCCACTCGTACCGCGAGAAGTACCACCGCGAACCCCAGGTGCCCGACTGGGCGCAGGCCATCCTGTTCATCTCCTGGGCGGGCGACCCCGACGTGGTGGACTTCAGCATGGACAAGACCACGCGCATCCTGCAGGAGGAGTACGGCGCCGAGATGGTGCGCGAGCAGGAGATGGTGGACGGGTGGTGGGACTCCAAGCACCGCCTGGAGTTCATCCCGTTCAAGCAGAAATGGCCCGACAGCCAGCGGGTCAAGAAGTTCGGCGCCGCCGACCTGGGCCTGCCCATCGGCCGCCTGGACGAGGCCTACGCCCGCTTCCGCGAAATCGCCGCGAAGTGGCATCAGGACATCCTGGGCATGACCGTGTATAACGAAGCGCCCAACAAATCCACCGCCAGCATCAGTTTTGCCGTCTTCGTGGACGACTCCACCGAGGAGAACATCCGCAACTTCTACGAGTACGTGCGCGAGATGAGCCAGATGGCCGTGGAACTGGAGGGGACGATGAGTTCCTACATCGGCGACGGCGACCGCCTGGGCGGGTTCAACATCCTGGAGCACGGCCCCAGCCTGGAATACATGCGGCAGGTCAAGGCCCTGTTTGACCCTGCGGGCATCATGAACCCTGGCAAGAAGTTTGAGACGAGGTGGCTGCGATGACTGCGCAAGACGCCCTCAAGCCGTACATAGACGACATCTACACCTGCAACCGCACCCGCTGCGGCTTCTGCCGCGAGGAGTGCCCCGTGTACCGCGTGGAGGGATACGAGACCTATTCCTGTCGGGGCAAGATGCTGGTGGCGCGGGGCCTGCTGGAGGGCACGCTTCAGCCCGACGAGGAGATGGCGCGCATGGCCGACGAGTGCCTCCTGTGCGGCTACTGCGCCGCCCGCTGCGCCCTCCACAACGTGGAGATCATCACCGCGCTGCGCGAGACGCTGGCCGAGGCGGGCTTCCGCGCGCCCAAGCACCAGGCCAACGCCGCGCAGATTCTGGCCGAAGGCTATCTCTTCCCGCGCACCTCGGCCATCCGACGCGAAGGCACAACGCCGCTGTACCTGGGGTGTTTGTATCAGAGCAAGCCCGCCGAGGTCAACACCGTTCTGTCGGTGCTGGAAAAGGCTGGCTTTGACCCGCTCATCGCCGACGAGGTCTGCTGCGGCTACGTGGTGGAAGCCACCGGCGACTCGGAGGGGTTCGCGCGCGCGCAGGAACGGTTCCGGCAGGTCTATGCGCCCTACGCCGACCAGGAGATTCTCACCCTGTGTCCGACCTGCACCATCACCCTGCGCGACAAGTACGGGCTGCGGGTGAAGCCGGCCATCGTCGCCGTGGCCGAGCGCCTGGGCGACCTGCGGCTGGAGCCCGTCGCCATGACGGCCACCTACCACGACCCATGCCATCTGGGGCGCATGTTGGGCGTCTTTGAGGAGCCCAGGCAGATCATCCGCGCTCTGGGCATCAACCTGGTGGAAATGGAGCACAACCGCACGTTCAGCACATGCTGCGGGGGAGGGGGCGGCGTTACCGCCGTCAACCCGAAACTGTCGCCGGAGATCGCCAAGAACCGCATCCGCGACGCGCTGGCCGTCGGCGCCGAGACCGTCATCACGGTCTGCCCGACTTGCACGCCCACCCTGCTCCGCGGCGCGGGCCGCCTGGCCAACGAGGTGGACAAGTTCGTGGACGTGCTGGACCTGTGGCAACTCCTGGACAAGGCGCTGGGCGCGTAGGGCGCGTGTTGCCGCACCTGCCGCGAACGGCGCGCGTTGTAGCAAGAAAGCGGCCGGCTACAGGGCACCGCTGCTGGCCGTTGGCAGCCCATCCCAATCTCGGACGGAGCAATCATGACAAAACCGCACATCGCACGCATCGCCACCGCATGGCTCGTTTTCGCCGCCCTGGCCGCGGCGCTCCTTGCCGTATCCGCTGCTCCAGGCACCGGCGAGTCCTGGTGGCACGACACCTTCGCGGACAGCACCGGCCTTGACGCCATGACCGACACGCTCGTGGCCGACGGCAATCTCCTCCTGGCGCAGGAACCCGCGACCTGGACGCAGACCACCGCCGCCGACTTCGCAGCCGGCACCCTCAGCGGGACGCAGGTCGTTACGCAGGAGGGCGCTGTGGAACTGGCGGCGGCCGGCTTCTCCGCGCCGACGCGGGTCTATTCGCCCACCCAGCAGGCCGCGCAGAAATCGCCGGCGCTGGCCCGCGATTCCGCAGGCGGCATTCATCTGGTGTGGCAGGATGTGCTCGCGTCCAGCCTGTGGGAACTCTTCTACGCCTACTCCTCGGACGGCGGCGCCACGTGGACGCCCCCGCGGGCGATTCGCCACCCGTCCACGGCGTACCGCTATCCTGCCCGCATCGCGGCGGCAAGCCCCACCGAGATTCACGCCGCGTGGCGCGAATCCAAAGAAGGCGACAACGGCGATAGCATCATCTACGGCCGCACGACCAATGGCGGCGCCGACTGGACGCTCACCACTCTGGCCTCGTTCTCGTCGGGTGGCAACAAAGCCCCCGACATCGCCCGCTCGGGGTCTGGCAGGATTCACGTTGTCTGGGCGGTAGATTTCGGTGGCGTGTTCTACGCCAACAGCGCCAATTGGAGCAGCGTATTTTGCATCAGCGATGCGACCGCCGCGCAGTTCAGCGATGCCCCGCGCATCGTCGCCGGCCCAGGCAACGCCGTGTACGCCATTTGGGCCGACGACCGCAGCGGCGAGTGGAAAATCTATGTGGACCGCAGCACCGACGGCGGCGCACACTGGAACATAGACGTGCGCATCAATGGCGTGGCGGGCGCCCAGGACACGCCATCGCTGGCCGTGGCGGGCGACGGCACGCTCATCGCGGCGTGGCGGGACAACCGCAATCGCCCCACCAGCGGCTACGACGTCCTCGTGTCCCGGAGCACGGATGGCGGCAGCACGTGGGCCGAACCCGTCCGCATCCTCTCGCCGCAGACAACCGCAGACCAGCACAACCCGGTGCTCGCCGTGGGCGGGTCTTTCGTCCACCTCCTGTGCCGCGAGAATGATGGCGGACAACTGAACCTTGCCCACGCCTATTCTGCCGATGGCGGGCTGACGTGGTCTTCCCTTGCCCCCGCCGACCCAGGCGGCGCGGGTTTTGAGCATGGCATCCCGGCCGCTGTCGCGGAGCCATCGGGCCGCCTGCACATGGCCTGGGAAGACCGCCGCGAACTCTCCGGGGGGCGAATCTACATGTCCCGCTACGACCCCAACTACGTGGATATGGGCGTTTACGTGTCGCCCGTTTGGGACACGGGTGGCATCGCGCGGTGGGGCGCGCTGGAGTGGGTCGCCTCGGTGCCAGCGAGCACAACCCTGTCGTTCCAGGCGCGAAGCGGCAACACCGCCACCCCCGACGCATCGTGGAGCGACTGGTCTGCGCCGATGGATACGCCAGGCCTGCTTGTCGCTGCGCCCGCCGCGCGCTTCGTGCAGGTGCGCGCGAACCTGGCCACGACGAATCACCTCGTGTCGCCCCGCGTGGACGAGGTGCGCCTGTCGTACTGGCGCTACAAGCCCGCAGGCTCGGCCGCTTCGGTGCTCATCGCGCCCAGCCCGCTCGGCCAGTGGGGCCGACTCGTGTACACCGCCACCATCCCGACGGGCGCTGCCCTCCACGTGGATGTCCGCGACGCATCGGGCGCGCCCGTTCTGACGGATGTCCCCAGCGGGGCCAGCCTGGCGGCGCTGAGCGTGCAGGCTTACCCTGCCCTCAGACTGGTGGCGCGGCTGGAGTCGCAGGACGGCAGCGCCTCGCCCGCGTTGGACGGGTGGGCGGTCTCGTGGTGGCCCGAAGCGCAGACGCTCACGGCGACGCCCACGACGACGCCGACCGACACGCCCTCCGCGACCCCGACGGCAATGCCCACGAGCACGCCGACGCCCACGCCCACGGCGACCCCGACGGCAACGCCCAAGACCACGCCGAAGATCACGCCCGTGCCTCACGGGCGCATATTCCTGCCCCTGGTCATGCGCAACGTAGCGCGATAGCGGCGAAAACAGCGGGCCGCGGCGGTTTTCACACCAGGCACGGAGAAACTCTCTGCGCCTTGGCGTCTTTGCGTGGGGGATTCTTCTCACACAAAGCCACAAAGACACAAAGGAGTAGGAGCACGGAGAAAACCTCTGTGTCTTGGCGTCTTTGTGTGGGAGATTTTTCTCACACAAAGCCACAAAGACGCAACGGGGTAGGAGCACGGAGAAAACTCTGTGCCTTGGTGTCTTTGCGTGGGGGATTCTTCTCACACAGAGACACAAAGACACAAAGGGGTAGGAGCACGGAGAAACTCTCTGTGCCTTGGTGTCTTTGCGTGGGGGATTCTTCTCACACAAAGCCACAAAGACACAAAGGGGTAGGAGCACGGAGAGAATCTCTGTGCCTTGGCGTCTTTGTGTGGGGGATTCTTCTCACACAAAGCCACGAAGACGCAAAGGGGTAGGAGCACGGAGAAAACCCTCTGTGTCTTCGTGTCTTTGTGTGGGAGATTCTTCTCACACAAAGGCACAGAGGCACAAAGGGGTAGGAGCACGGAGAAAACCTCTGTGTCTTCGTGTCTTTGTGTGAGAATAATGTTTCACACGAAGGCACGGAGACACAAAGGGTGTACTGTGCCTCTGTGTGGGGTGTCGTTTCACAAGGGGCGCTCAACCGCCGTCGGATGATGCTTCTACGGGGAACTGAAGCCGCACCACCGTCCCGACGCCGCCCGCGCTGGACACGTCCATGCGCCCGCCCAGCATCTCCACGCGGCGACGCAGCACCTCCAGCGCCTCGGCCTGCTTGCGCTGCACGGGCGACTCATCCTGAAAGTCCAGCGGCGCGCCGTCGTCCTCCACGATGAGCGTGGCGACGTCTCCCTCCACGTCCAGCGCCACCTGCACCCGCGAAGCGCGAGCGTCGTCGCGCGCCCTGGCCACCAACTGCTGGATGGCCCGAAACAGCGTGATCTCCAGGTACGACGCCAGCCGACGCCCCGTGCCCGTGGGGGTGAACGTGATGGTCATCCCCGACTTCTCGCCCGCGTCCTGGAGGTAGCGCCGCGCCGTGGAGATCAGCCCCAGGTCGTCCAACATCATGGGGCGCAACTCGGCGATGAACTCGCGAATCTTCTGGAAGGTGCTGCTGGCGGCGTTGCGCAAGTTCGCCAATTCTATGCGCGCCTGCTGCGGGTTGGTATCAAACAGCCGCTCGCAGATTTCCGTCTGCAGGATGAAGTTCGTAACCGACTGGGTGGGGCCGTCGTGCATCTGGCGCGCGAGGCGCTGGCGCTCCTCCTCCTGCGCCTCTATGACGCGGGCCAGCGCGGCCGTGTCCGAGACCGCCGTCCTGGGCTGAAGCCCCTGTTGCAAGGCCCACTCTTTCAGGGCGAGCACCCGCTGGAGCAGTTGGGCGTACTGTTGCATCTTCTCCTGCTTCGCCTGCAATTGCTCCACCTGGCTGCGCATGGCGATGAGGCGCACCTCGGACTCCTGCGATGCCAGGTACAGTTGGCGAATCGCGTCGCGCGGGTACGTCTCAATCGCGGCCTCCATCTGCCGCACGCGCGTGTTCACCTGGGCGTTGCGCTGGGCCAGCCGCTCCACCTCCGCCGCGCTCTGGCGGACCAGCAGGGCCACCTCGTTGATCTCCAACTGCAGCCGCTCTTGCTCCGCCTCCAACTCGCGGAAGAACGCCTGGATGTCCATCGGCTCCACGGTTCTGTCCATATTCCCTCTCGTTTGCGATTTTGGCGCTACTGCGTGTCCTGCAGCCGAATCCATCCGCGCCGCAGGGCGTACACCGCGGCCTGGGTGCGGTCGTTCACGGCTAACTTGCGCAGGATGCTGGTCATGTGATTTTTCACCGTCTGGCGGCTGATCTTCAATTCCTTGGCGATCTCCTTGTTGCTCAGCCCCCGCGCGATCAACTGGAGAATCTCCATCTCCCGCGGCGACAGCGGCAGGAACAACTCGTCGGCCAGCGCGTCCTCGGCCTGGATGGGAGCCACTTCCTGGAATTGCTTCAGCAGCCACTTGGCCACTTCGGGCTTGGCAAGCACCGTGTCGTCAATGACATAGTTCCCCTGGCTCACCTCTCGGATGGCGTTCACCAGTTCCGCCGCCGTAACGTCTTTCGGGAAGTATGCCGACGCCCCCGCCTGGATGGCATGCAGCGCCTGGGTCTCGTCGTGGTAGGCTGTGAACACGATGACCCCGATGTCGGGGCGCAGCGTCTTCAGTTCGCGCGTGGCCTGAAGCCCGTTCATCGTCGGGAGGTTGATGTCCATCAGCACGATGTCGGGCTCCAACTCCAGCGCCATGCTGATAGCCTCCTTCCCGTCCGAGGCCTCGCCCACCACTTCCAGGTCGCTCTCTGCTTCCAGCACCCGGCGGATGCCGCCTCGCAGAAGCGGGTGGTCGTCCACGATCATCACGCGCAACGTGCTCACCTGACCCACCTCCTGACAACTCGCGAAACGCCACGTACAGTATAGCATATCTTGCGGCGCGTCGCAACGTCTGATTTACTTTTGCCGCGGTTTCATGTACAATAGGGGTGCGCGTGCGAGCGGGCCAGCGCGCGCAATCATCCATTCGGAGGAGGTTCCTTGTCCATAGACTACCGAGACGCCTTTGACGACATCCCGATGCCCCAGGTGGCAGAAACCGACGAGGAGCGGGACTATCCGCTCCTGCCTGTACGGGATACGGTTCTGTACCCGCGCATGGTTACGCCGCTGTTCGTGGGGCGAGACCGCTCGCTCAAAGCGGTGGAAGCCGCCACGTCCAGCGACGGCCTCCTGGTTGTCGTGGCGCAGAAGGACATGGAGGTCGTTGACCCCCTGCCCAAAGACCTGTACGCGATGGGCACCGAGGTGCTCATCGGCCGCACGCTTCGCATGCCCGACGGCACCACCAGCATCCTGTGCCAGGGCCAGCGCCGTGTCCGCATCGTGGAATTCACGCAGACCGAGCCTTACCTCCGCGTCCGCATCGCGCCCGTGTACGAGCCGAGCGAGAAGACCATCTCCTCCGAGGCCCTCATGCGGGCCGTGCTGGCGCTGTTTGAGAAGATCGTGCAACTGAATCACTCGCTCCCCGAAGATGCCTACGTCGCGGCCATGAACGTGAACGAGCCAGGCTGGCTGGCGGATTTGGTGGCGTCCATCCTGAACATCTCGGTGGCGCAGCGCCAGGAACTCCTGGAGACCTCGGACCCGAACGCGCGCCTCCAGAAACTCAGCATCATCCTCGCCAAGGAACTGGACGTCCTGGAACTGGAAAACCGCATCCACACGGAAGTGCAAAAAGAGGTGGATCGCTCGCAGCGCGAGTACTTCCTCCGCGAGCAGATCAAGGCCATCCAGCAGGAACTGGGCGAGGCCGACACCCAGACGATGGAGATCGCCGAACTGCGGCAGAAAATCGCCGAAGCAGGCATGCCCGAGGAGGTTCGGGCCCGCGCCGAGAAGGAACTCCAGCGCCTGGCCGAGATGCCCCCTATGTCGCCCGAGACCACGGTCATCCGCACCTACCTGGACTGGCTCATAGACCTGCCCTGGTCGCGGCAGACCGAGGACAACCTGGACGTGGAGAACGCGGCGCGCATCCTGGAATCGCGCCACTACGGGCTGAACAAGGCGAAGGAGCGCATCCTGGAGTACATCGCCGTCCGCAAGTTGGCGGGCAGCAAGATGCGCAGCCCCATCCTGTGCTTTGTGGGGCCTCCAGGCACGGGCAAGACCTCGCTGGGGCAGTCCATCGCCGAGGCGCTGGGGCGCAAGTTCGTGCGCGTCAGTTTGGGCGGCATCCGCGACGAGGCCGAAATCCGCGGCCACCGTCGCACCTACGTGGGGGCGCTCCCCGGCCGCATCCTCCAGACCATGCGCCGCGCCGGCACCATCAACCCGCTGTTCATGCTGGACGAGATAGACAAGGTCGGCATGGACTTCCGGGGCGATCCCACGTCGGCCCTGCTGGAGGTGCTGGACCCCGAGCAGAACCACGCCTTCTCGGATCACTACCTGGAAGTGCCCTATGACCTGTCCAAGGTGCTGTTCATCACCACGGCCAACTTCCTGGATCCCATTGCCCCTGCCCTGCGCGACCGCATGGAGGTGATAGAGTTCCCGGGCTACATTGAAGAAGAGAAACTGGAAATCGCCCGGCGCTTCCTGATTCCCGAGCAGATCGCGGAGCATGGGCTGTCGGACTCGCCGCCGGCCTTCAGCGCCGAGGCCATCCGCCACATCATCCGCGAATACACCTACGAGGCCGGCGTCCGCAACCTGGAGCGCGCCATCGCCAACATCTGCCGCAAACTGGCGCGGGCCAAGGCCGAGGGCAAGCGCATCCCCGCCCGCATCACCGCCGGAATGCTGCACAAGTACCTGGGCCCGCCCGAGTTCTCCTATGGGGAGGCCGAGGAGAAAGACGAAATCGGCGTGGCCACCGGCGTCGCCTACACCGAGACGGGCGGCGACATCATGACGGTGGAAGTAACCATCATGGAGGGCAAAGGCTCGCTAAACCTCACCGGCCAGTTGGGCGAGGTCATGCAGGAATCGGCCCAGGCGGCGTTGAGTTACGCGCGCTCCCACGCCGCGGCCCTGAACCTGAAGACCCGCGACTTTGACAAGATAGACATCCACGTGCACGTGCCCGAGGGCGCGGTGCCCAAGGACGGCCCGTCGGCGGGCGTTACCATCGCCACGGCGCTGGTGTCGGCCCTGTCCGAGCGGCCCGTGCGGCGCGACGTGGCCATGACGGGCGAGATCACCCTGCGCGGGCGCGTGCTTCCCGTGGGCGGCCTGCGCGAGAAAATCCTCGCCGCCCACCGCGCGCGTATCTATACCTTCATCCTGCCCAAGAAGAATCAGAAAGACCTGGTGGAATTGCCCGCCAGAGCGCGGCGCGATATGACCTTCGTCTTCGTGGAGCGCATGGAGCAGGTGCTGGACGTGGCGCTGGCGCGGCCGGCCCAGGAGGGCCAGCCCCCCGCCAAGCGGCGCACCGGCAAGAAAGCCGCACCTGACGCTTCGGCGCCATCGTCCACGTGGAGTTCTTCTACACATTGAAGAACGACCCCAAGCAAGAGAAGAAGATGCACTCGGTGAACTGGTTCGTGATCCGCGAAAAGGGGGAGTGGAAACTTGACCACGTGGAACCCTGAGGACAGCGCCCCCGAACCCGCCGAGGAGTTGGGACGGCTGATGGCCCAGGGGCGCGGCGAGTTCGTGGAGATTCTGCCGGCGGGCGCGCCGCCCCGGAAACTGGCCGAATGCCTGGCCGCCTTCGCCAATGCGAAGGGGGGCGCGGTCGTCGTGCACATCCCCGCCGCGCCCGACGCCGAGGCGCAGGTGGAAGCCGCGCGCGACGCCATCCGCGAGGCGGCGCTCCTGTGCGACCCGCCGCTCATCCTGCCCGTGCCCCGCGTGGCGACGACGGCCGACGGCCCCGCCCTTGTGGTCCACGTTCCCGGCGGCCTGCCCCGCGCCTACGCCGTGCAGGGCAAGTTCTACGCCCGCGCCGGCGCCAGGAACCAGGTCCTCGGCCCCCGCGAAGTGCGGCGCCTGATGCTGGAGCGCGGCGAGGTGGGGTTTGAGTCGCAGGTGCCCCCCGCTGCCCGCCTGGAAGACCTGGACCAGGCCAAGGTCGCCCGCTACCTGGCCGCCCTCCAGGGGCTGGTGGCCGACACCCCCGAGCAGACCTTGCTCCTGCGCGGGTGCCTGGCCGAGCGCGACGGCGCGCTGGTGCCCACGTATGCGGGCATCCTCCTGTTCGGCAAGCACCCCGAACGTTTCTGCCGCAACAGCGAGATCGTGGCTGTCCGCTACCTGGGCGATGCCATGGACGACGAGTTTGTGCGCGAAGACATCCGCGACACGCTGCCCGAGCAAATCCGCCGCGCCGAGGCGTTCCTGGTCAGCCACATGCGGCGGGGCGTGCGCATCAACGGGCTGGCCCGCGACGAGGAGACCGAGTACCCGCTCAAGGCCGTGCGCGAGGCCATCGTCAACGCCGTGGCCCACCGCGACTACAGCATCCGCGGCGACAGCATCCGCATCGCCATGTTCAGCAACCGCATTGAGTTCTATAGCCCTGGCCGACTCCCAGGCCACGTTACGCTTCAGAACATCGTGAGCGAGCGGTTCTCGCGCAACGAGGTCATCGTGCAGGTGCTGTCGGACCTGGGGTTCATAGAGCGCCTGGGCTACGGCATTGACCGCATGATTCGGCTCATGCTGGAGCGGGGCTTGCCCGCGCCCGAGTTTGAGGAGACCGCCAACGGGTTCAAGGTAACGCTGCGCGGGCCGGCGGGCCGCTTCGTGGCCACCCAGCCCGACGCGCGCCGATGGCCGCTGCTCCACCTCAACCCGCGCCAGCACCAGGCCCTGGAGTACATCGCTCAGAACGGCCGCATCACCAACCGCGAGTTTCAGGAACTGGCGCCGGACGTGAGCCCGGAGACGATTCGCCGCGACCTGGCCGACCTGGTGGACAAGGGCCTGCTCCTGAAAATCGGCGAGAAGCGCGCCACGTACTACATCCTGAAATAACCCTCGTTATCCCACAGGTATCCCACATTATCCCACAGGGCTTGCTGCGTCGCTGCGCGCGCAAGGACGGGCGCCAACGAACTTGGAACCCAATCCGGCCCAAAAAGGGCTTGACATATTCGGAAAAGCGTGCTATAGTATGTGCAGATGCATGGCAGCGAGCGTTGTGCTCCATTGCCGAGGATGGCTAGGGTTTAGACTTTCCGTATGGTAACCCGTTTCTCGCCCGCGCGGCTTCCGCGATGGGCAAAGGTGATCAGCAAGGGACGACCGGACAGCAGCCACGGTTCTGGTATGCTGTCCGGTTTCGGTTTTCTGTGGCTGTTGTGGTCTGGCACTGCTCTCTGAGGCACTCCCAGTCCCCGGTGCTGGCATGCGCAAGAGTTCCAGCGGGCGACCCACCAACACCACGAACCACTATTCTTCAGGAGGACCTGGATGGCTTTCGCCGACAAAACACTGATCTGCCGCGACTGCGGCAAAGAATTCGTGTTCTCAGCCGGGGAACAGGAGTTCTTCCGAGAGAAAGGCTTCACCCATGATCCGACCCGCTGCCCCGAGTGTCGCGCGGCCCGGCGCGGCAACCCCCGGCAGGCCGGCTCGGACAATCCCAGACCACGCCGCATGTACCCTGTCGTTTGCGCGGACTGCGGCGCACAGACCGAAGTTCCCTTTGAACCCCGCGGCGACCGCCCCGTTTACTGCCGCGATTGCTTTGAGAAACACCGAAACAGCAGGTAAAGTCTACGGCGGCTGAGGCAGACTCGGGAGTTCACCGGGGCTCCCGAGGACTGTCCTCCCAAGCCCGAATGGATGAGCCCGCGCTTCGCGTGTTTGCGTGAAGGGCGTCATGGAATATGCACGCCCTATTTTGTTATGAACTCATCGGGGAGGATAGCGTGAACCTGCCACACCAGAACGTTCTCGGGTTGAAATGCGTCCTGTGCGGCGCGGAATACCGCATGGACGAGTATCCCTACGTCTGCCCGCGCCACGGCAATGAGGGCATCCTGGACGTGGTGTACGACTATGCCTACATCCGCAAGCGGTTCTCCCGCGAATCGCTGGCCCAGGACCCCACGCCGTCCATCTGGCGATACCTGCCGCTGCTGCCCGTGGCCGACCCCGCGGCCATCCCGCCGCTGCCTGTCGGCTGGACGCCGCTGTATCCGGCCGTGCGGCTGCGCGAGCAACTGGGCCTGCGCAACCTGTGGATCAAGGACGACGGGCGCAATCCGACCGCGTCGTTCAAAGACCGCGCCAGCGCCGTCGGGGTGGCGCGCGCGCGCGAACTGGGCCGGCCCATCATGACGGCGGCGTCCACGGGGAACGCGGCCTCGTCCCTGGCGGGCATCGCTGCCAGCGTCGGCATGACCACCTACATCTTCGTGCCCGAGACCGCGCCCCAGGCCAAAATCGCCCAACTCCTCATCTTTGGCGCCAATGTCATCATGGTGCGGGGCACCTACGACCAGGCGTTTGACCTGTGCCTGGAGGCATCGGCGCGCTACGGCTGGTACAGCCGCAACACGGCCTATAACCCCTACCTGTCGGAGGGGAAGAAGACCGCCAGTTTAGAAATCTGCGAGCAGTTGGGCTGGGATGCGCCCGACCGCATCTTCGTCTCGGTGGGCGATGGGTGCATCATCGGCGGCCTCTGGAAGGGCCTGCGAGACCTGCTCGCCCTGGGCTGGATTGACCACATGCCCAAACTGATGGGCGTCCAGGCCGAGGGCTCGGCGGTGCTGTACCACGCATGGAAGGCTGGCACCGAGGAGATCACGCCCATCGTTCCCACCACCCTGGCCGATAGCATCTCGGTGGGGATTCCGCGCGACCGCATCAAGGCGCTGCGGGCCGTGCGCGAGACAGGCGGCGAGTACATCACCGTCAGCGACGAGGAAATCTTGGACGCCATGCGCGTCCTGGCGAGAAGCGCGGCGGTCTTCGGCGAACCTGCCGGCGTGGCGGCCTTCGCGGGCCTGCGAAAGATGCTGCGAGAGGGGCGCATCAACCCCGACGAGCGGATCGTGGTCCTGGTAACGGGCAACGGGCTGAAGGATGTGGGCAGCGCCATCAAGGCGACGGGCAAGCCGCACCTCATAGACCCCACGGTGGCCGACCTACAGTCGCTCATGCGCTCTCTGGGCCACGCTTCGCCGTAGGCGAACGGACGGCGCGAGGCGCTTCGCGGTTGCCCTGCCGTGGCAGGACGGCGAACACTTCGTTCAGCGCCGCCAGCGTCTGCTCCAGCGTGTCGCGCCAGGCGTCGTCCAGGGCGATCCACACCTGGCCGCGCCCCAGCCGCGCCCCAGGCGGAAGGCGCTGTCGTAGTTCGGCCTCGGGCGCCTCGTAGAGCCACCCTGCCCGCACCACGATCTGCTCGGCCTCCTGCCCGATGGTGCGCACGTCGCAGCGCGTGGCCAGCGCCTTGACCCGCATGAGATACAGCAGATTGCGGGCCTCCGGCGGCATGGGACCGAAGCGGTCCTCTATCTCCTGGGCCAGGCGGTCCAGGTCTTCCAGCGGCCCCGCGCCCGCGAACCTGCGGTACAACTGCAGCCGCATCGCCTCGTCGGGGATGTACGACTCGGGCAGGTACGCCGCCAACGGCAGGTTCAACTGCGTGGCCGACTGGAGCGGCCTTACGTACAGCGCCGTCTCGTCCAGCACCCGCGGCGGGCTTTCGCCCTTCAGTTCGCGCACGGCCTGGGCCAACAGGCGGCAGTACAGGTCAAACCCCACGGCGCTGATGTGGCCGTGCTGGCGCGCCCCCAGCAACTCGCCCGCGCCGCGAATCTCCAGGTCGCGCATGGCGATGCGGAACCCCGCGCCCAGTTCGCTGGCCTCCATGATGGTGTCCAGGCGCTTGCGCGCGATCCCGCTCAGCGGCTGGTGGCGCGGGTACAGCAGGTACGCGTAGGCCCGCTGCGTGCTGCGCCCCACGCGCCCCCGCAGTTGGTACAACTGTGCCAGCCCGAACTGGTCCGCGCGGTTGATAATGATGGTGTTGGCGTTCGGGATGTCCAGCCCGCTCTCTATGATGGACGTGCACACCAGCACGTCCAACTTGCCCGCGGCGAAATCCAGCATCACGCGCTCCAGGTCGGCCTCGGGCATTTGCCCGTGCCCCACGCCGACGGTGGCCTCGGGCACAAGGCGGGCCACCCGTTGCGCCACCTGATGGATGCCCTGCACGCGGTTGTGCACGAAGTACACCTGGCCGCCGCGGTTCAGTTCGCGCAGGATGGCGCGGCGGATCAGCGCCTCGTCGTACTCGCCCACATAGGTCTTGATGGGCAGGCGATCCTCGGGCGGGGTGTCAATGGTGCTCATGTCGCGCGCGCCCGTCAGCGACATGTACAGCGTGCGCGGAATCGGCGTCGCCGTGAGGGTGAGCACGTCCACCTCGCGCCGCTTCTGCTTCAGCCACTCCTTGTGCGCCACGCCGAACCGCTGCTCTTCGTCCACGATGAGCAGCCCCAGGTCCTTGAATTGCACGTCTTTCTGCAACAGGCGGTGGGTGCCGATGACGATGTCCACGCGGCCCGTGGCCAGCCGCTCAATGACCTGCTGCTGTTCCCGCTTGCTGCGGAAACGCGACAGCATCTCCACCTCCACCGGAAACGGACGCATCCGCTCACGGAAGGTCTCGTAGTGCTGCTGCGCCAGCACCGTGGTGGGGACGAGAACCGCCACCTGCTTGCCATCCATCACCGCCTTGAACGCGGCCCGCAGCGCCACCTCGGTCTTGCCGTAGCCCACGTCGCCGCAGATGAGGCGGTCCATGGGGTAGGGACGCTCCATGTCGGCCTTGACGGCGCGCACCGCGTTCAGTTGATCCTCGGTCTCCACGTAGGGGAACGCCGCCTCCAGGTCGGCCTGCCACGGCGTGTCGGGCGAGAAGGCGTGCCCGCCCACCACCTGCCGCGCCGAGTACAGTTCCAGCAACTCCTTGGCGATGCTGGTAACCGCGCGCTTGGCCCTGGCCTTGACCAGCGTCCAGTCGGCGGTCCCCAGGCGGCTCAACGGTGGCGGCCGGTCCGTGGCCCCCACGTAGCGGCTGAGTCGGTCGGCCTGGTCAATGGGCACGTAGAGTTTGTCGGCCCCCTGGAAGTCCACCTGCAGGTACTCGCGCTCGGCCCCGTCCACGGTCAGGCGCACCAGACCTCGGAAGATGCCGATGCCCTGCTCCACGTGCACCACGTAGTCGCCAGGCTTCACATCGGCGAAAAACGCCTCGGGCGAGGGTGCGCGGCGCGGGCGAGGACGGCGCGGTTCGGGCTTCGCCCAGCCGAACAGTTCGGTGTCGGTGAGGAGCAGCGCCTCGGCCGGGCCGTCGGGCGATGGCCGCAGCGCCCAGCCTCCCTCTAGCATCCCCTGCACCAGCGTAACGGCGGAGTCGGGCGGGGTGGGCACCTCGTCGCGCAGCGCCGCGTCCAGCCCGTAGGGTTCCAGCAGCGCCGCCAAGCGATGCGCCTGGCGCGACACGACGACAACCCTGCACCCGCCCTTCGCCGCTTGGGCCACGCCATCCAGCGCCGTGCGGAGTTGCCCGCCGTAGTGCGTGGTGGGGCCGAACAGTGCCCCCACGCCCTGCGGCTCGTCGGCATCGTCGGGCGGCCAGCCCAACCCCACGCGCACAGACCCGTCGGCCAGCGCCCGAATCTCCTGCCAGCCGAAGTAGGGGCGCGCCACGCCTCCGGGCAGGTCGCCGCCCGCCTCCAACTGCTGCCGAAGCGCCTCGGCCTGCTCCTCGCCCTCGGCGGCGCTCGCCTCCACCTCCTGCCAGTCCTCGGCGATCACGAGGGCGTCGGGCGGGAGATAATGGAGCACACTGGCAGGCGCGGAGTAGGCAAACGGCAGGTAGAACTCTATCCCCCGGAACCGCGCACCCTCGGCCAGGCGGGCCAACTCGCCCTGAATCTCCTCCAGCGCCGCCCCATGACAGTTGGCGAAATCCCACGCCAGGCGCGAAGGGGCCAGCCGCGCGGGGCCGGGCAGGACCTCGCTGGCGGGAATCACACGCACGTGCTCCACCCGCTCCAGCGAACGCTGCGTGGCGGGGTCGTACAGGCGCAGCGAATCCAACTCATCGCCCCAGAACTCCAGCCGCGCCGGATAGGCGGCGTGCGGCGGGAACACGTCCACGATGCCGCCGCGCACGCCGAAGGTGCCCGGCGTGTCCACCACCAGCGCAGGCTCGTAGCCGGCCTCCACCAGGAACTGCGCCAGCGCGGTGGGCGAGATGCGCTGGCCTTTGCGCAGGATGCGGTCGTGGGCGCGGAACTCGCGCGGGGGAATCGTCATGGACTGCAGCGCCCGCACCGATGCGACGAGGATGGGCGCGGCGTCCCTGCCCTGTCGCAGCGCCAGGCTGGGCGGCTCCACCAGCGACTCCAACGCCGCCAGCCGCTCGCGGATGGTCTCCACCGCCCAGGGCACGCGCTCGTAGGGCAGCGGGTCCGGCTCGGCGAAGACGCGCACCGCCGCGCCGCCGCCCAGGTACACGCGCAACTGCTCGGCCAGGGCGCGGGCGCGGTCAGCCCTCGGCGCCACCAGGAGCACCGGCCGCCCCGCGGCTTGGTGCAGCGCCGCGACGAAAAAAGCGCGGGCCGCCGAGGTCAAGCCCGCGTAGATGACGGTATCCGGCGCGGCTCGCACCGCGGCCCGATCCAGAAAGTCCCGAAAGGTCGGCTGCCGTTGCAGCAGCGGCAGAAGCCCCGACAGGTTCATATCAATCCCCGTTGAAGCGGTTCATCGCCGCCGCAAGGCCCTCGCTGAGGAAACACTCCACCGCGTCCGCCGCCCGCTCCTGCGCGGCGTCCATCACGGCCCACTCCTCGGCGGTGAAATCCTCCAGCACGTAGCGGTGCGGCTCGCCATACGCCGGCCGGCCGATGCCCACCCGCAGGCGCGCGAAGTTCTGCGTGCCCAACTGCTGGATGATGGACATCAGCCCCTTGTGGCCGCCCGCGCTGCCCGACGGCCGCAGGCGAATCTTCCCCAGCGGCAGGTCCAGGTCGTCGTACACGACGAGGAGATTCTTCAGGGGATCCACGTGGTACCAGTGAACCAGCGCGGCCACAGACCCGCCGCTCAGGTTCATGAACGTTTGCGGTTTGGCCAGCACCACTGGCACACCGGCCAGCACCACGCGGCAGGCCAGCGCCCTGCCGGGATGACGGGCGAACGTGCCCCCTGCACGGGCGGCCAGCCGCTCCACAACCTGAAAGCCCACGTTATGCCGATTCTTCGCATACCGTGGGCCCGGATTCCCCAACCCCACAACGAGATACACCCGCCGTTCCGATGCCATGCCGTTGCGCCTTCGTCCGAAACTGCCCGAAAGCCGATGCCAAAGCGTAGCCAGGCGCACGTGTAGTCTCAACGCTCCGCGATGAGGCGATACAACTGCCGCACCAGGGCCAGAAATCCCACCAGCAGGAAGAGGCCCAGCGCCACGCCGCCGCCCCAGCACATGGACGACACGATGCGGTCCAGGCTGAACGATGCGCTGGATGAGGGCGTGGGCCGCGGGCCTGTGGAGGGTGTCGCAGGCTCCGCCGTAACCACCACAGGCACCTCTATCACGATGGTGGGCGTGGGTGGGAGCGGCGTGGAGGTCTTCGTCGGCGTGGGCGTCGCCGCAGGCGTGGGCGTCTCCGTCGGCACGGCGTTGGCCACGGTGATCTGGCTCACGATGTCCTCGTCAAAGTTGCCGTCGCGCCGCACCACCCGCAGCCGCAGCGAATAGGTCCCGTCGGGGACCAGCCCTTGCGTGTGCCAGGTCTCCAGCAGGCCGTTCTGCACCGGCGTCGTGTGGGTGGAGCCGATGAGAATCCATTGATCGTCGCGCGGGTTCACCCCAGGCGCGTACTCCACCTTGTAGAACGAGAATTCCGGGTGGAAGGCGGTCCCGCTGATGAGCACGCTCCCGCGCACCACCACAGGGCCGCGCGGCGACGAAATCACCGCCTGCCCGCCCTGCGCCAGCGGGCCTGCAGCCGCCGGCGATGCCAGCGTAACGACTACAGCCAACGAAGCAGCGATCACGAGTACTCGTCTCATCAACTCACCGTCTCCCCTGAACAGTACCGGCCGCTCGGCGCTCGCTCACGGCCCAGGTGTGCTTTCGGGCGTCAGGGTCGGGGCAGGCCCTCCCTCCATCCCCGACTCCTGTATCAGCAGGACCCCCAGGCGGTACCGCAGGTCGGGCAGATAGTCGCGCCCCGCGATGTACACGCCGACGCCCAGCGCCACCCCCAGCAGAATGGACAGCACCAACATGCTCACGCGCCCGCGCAGCGTGGGCGGCCGCCCGCACTGGGGGCAGATGTGCACCCCCTTGGGCACGCGCGCCCCGCACACCCGGCAGCGCACCGTCGGCGTGCGCCCGCGCAAGACCGCGCCGCAACTCGGGCAGATGGCGTTGTCCCGCGAGATTCGGGTCCCACATTCCGGGCACTTCATGCGCCGATTCTCAACACCTAGAATGGATTGGGAATCTGAAACTGCGGCACCGGCGACACGATGTCCTGGTACGTGATCAGGATCATCACGAGCACCAGCATCACCAGGCCGATCCAGTGGACAAAGCCTTCCTTCCGCGGGTCCACCCGCTTGCCGCGGATCGCCTCAATGACGATGAACAGGATGCGCCCGCCGTCCAGCGCCGGCAGCGGCAGCAGGTTGGTCAGCCCCAGCGCCACGCCGAGCACGCCGATGAGCCGAAGGATCGGGAACCACCATCCGGTCTGCGCCGTCTGGGTGGCCGCCGACCCCGTGATTTGGAAAATGCCCACCGGCCCCACCGGTCGGGCCAGGCTCGGATCCAACCCCTGGCTCAGCAGGAGCGCCGGCAGGCTCAACGTGAAGGCGAGCGTGTTCACCACCTCGCGCGCGCCCAGGTACAGCGCCTCCAGCGGCGGCGAATAGGCCAGCGCGATGCGCGTCGTCTCCTCCGTGATACCCACTCCGAGCGCGCCCTGATACGGCGGAATCGGTATTCTGGGCACCACGCGCACCTGGAGATAGCCCACGCCGCGGCGGATGGTCAGGACGACCTCCTGCCCCGCCTTCTGGCTCACGTAGCGCGAGAAATTCGCCGCGCTGTCCACCTCAATGCCGTCCACCTGGATGATGACATCGCCGGCCAGGATGCCCGCGGCTTGCGCCGGCGAGTCGTTCTCCACGCGCAGCACCACGGCGTGTTTTGTCTCGGCCACCGTCGGCCAGCCGCTCATGTAGGCAAAAGCGAAGAAGATGGCGGCCATGAGCAGGTTCATCAGCGGCCCGGCGGCCAGCACGGCCAGCCGCACCCGCTTGCTCTTGTCGGCGAACCCGCCCTCAACGCCCGGCTCGTTTTCGCCCGCCATGCGCACGAACGCGCCGAACGGGATGGCATTGATCGTGTATTCCGTTTCGCCGCGCTTGGCCACCCGCACCAGGCGCGGGGGGAAGCCAAGCCCGAACTCTTCAACCCGAATCTTCGCCAGTTTTGCCGCCACGAAGTGCCCCAACTCGTGGGCGATCATCAGCGCGCTCAAAACCAGCAGTGGAACCACAAACGTCAGCATACGTACCCTTTCCAGCGCCCCGCCACGGGAAGCGGCGCGCCTGCACGTGCGTATTATACGACTGGCGCACAGCATGAGCAAATGCGGCGCGCGGGGCCGTCGTTCCCTCTCACGCTGGGAGAGGGCTGGGGTGAGGGACGTTCGGATCGCGAAGGACGCGAAAGGGCGCGAAAGGCGCGAAAAATCGGGGCGGTGCATCGCCGCGCGGGGCTGACCCCCCGCGCTGACGGGGCAAAGCCCCCTTCGGGGCTGGGCCAGCGTGGGGGCGCCGTTGCCTCTCCCGCCGCGGGAGAGGGCTAGGGTGAGGGACGTTTGGATCGCGAAGGACGCGAAAGGGCGCGAAAGGCGCGAAAAATCGGGGCGGTGCATCGCCGCGCGGGGCTGACCCCCCGCGCTGACGGGGCAAAGCCCCCTTCGGGGCTGGGCCAGCGTGGGGCGGGCCGTCCCCTCTGCCGCTGGGAGAGGGCTAGGGTGAGGGGCGTTTGGATCGCGAAGGACGCGAACGGGCGCGAAGGGCGCGAAAGGCGCGAAGATCACGGGCGCGCATCGCCGCGCGGGGCTGACCCCCCGCGCTGACGGGGCAAAGCCCCCTTCGGGGCTGGGCCAGCGTGAGGTGGGCCGTCCCCTCCCGCCGCGGGAGAGGGCCAGGGTGAGGGGCGTTTGGATCGCGAAGGACACGAAATGGCGCGAAAGGCGCGAAGATCACGGCCGCGCATCGCCGCGCGGGGCTAAACCCCCGCGCTGACGGGGCAAAGCCCCCTTCGGGGCTGGGCCAGCGTGGGGCCGCCATTCCCTCTCCCGCTGGGAGAGGGCTAGGGTGAGGGACGTTTGGATCGCGAAGGACGCGAAATGGCGCGAAAGGGGCGAAGACCACGGCGGCGTATCGCCGCGCGGGGCTGACGGGGCAAAGCCCCCTTCGGGGCTGGGCCAGCGCGGGGCCGTCGTTCCCTCTCCCGCTGGGAGAGGGCTAGGGTGAGGGGCGTTTGGATCGCGAAGGACGCGAAAGGGCGCGAAAGGCGCGAAAAATCGGGGCGGTGCATCGCCGCGCGGGGCTGACCCCCCGCGCTGACGGGGCAAAGCCCCCTTCGGG
>Ga0067045_1028458_pt1 | contig 33073 bp, 29 predicted proteins | sample TerdegcTABiofilm_FD_59184 | JGI IMG/M metagenome (GOLD analysis project Ga0067045, IMG submission 59184) | Combined Assembly of (Gp0054472, Gp0054536) Wastewater bioreactor microbial communities from Singapore -Terephthalate degrading...
AAGCAGAAGAAGCTTATTGGAATCTCGCAGATTTATTAATAGAAAAATATAATAATAATCAGTATTAAAATATTAATAAGTTTATAATTTTATAGAAGGGTATTTAATGAATAATCCTGACCTGAAACCATTAATGGGGCGAGAGAGAGCTCAGAGAATATGACAAAAGGATAAGGAGGTGAAGGGTATTATTTAATTGGTAAGATTTAGATGTTTAGATAAAAACATTTAAGAAAGGAGATATATAGACAATGAGATTTAAAAGATTGATTTTGATTTTTACTTTAATTTCTGTAACCTTACTTTTATCATCTCTAGTTAGTTTTGCTGATAAAATTAGTGACGGTGGTTGTATGGACGTAATAGTAGGCAAGGGTGCCACTGTAGATGGCTCGGTAATCACTTCTCACACGGTAGATGGCTGGTATGATGCTAATTACAACTCCAAAAATATCTATGTTGTCCCTGGTCAAACTTTCCCCAAAGGTGCTATGCTGGATGTCTATTATGGTATGTGTGGAGATGAATTGGATCCTAATTTACCGAAGAAAATTGGTGAAATACCCCAGGTAGAACAAACCTTTACCTATTTTCATGATGCTTATTGCCACGGTAATGAATTTCAATTATTGATTGGAGAAACTACTATTGGGCAAAAGGAAGAATTGAGCACTTTTGTTGGTGAAAAAGCAATTATGACTATTGAGCAACTAACGGCTATTGCTCTACAGAGGACCAAAACTGCTCGAGAGGCTATAAAATTAATGGGAGAATTAGGTGAAGAATATGGTTTTCTACCCTCCTGTGAAGGTATGGGTGAATGCCTGACCATCACCGATCCTAAGGAAGCCTGGGTATTTGAGATCTTCAGCGTCGGAGTCGGTTGGGACCCGAAGAGTGGAAAATCTGGTGCCATTTGGGCTGCCCAGAGAGTTCCGGATGATGAATTGGTATGCGTTCCTAATATCAGTAGAATTAGAGAAATTGATTTGAGCAAACCAGACTACTTTATGGCTTCGAAAAACTATATGCAGGAAGCTATTGACCGAGGTTGGTATGACCCGGCCAGCGGGAAACCTTTTATCTGGCAGGAAGCCTATACTCCACTGTTAGGTGATTGGGCTCTTTCTAATTCTTGGATCTACATTCGCTTACATTTAGTTTATAGCTGGGCAGCTCCTTCTCAGGAATGGGATCCTCATAGAGATACTACTACCTATCCTTTCTCTATTAAACCAGAAAAGAAGGTATCAGTTAAAGATATCATAGAATTACAACGCTCTACCCTTACAGGAACTGTCTTCGATATGGAGGCAAATCCTGCCTGGTTAGTACCTGGTCCTGATGGTAAATGTGTAAAAAGTCCGTTTGCTACTCCCTTTGTCGATGGCGATACACGTAAACTTCTTAATATTCCTTATTACCGTCCTGCAGCTAGACAAGGTTGTTCCTTTGGAACAGTTACTCAAGCCAGAGATTGGTTGCCCGATGCTATCGGAGGAATCATTTGGTTCTATTTTGATAATCCAGCAACCAGCATCCATGTTCCCATTTATGTGGGTGTGCAAGAAATCCCTGCTTCCTGGAGTACTTTTGATCGTACAAAATTCAGTTTAGAATCCGATCGCTGGGCCTTTATGTTAGCTGATGATTTAGTTAACAGAAGATATCAGGATGCTATCAAGGATTTGAGAGCAGTTCGGGATCCTCTCCAAGAAGAATTTTTTGCTAACCAAGCCTCAGTTGAACAGAAAGCCCTTGAATTATACCAAAAGGATCCTATGGAAGCTAAAAAATTCCTTACTGATTATACTAAATCAGTTATGGAAAAGGCGACAAAGACCTTCTGGGATCTAAACTGGGAGTTAATTGCTAAATATACCAATAATACCGGGCTTACCCCTTAAAAAATCGAAGTATTTAGGATAAACGGGAGGTAGGTATCTTGCCTACCTCCTTCTAATATAGATTGACATAAGATAAATAAAATAAAAATAAATAGAAATTAATTGGAGGTGATATGAAATATATATGGTGAAGAAATTGAACCTTTAAGATTTTTAGATTAGAAAGGAGATGATACCTATTAGTCTAAATATAATTTTTAAATATTAATGAACCTTTTTAACAAAGGAGAGAATATAAAATGAAATTTAAAAAATTTCTTTTTATAATATTTGTGGCTGTAATATTGATGGTTTTGTTAGGGTGGGCAGTCTACGCTCAAGAAGTTCAAGAAGAGGGATGTTGTACCACGGTAATGGCTGGTAAGAAAGCGACGGTGGATGGTTCGGTCATTACTTCTCATACTTGTGATGGATGGTATGATTCTGGTTTAGTGGTAATTCCCGCAGCTGATCATAAGCCTGGAGAAATGGCTCCAGTCTATTTTGACAAGTTGCATGGAGACTATAAGGAAGTAAAAAAAATTGGTGAGATTCCGCAAGTACCTCATACCTATAAATACTTTTGGATTGGTTATCCAATAGGCAATGAACATCAAGTGCTAATTGGAGAGAACACCAATGGTCATCATCCTAATTGCACTCCTAGTCCTGAAGCTATTATGTGGATTGAACAGCTTGAAATTTTTGCCTTAGAACGTGCTAAAACTGCTCGAGAGGCTATAAAAGTCATGGGAGAATTAGCTGAAAAATATGGGTACGGTGATGCAGGAGAAAACTTAACCATAACTGATCCAAATGAAGCTTGGAGTTTTGAGATCTATGGAGTAGGTCCGCTCTGGTCTCCAAAGAGTGGAAGGCCAGGGGCAATTTGGTTCGCTCAAAGAGTTCCCGATGACGAGGTTTTTGTTTCTTCTAATATCAGTAGAATAGACCAGGTAGATCCCAACGATAGCGAAAACTTTATGGTAAGTACTGACTATCTCCAAGTGGCTACCGAACTGGGATTATATGATCCTTCTAGCGGTAAGCCGTTTAGTGTTCGTAATGATTTATACGATATTTGGCATAGGACGAATAAATCGGATAATAGTGTACCTCGTCTCTGGAGAGCTTATAGTCTGTTAGCTCCTTCCGGAAATTGGACGATGCAACAGGCTCGCGATTATCCATTCTCCATTAAGCCAGATAAGCTTATTTCTGTTGAAGATGTATATCGGATTCTAAGTGATGTTAATGCTGGAACGGTCTTTGATAATACAGAAGATCCAAATTGGTATGTAAGGACTAAGGATGGTTTCAAGAAAAGCCCATTGGCTACTCCAAATCTTATGGGGGAAGTGAGAGAAGCCATGAAGGTAAGATTTTTCAGACCTATTGCTAGTCATTGGAATTCCTATCATTTTGTTTCTCAAGCCCGTAGTTGGTTACCTAATGAAATTGGAGGAATGTTCTGGTTTGGATATGATAATCCACATAATAGTCTCCTTGTGCCTGTATGGGTTGGAGTTAATGATACTGCCCCATCTTGGAAGGTTGCAGATAGAACTAAAGTGAATCGTAACTCGGCTTGGTGGGCTTTTGGGTTAGTTGATGATCAAGTGAACGTTATGTACGGTTTATTAAAGCCTATGCTTGATGAAGTCCGAGTGCCTTTACAAAGAGAGTTATTTGATCAACAAAAGGTTATTGAAGCAGAAGCTTTAAAACTTTATAAAACAGATCCTGAAGCAGCGAAGAAATACCTTACTGATTATACTATTTCTACCATGCAGAGAGTGGAGAAGATTTACTGGGAAGTACTAGATAAACTCTATTATGCAGCTAATAATAACAAACATAGCGCTTCCTACCTATATCCAACCGTACCTTAAGATTTGAAAGAGGTGGCAGACCATTTTAGAGTTTGCCACCTCTTTTCTTAATTAAGTATAATTAAAATAGACATTTAAAAAGAATAATTATGAGCTTTAGAAATATTTCAGATAATTTAGAAGATTATATAAACATTAAGGACTTAATTATATGGTTCAAAACTCAAAGATAAAATTCATAATTTTAATCTTATGGATTTTGATATTTAAAAATATAAATGTTAATTGCCAGCAAGTGAATTTAACTTTAGTATTCCCTTTAAAAAAAGGAATAATTTGTGGAAGAATAATGATTCCTGAAACTATTTCTTCCGAGGAAAAAGAAGAGATAGATTTAATCCCTTTAGAAAATGTGAAAGTCACTGTTACAGATTCTGAAGGTATTACTCATGTTGTTTTTACTGATGAGAATGGTTTTTATCAATTTAAAGAAATAGCACCTGGTTGTTATTATATAATTATAGCTACTATTAAGTTGAACGAAAAAGAAATTATTTATAAAGATATCGTTGAAAAAGTGATTAGCGGAGAGACTTATTATGCTGGAATTGCTGATCTTCAATCAACAGTAACTGCATCCATTATTGAAAATCTGCAAAAAAACGGGTTATTCGACATATTGGGAGAGATGATCGCTCCCTATTGTCTACCTTGAGATAGATAAAAACTCTAGCCGTGGGCTAGAAAAAGTAATATTTCTATATTCAGATATTTATTTTAAATAGACTATATTCTCCAGTTGGCTTTATATATAGAAGTTATTTATTCTTTTAGTAGGAAGAGAAGAATTAAATGTACTAACAGTACCACTATAGCTAAGCAACTAATGGTAAGCAGTAAGGAATAAATCTTATGTTTAGAAAGTCCTGAAATATTTGTTTTTATAAATTTTTAAGGAGTAAAGTGATTATTGTCGATTTGAATCAACTGTCAAATACTTTTAGAAAAGAAGTATATTTTATTAAGCAGTTAGGGCAGAAAAACACAGACTTACCTCCGGAATATTTATTTAACATTTTTTTATTGGACTTAAATAGATATAATGTCTGTGCAATCATGCTGTGATGTCGTAAATTTATTAGAACCAAATAGGAACAAATATTTTTTATTTCGTTATAAAGATAAAATGTATATAAAAAAATAAATAATTCGGGGGGGTGATATAAGACCAATAAGGTGGAAAAATTGAACTATAGAAATTTTCAGCAGGAAGGAGGTGAAAAAATGAGATTGCAGAGGATATTTTCAATTGCTATTTTATTACTCATATTGCTAGGGAGTGGAATAAATGCTTATACCTGCACTTCCGTAGTAGTGGGCAAAGATGCTTCGGTGGATGGTTCGGTGATGACCACTCATACCTGTGATGGATGGTATGATGCTCGTCTGGTAGTTGTGCCAGGTCAAAACTTTGCACCTGGTACAATGGTTCCTATCTACAAAAATATATGTATTATGACCAGACCAGGAAAGGAATTAGAAAAAGTTGGCGAAATCCCTCAGGTAGAAAAGACTTACACTTACTATCATATAGGATATCCCTTTATGAATGAGAATCAAATTATGATTGGGGAGACTACTTTTGGTGGGCGTAGTGAATTTGAAAATGGAGATGGCTGGATGATGATTGAGCAGCTTGAAATATTAGGACTACAACGAGCAAGAACTGCTAGAGAATGTATAGAGATCATGGGTGCTCTAGCAGAAAAGTATGGATATGGAGATGGTGGGGAATGTCTTACCGTAACTGATCCTAATGAGGCCTGGCACTTTGAAATAATCGGTCCTGGTCCGCTCTGGACACCTGACAGTGGTAAACCAGGGGCAGTGTGGGTAGCTCAACGAATTCCAGATGGAGAGGTTGGAGTAAGTGCTAACCGGGCTCGGATTGGAGAGATTAATCTAGATGACAAAGATAACTTTATGGCTTCCTCAAATATATTTACTCTAGGAGAAGAAATGGGCTTTTATGATTCTAAGAGTGGTAAGCCTTTCATTTTTTATGAAGTATATGCACCTACAGATTCCTTTTATAATAGACGAAGAGAATGGAGAGTACTCAGCTTGGTAGCTCCCTCACTTAATCTTGATCCATATGCAAAGAGATATCCTTTCTCGGTGAAGCCGGATAAAAAGCTGTCTGTTCAGGATTTAATTGCCATTAAAAGAGATCATTATGAAGGGACTGAATTTGATCTAACCAAGGGAATGGCAGCAGGTCCATTCGGGAATCCCAACCGCTATCCTACTCCTAGCAAGGTCAAACCAGAAGACCGCAAAACTCTAGATTGGGAACGCGCCATTTCTATGTTCAGATGCTCCTATAGTTTTGTATCACAAGCCAGAAGCTGGCTTCCTAATCCGATAGGTGGGGTACTCTGGTTTGGAGAAGATGCTCCTCATTCTACTTGCTATATTCCCTTCTACTGCCAGGTAACTGAAGTTCCTGAATCATTTAGTGAAGGAAGAAGAGATATATTCGATAAGAACTTTGCTTGGTGGGCCTTTAATTTTGTATCTAATTGGGCAGATCTTAAGTATTCCTATATGATAGAAGATATAAAAGCTGTTCAGCAGGAATTGGAAGGTGATTTCTTTGCCATGCAACCTGCTGTGGAAATGGCTGCCTTTGAACTTTACAAGAAAGACCCAGCTTTGGCCGTAAAATATTTAACTAATTATTCTAATGATTGTGCTAAGAAAGCGGTAGATAGGTGGTGGAAGTTGGCTGATGAATTAGTGGCTAAATATGATGATGGTTATGTCAATGCTTTAGATCAAGTAGGTTATCCCACCTGGTGGTTAGAAGCAGTAGATTTTGGAGGAACAATGCTTAAATAATTTTTATTAATAGAATAATTAGAAATAGCAGGATTTTTTTAAAATTCCTGCTATTTCTAATTATTGCTAATAAAATGAATTAAGGCTTTTTATTATTTCTAAAATAAATGGATTTAGGTTTTTAAAAAGAATAACAGAATCAATCTTACTATTACGGCTACCATAGCCAGACATCCAAGAGTAGGAAAGATTCCCTGTCTTCTCATTTCATTTGCTATTAATCCCGGTATAATATAACCTATACTTTGAAGTTCTATGCCCGAAAGGGGTAATTTTATAATTATCTCTTCTATTAACCACTTTAATAAAAAGCCGGTTAGCACCATTACTAAAAATCTTCGACGTCCATATAGAATTATATAATTAGAAAGCTGGATTACTATAAAATAAGTTAGTAAAGTTACCACTAAAGTAATCAGTATCCTGAATGGTTGATCTAAAAATAAGGCTATATATCCCGGAACTACTATACCTCCGGGGGATAGACCAAAAATTTCATAAAAAACAAAACTGATCATTATACCTATTCCGATTGATTGATAAATCATATTACTTCTCCAAATTGATTAAAATAATCTATCAGAGTTTGCCCCATACCTTTGGTATTACCCAGGCCTATTAAACATACTTTTTTATCGATAGTCGTCATCACTAAATGGATAATCTTTTCCACCTCTATCTCGTTTTCTAGGTTAAATATTTTATCTAAAGATACTCTAAGTTTAAGAAGAGTTCTCTCTGCCAGTTTACTCAACGGTCCAAGCAGAATAATTTTGTCGAAAAAATTATTTTCTTTAGCTAAAAGATGAGCAAATTGGATAGTTCTATGAACTCGGTCTTCCCGGTTATTAATTATTCCTATCTTGGGGCAATTATTTAATTCCATTCTTTTTTTAATATTTTCCAGAATTATCAGGGTAGATTTGATATCATTGGCAGCGAAAGCATTGACAAAAAGTATATTTTGTATTCCCTTAGTCAGTTTATAAATTTTAAGAGCCCCTGGATCAGGATTAGCTTTTAGCATTCCCTGCAAAGCAGTTGTTTCTTCTACTCCTAGAAGTTTAGTAACTTGCAAAGCTAGGGAAATATTTTCTTTAAAATTCATATAATTAAATTGTTGAATTAACTTATCTGAAATATCTTCTGGATTAACCTGGATAATCTTTGTTTTTAATTTGTCTGCTTCTTCCTTGAGAGTATTAAAATACTCTTTTTCTGTTGTTAATAATATGCCTTTTTTAGGAATGGTAAGTTTTAATACCTGAGCCATCTTATCCAGCCCTGGTCCGATATCCTCTATATGATCTTCTCGGATGTTGGTAATTACCCCAATGGTCGATTTTATTATTTTGTGTTCGGAGACCCATTGTAATTCTGGATTAACGGCCATACATTCCAATACTAAAACATTTACTTTTCTTTTCTCTGCTTCTTTAAAAATTCTCATTTGCTCATTAATGTTGGCCTTACCTCTTCGCTGAATAGGGATTTCGCTTCCGTCTTCTAATATTAGACGGGGAAGTGTTCCTGTTGTTTTAGCCAGAACTTTAAAACCAGCCTCTCTTAAACCGGCAGCTATTAAGCGAGTAGTGGTAGATTTCCCTCGTGTTCCATTCACCTGGATACGAATGGGAATTTTGGCTAATCTTTTTAGATGATTAAACTGCTCAAGAATTCCACAGGTTAAAATAATTATAAAGAATACTAAAATAATACCCATCTTTTTCCTTCCCTTTTCAGATTAATTTTATCATTTTTTAACCTCACTTGATATAAGGATTATCAGTAATATAATGGATTTTTTAATGAACTTATAGGATTAATTATTCCGGAATGTTAATTTTATTATTTTTGAGCCAAGTTTAATTTTGACAAAGCAATAGATTAATTTAGAATAATAGTAGTGATTACTTTATTTTTTATCTTTAGTCTTTAGCTAAATGAGGAGATAAATGGAAAGCTGGATAAAGGGTAAACTACCTTTAATCTATTTATTATACGGAGCAATTATTTTACTGGCTGGATTTTTATTGGTGGAAAATACCAAATCTGTAAATTTAAATCCTTATTATGATAACCAACTTAAAGCAGCCTGGCTTATGAAAGAATGTTTGGAGGCCATTAAAGAAGAAAGGTTTAAAATGGGTATCCCTTTAAAAATAGAATTAGATCCTAATCAAACTGGCATTATTGGGGAAGAATATACTGAGATTACTACGACTTTAGGAAATCTGCCGGCGAAAAGAACCTCTACTAATCCTGCCTTTGCTGCCCTTTTGGTAAAATACTTTAAAGAAGCTAATTTAAAAGAGGGCAGTATGGTAGCTATAGGGGCAAGTGGTTCTTTCCCGGCCTTAATTTTGGCGACCCTTTGCGCAGCTAAGGTCCTGAATATAGAACCATTGTTGATTTACTCTATTGGTGCGTCTCAATATGGAGCCAATATTCCCGAGTTTACCTTTGTACCAATGTTAGATTATCTAAATGAAAAGGGAATTCTTCCCTATTGTTTACTGGCAATTTCTATGGGGGGAGACCTGGACCAAGCTAAAGGAATGCTGTATCCTGATTCCCGAGAGATTATGCAAAAAATAGCCGAAGATTCAGGGGCAACCTTTATATTATCTGATGATATAGTAGAAAACATTCAAAGAAGGATCCAGCTTTATGAATTAGCCGCGGGTAAGAAAGGTATTAAGGCTTTTGTTAATATTGGAGGAGCAACACCTAACTATGGGAATACGGTGGCGTCTATTACCTATCCTAATGGATTAGTAATAAAGGGCCCCAAAATTCCTGATGATCCCGGGCGAGGATTAATTTTTGAGTATCAGAGTAGAGGAATACCAGTCATTCATTTGTTAAACATAAGAGACTTAGCCTTAAAGGAAGGATTGCCGATTGATCCTGTGCCTCTTCCCACACCCGGTGAAGGAGGGGTATACAGGCAGGTTATTTATAATAAATTTATCATTATTCTGGTTATGGGGATAGAATTTATTTATCTTATCTGGGTTTTCAAAAGGAGAGATAAATTGCGCACTTAAGAGGATAATTTGTCTTCTTATTTTTAATGTGAGGATGAAATTCTAAATTATAATCAGGAAAATATAGGATGAACCAAAAAAATAAAATAAAAAAACTAAATTTGAAAATAGGTCCTCAAGACATAGAATCCAATGTATTATGGATAATAAATAAACTAAAAAAAGCAGATTATGAAGCCTGGTTGGTAGGAGGATGCATCCGTAATTTAATCATAGGAAGGGCGGTACAGGATTGGGATATCACTACCAATGCTTCCTTAGACGAGATTTTTAAAGTATTTAAGAATTGTAAACTAGTGCCCGTGGGTAAGAGATTTGGTACTATAACCCTGGTGCTCAATAAAACTAATTATGAAGTAAGCACCTTTAAGGGGAGGAAGTTAAAGAACAAAACAGAAGCCCTGAAAGAAGATTTAAGTCATCGGGATTTTACTATTAATACCCTGGTCTGGGACCAAGGAATAGGATTAATGGATTATTTGGGAGGGATAAATGACCTCCAACAAGGAATAATCAGGGGAGTTATAAATCCGGCGAAGAGAATAAAGGAGGATCCTTTGAGGATGCTCCGAGGGGTCAGGTTGGCTGGTGAACTTGACTTTAAAATTGAGGAGATTACCTGGCGGGAAATAAAAAAGTATAGCAGTTTGCTTAGAAAAGTAAGTATAGAAAGGATCAGGGATGAATTAGTAAGGTTATTGACGAGCAATTCCCCTGGCCAAGGTTTCCAGTGGTTAAAGGAGGCTGATCTTTTAAGATATATACTACCTGAATTAGAATTGGCTGGGGAATTTTGCCTGGAAGGTAAAGATAAAAAGATCAGTCTATTTGATTATATTTCAAGTCTACTAGAAGAGTTACCTTCAAATTTGGTCCTAAGAATTTCTGCTTTGTTGAAGGGAGTGAAAGTGTTGGAAACCTTGCCGGTTGAAAAAGATCTGGTGTCCAAAATTTTATATCGTTTAAAATTTAAAAACTCTATTATTAAAAAAGTAAAAATTCTTCTCCAAGAAGATGGATGGGAAACCGATCTTACCTCTCCTGTAGAAATAAGAAAAATTATTTCTCAGGTAGGGGAGGAAAACATTTACCTCCTTTTGAAGTTAAGAAAGGCTGATTTAAAAATACGCGAGGAGAAGACTAAACTGATTAGGATGAAGAAGGTGGAACAGGAAGTTAGAGAAATTCTAAAACAAAAGCCTCCTTTATCTTTAGTAGATTTGGCTATTAATGGAACAGATTTAATTAGTTTGGGTTATCCAGAAGGAAAGGAAATAGGAGAAATTTTGCAAAGACTTCTCCATCTGGTTTTAGTAAAGCCAGAGTTAAATCAAAGAGATACCCTAATTAAATGGTTAGAAGAAAAGCATTAAACAATATATAAAATAAATTATCTTATCTCAAGGAGCTAATGAGATGAAGCTGGACCTGGTTTCTTTAATTATGAATCCCTTTATTCTTGTGTTTACTACTATCGGAGTGGGAATGCTTCTGGCTAGGATCAAGCTAGGAAGGTTTACCTTTGGTCTATCTAATTGTCTTTTTGTGGGGTTATTGGTGGGTTGGGGGATTTATAAATTTGCTCAAAGTCTGCCCAGCACCAACTCCGGATACAGTAAGGCTTTGCAGCTAATTAAAGTGGGAGTAATTGACCAGGATTTCTTTAACCTTTTTTTAGTCTTGTTTATTGCTTCGGTAGGTTTACTGGCCTCCCGGGACTTGGGCAAAATTATCCAGAAATACGGTTCTAAATTTATTATTCTCGGATTTTTAATTACTTTTACGGGGGCAGCAGTGACTTACGGAATGGCGGTTTTGCTGCCGGGGAGAAATTCTTGGGAAATAACTGGAGTATATACCGGAGCCTTAACCAGCTCTCCTGGTTTAGCAGCTGCTCTGGAGAGTGTTCGCCAGCACTCCAGGCAAATAGTAGAAAATTATCCACATTTATCGGAAAGAGTGAAACAGGAGATCTTGATGAAAATAAAAGTTAACGAAGAAAAAACCTTCAGCCCACCCGATTCATTAACTAATGACCAGAAAGAGCAGTATATAAAAAATGCTGAAGCAGGAGTGGGAGTTGGTCATTCTATAGGTTATCCTTTTGGGGTTTTAGTGGTGATTCTGGCCGTGCATTTAATTCCCTGGATATTTAAGCTAGACTTAGTCAGAGAAAGGGGGATCTTTTTGAGGGAAGTAGCGGAAGGAAAAGAGGGAATGGGCATAAAAACAAGAGGAGAAACCACAGGTTTTGATTTACTTGGTTTCATCATAGTTTGCCTTCTGGGTTATTTCTTAGGTGAAATAAGACTAAATTTAGGCCCACTGGGCTATTTTTCTTTGGGTTCAACTGGTGGAGTTTTATTCACCTCATTGTTGCTGGGATATTTTGGCAAGATTAGTATAATCAATTTTAGAATGAATCATGAAATACTGGGGATTATTCGAGAAATTTCGTTGGCTTTCTTCCTGGCTATAGTAGGGTTGCGCTATGGTTACTATGTTTTTTCGACTCTTACCGGGTATGGAATTTATTTAGTAATTATATCTTTAATAGTAGGGTTAACGGCTATACTTATTGGTTATCTGGTGGGCAGATATATCTTTAAATTAAACTGGATTATACTGGTAGGAGCTATTTGTGGCGGGATGACCTCTACCCCGGGGTTGGGTGCGGCTATCGAAGCAATAGGAAGTGATGAGCCAGCAGCTGGTTATGGAGCCATCTATCCCTTTGCGTTATTAGGAATGGTAATTTTTTCTATTACTTTACATATTTTGCCGATATAGCCTCTAAGTTCAATATAAAATATAAATATTGGATATCAAATTTTAAGAAGAGAGTTAGTATTATGGCTTTTGGTTATACCCAGAGGATTTTGCATGTAGATTTAGCTTCCAAGAAATGCTGGATTGAGAATCCCCCGGAGAGATTTTACCGTACTTACTGGGGAGGCAGGGCCTTAGCTTTATATTATATGTTAAAAGAGATGAAACCCAGGACCGATCCGTTCTCTCCGGATAATTTATTAATATTTGCTCCCAGCGTAATTACTGGAACTCCTGCTCCTGCAGTACCCCGTTATACTATTTGTGCTAAATCTCCCTTGACCGGTGCTGAAGGAGAGTCAGAGGCGGGAGGTTGGTGGGGACCGGAATTAAAAAAGGCTGGATTTGATGCAATTATTGTGCGAGGTGTTTCTTCTAACCCAGTTTATATCTGGATTAAGGATGGGGCAGTAGAAATAAGAGAGGCCCATCATCTCTGGGGTAAGGATACTGGAGAAGTCCAGAAGTTGATCAGAGAGGAATTAGCTGATGAGCAAATAAGAGTTGTTCAAATTGGCATAGCGGGAGAAAACCTGGTCCGTTTTGCTAATATAGTTAATGAACTGAAGCACTTCAATGGTAGAAATGGACTAGGGGCGGTAATGGGATCGAAAAGATTGAAGGCCATAGCTGTAAGAGGGACCAAACCTATAAATATCTTCGATAAGAGGAAGATAAGTCAGCTATCCAGAGAAATTGCTCGAAGGGTGATGGAAAACCCTCTCAGTAGAGATCTTAGAGAATTCGGTACTCCCGCTGTATTGCGTGGTTTTTATGAATCAGGATGTCTTCCTGCTTATAACTGGACCACGGGTTATTTCCCGGAAGGAGAAAAATTAACTGCTGAGACCTATAATAAGACTATTTTAAAAAAAACTACTGGCTGTTATTCCTGTCCTATTCGCTGTAAAAGAGTAGCGGAAGTAAAGGAAGACAATTTAACAGTTGATCCGACTTATGGAGGCCCAGAATATGAAACCATTGTTGCCTTTGGTTCAATTTGCGGTATTGATGATTTAAAGTATGTAGCTAAAGCCAATGAACTATGCAATAAATGGGGTATAGATACCATTTCTGCCGGTATGACCATTGCTTTTGCTATGCAGTGTTATCAAGAAGGAGTCCTGAATAAGGAAGATATGGGAGGAATAGAACTAACTTTTGGGAATAAAGAAGCAGTACTTATTTTGATTGAAAAGATAGCCAAACGAGAAGGTTGGGGGGACCTCCTGGCTGAAGGTTCTTATTTGGCCTCCCAAAAGATAGGAAAGGGATCAGAAAGGTTTGTTTATCAGGTAAAAGGACAGGAGATTCCTATGCATGACCCTCGAATAAAAACAGGGGTGGGATTATCTTACGCTTTAGCTGATTATGGACCAGACCATATGAAGGCTCCCCATGACCCCTTTTTTAAAGACCAGAATTCAGTAGGCATAAAAGAGCTGAGCGGATTGGGGATCTTGGAACCAATATCTTCTACTGATCTAGGAGAGAAAAAAGTAACCTTATTTAAAATATTAGATATATACTGGACTCTCCTTAATATTTTGGGCGTCTGTCTTTTTGGCTATGTACCTCGCAGTTTGGGAACAATGGATGAACTCCTGGAAATTATCCGTTCTACTACCGGGTGGAAAACTACCTGGTTGGAATTAATGGAATTGGGGGAGCGTTCTATTAATATGTCACGTATCTTTAACCTTCGGGAAGGATTTACTACCAAGGAGGATAGTTTACCAGAGGTCTTTTTCAGTAATTTTTCTGGTGGGCCTTTAGATGGTAAGGGTGCCATAGATAGAGAACAATTTCAACAAGCTCTAAGGCTGCGCTATCAATTAATGGGTTGGGATCCAGATACTGGAGTTCCTAACTGGAGTAAGCTTTGGGAATTAGGCCTGGATTGGTTAATTAAGGAGCTGGAATGAAATGATAAGAATAATTTTAATATTGGAGGGATATCTCAAGAACAAATATCCCTCCGCTTGCTTGACATTGAATTATTCTGAACCAACTACTATTACGCAGGTTTTCAAAGATGCTGGTGTATCTTCTGCCGATGTATTTTTTATTAAGATAGGCGATTCTTTGGTTAAGGAAGACTATCTAATTACTTCTTCCACCAAAATAAAAATATTCCCCCTTATCGGTGGTGGATAGAAAGTTAAAGCACGGTTAAGAATCAATCCCTCTTTAAGGATCAAGGATATTTCTATGCATACTGCCATGATAGCTTGAGCTCCTTTTTTTATTTGTTTTTGGCAATCTTGGCAACCTTCTTTTTCAAGCAATTTAGATCTTCTCCTGCTTTAACTTTATAAATGATTTCCATTAATTGATTTTATTCCTTCTCTGAAGGAATCGAGGTTTTGATATTTGTTCCCTCCAGATATGTTTGGTAAAGTTCTATTTTGTAGGTTCCTTTAGTGTCTATAATACCGACCTTTTAAGGAGGAGGGAAGATTTAAAGATATACTGTACAGTTTGTTGAATCATGTTAATCAGGAGAATATTGACAATTTTTTGTATTTCATTGAAATAATAGTGAGCAGTATTGTATGTCATGATGATAAAATCAGCTCCTGCTTTTTCCATATTTTGTACTGTTTTGATTAATTAAGGCATAGGATTTTCACCACCATGCCGGATTGTTTTAGTACGATCAAGGATTTTGGGATTATTGTCTATAATAATTCTATAATGTTCTTGATCTTGTGTAGCAGGAGACAATTTTACTATTTTTTGAAATAAATCTAAAGTTGCATCGAGCCCCATTCCTCCTAAGATTCCAATAATTTTTTCTCTCATGGTTATCACCATTTTTAAAAAAAATTTATAAAAAATAACTTGCAGTTTTTTACGCATATTATATAATAATATTAAAGTATATATAATATATTATATTTTATATAGAATATTTTCAAGTTTTTTATCAATTTATTTTTATTAGTTAGCAAATCCATCCAAATAATTAGTTGCATATGGATTAAACATGATTAAAGAGAATCTTAAAATCCAAAATCGCGAATCATTAAGTCAAAAGGCATACCATATTCTTAAAGAAGCTATCATTCGTGGAGATATTGAGTCTAATGCTAGATTAACCTTTCAAGAGTTAGCGCAAAGTATGGGGATTAGCACAACTCCTATTAGGGAAGCAATTAATAAATTAACAAGCGAAGGATTAGTAAAGTTAAGCCCCAATAAAGGTATAATAATTAATGAGATTACTATTGATGATTTTCAAGAAATATTACAGATACGTTCAGCCTTAGATGGTTTGATTGCCGAACTTGCTACCTCAAAAATTAATGAAGAAGAAATTAACGAGATGGTGAAGATTATTAAGAATATGGAATTATCAGTTAAAAAGGATGATAGACTTGTTTATAATGACCTGGATATCCAATTTCATGATCTTTTATTAAATATTGCTGGTAATCAGAAGCTCAAAGATTTGTATAATAATTTAATATCTCAAGTATACAAATTTAGACTCCGGACCTTAAAGCTTGCTTATCGCATGTCCAAATCTTTAGAAGAACATAAAAGTATTGCTCTAGCAGTAAAAGAGAAAAATCCTTCGAAAGCCAACAGAGAAATGCGTAAACATATCAATAGTATTTTAAAGAGCTTAGAGGAAGATGAGGCAAGAAAACAGAAAGAAAAAAGAGATGTCCTATAATATAAATATATTTTTACAGTTGACAAAAGGCATTTTCACTAAATGTTGTAATAAAGGAGCAACAATAAAAAGATGTACTGTAATCAATCTGAGCATGAAAAAAGGGTGAAGACTGGTGTGCATTTTATGTTAGGTAATTATGCATTAGTGGAGGGGGCATTAGCTGCAGGTTGTAACTATTTTGCTGGTTATCCTATTACTCCGGCTAACGAAATTTCAGAATTAATGTCCCGTAGGTTGCCCGAAGTAGGAGGAGTTTTTGTACAAGGTGAAGATGAATTGTTTTCCATCTATTCAGTGGTTAGTGCTTCACTTGCTGGTGCCAAAGCTATGACTGCTACTGCCAGTGCTGGATTTGATTATATGCAAGAAGGAATTGAATATGCCTGTGCCACTGAAGCACCTTGTGTTATAGTAGATGTGCAAAGATGTAGAGGCGAAAATTTTGCCACACAAGCAGATGTAATGCAAATGCGTTGGGGGGCTGCAGGTGATTATGAAATCATCTGTCTGGCTCCTTCTTCAGCTCAGGAATTATTTGACTATACCATTTTAGGATTTAATTTGGCAGAAAAGTACAGGAACCCCGTAATTATCATGTCTGAGACAACTGTTGCTTTAATGAGAGAAAGAGTACAAATTCCCGCTAAGGAAGATATCGAAATTATCAATAGAAAATATACTCAGTTACCCCCCAGCCAATACCTACCTTTTAGAGCGCCACTCAATTCTCCCCCAGAAATGGCACCTTTAGGCAAAGGTTATCATACTTTATATACTATTAATTACCACAGCGAAGATGGAGCAATAGACTGGGATGCTGAGGGTTATGATAGGTTATATCAGAGAATAGTTGGTAAAATAAGAGAGAATAGAAAAGATATTTGTAAAACAGAGGCTTTCTACCTTGATGATGCTGAGCAGGTAATTATTTCTTATGGCAGTGAGGTTAGACCGGCTCTGGATGCCCTGGAAATGGCTCGAGAAAGTGGCTTGAAGATTGGTTTACTAAAATTAGCAACTGTCTGGCCAGTAGCCGAAGAAACGATAAAAGAAATTGCCCAAAATGTAGGCAAAGTTTATGTAGTAGAAATGAACATTGGTAAATATATTAGAGAAATTGAGCGCTTGTGCACTCCATATTGTTCGGTAGAAGCTATTACCAAAAATCGAGGAATTGTTCATACCAAAGAAGAAATATTTAATGTTATTAAGGGAGAGAGCCCATGTCTAATAAAATAAATCCTCTCCGGAAGTATATTCGTTATGGAAAACTACCTCATTTTTTCTGCCCTGGTTGCGGCTGTGGACAAATACTTAATTACTTTTTAAAAGCTATTGATGATTTGAAATTAAACATTGATGAAATTGTTACCATAGGTGGTGTTGGCTGTACAGCAAGAATCCCGGTTTATCTAAATACTGATTCACTACATGGTGTTCATGGACGAACACTGGCCTGGGCAACAGGGATAAAATTACACCGTCCTGATTTAAAGGTAGTAATCTTTGCCGGAGATGGAGATTTGGTATCTATTGGTGGTAATCATTTTTTGCATGCTGCTCGGCGTAATTTAGATGTAACAGTTTTTATGGTTAATAACTTTAATTTTGCAATGACTGGAGGACAGGTAGCTCCAACTACACTCTTTAATTCTATTACTATGACTACTCCTTATGGGAGTAAAGAAAATCCTTTTGATATATGTAATCTTGCGCAATGTGCTGGAGCAACTTATGTCAGTCGCTGGAGTACCCTAAAGCCCATGCAAACCATTAAAGCTATGAAAAAAGCACTTCAACACCAAGGTTTTTCATTAGTGGAAATTTTATCACAATGTCCCACCAATTTTGGTCGATATGCCTTACAAACAGGTGACCCCGAACGAGTTTTAAGATGGATAAGTGAACATTCAATATTGAAGTCTGAGATAAAGGAGAAAAACGAAAAAGAATTACAGGATAAATTTATTTTGGGAGAGTATATAGATATCCAAAAACCAGTATTTCAGGGTACTACAATATATGAGGAGGATAAAAATTGAAATTATTAAGTATTAGATTTAGTGGTTTTGGGGGACAAGGGATTATCTTAATTTCGGTTATCTTAGGCACAGCTGTTGTTACCAAAAGGAATCTTTATGCTGTGCAAACCCAGTCCTATGGTTCTGAAGCGAGAGGAGGACAATGTCAAGCTGAATTGATTATTTCGGAGCAGCCTATTTATTCACCCTCTACTCAATATAATGATATTTTGGTCTCTCTGTTCCAAAGTGCTCTAGATAGATATATAGGTAATTTAAAACCCACTGGTACGCTGATTATTGATCCTAAATTGGTGACTAAAATATCAGCTAATAATTTTGATATCTATCAGGTTCCAGCCACAGAAACAGCCATTCATATTGGTAATCGTATTGCTGCCAACATGGTTATAGTAGGTTTCCTGCAACCTTTACTAAATTTAGTTAGTGAAGAAGACTTAAAAAGTGTTATTAAAGAGACCGTAAAGCCTAAATTTATAGATATCAACCTTAAAGCTTTTAATGCAGGGTTAAGTATTGCTAAAGATTTAAAACCGATTTGGAGGGAATAGATGAGGCTATTTGAATTCCAAGGAAAGAGGATATTTAAAGAATATGGTATTCCTATTCAGTCTGGAAAGCTTATTTATCCAGGTGACAGCCTATCTAATTTGTCCCCACCTTTAGTATTAAAAGCTCAGGTCCTATCTGGAGGACGAGGGAAGGCTGGTGGTATTAAGATGTGGGATGGTCACCAAGATTTAGCAAAAATTGTCTCAGAATTATTTCATTTAAAGATAAATAATGAGCAGGTAAAAGCTATTCTAGCCCTGGAAAGTGTTGATATTTTAAGGGAGATTTACCTTTCCTTAACTTTTAATAGAAGTAGGTCCACTCCCGTTTTGATTGCTGGGATAAGTGGAGGTGTTGATATTGAAAAGACGGCTAAAGAAGCTAAAGAACAGATTTTCTTTACTGAATTTAATTTTTTATTAGGAATTTCGGATTTTCAAATCAGAGGGCTTGCTAAGAAAATCAATATCAACGACTCTATTGAATTCAGAAGAATTATACTCTCTATGTATCGTATTTTCAGGGAGTATGATGCATCTTTAGTAGAAATAAATCCCTTAGCCATTACTCCTCAGGGGCTAATAGCTATAGATGCAAAGATTGAGTTAGATGATCAAGCTTCATTTCGGCATCAGGAATTGTGCAGAGAATTAAAAGAAGAAATAAAATCGATTGTTAGTGATAATTTAACCATTGAAAAAGAAGAAGATACCATTACTTTCGTTCCTTTACATGGAGATATTGGAGTAGTTTCAGATGGGGCAGGGACAGGGTTGTTAACCTTGGACTTATTAGCGAGATATGGCGGTAAAGTAGCTAATTTTTGTGAATTGGGGGGTATAACTAACCCTGAAGTTGTCTTTAAGGCCTTAAAGAAAGTCCATCAAGATAAAAATGTTAAGAGTGTGTTAGTGGTCTTAATAGGCGGTTTTAATAGAATGGATGAAATGGCAGAAGGAATTGTTAAGTTTTGTGCCCAACCCAATAATCAGATACCAATCTTCGTTCGTATGTGTGGCACAAAGGAAAATGAAGGGAAAAAAATAATGCAAGAGGCAAAAATACCCATTTATGATGATTTACATGAAGTAGTTCAAAAAGCAGTTCAGAAGGCAAGGGAGAGATAAATGTCAATTTTAATTGATCAGAAGACAAAGGTTCTGGTATTAGGGATAACTGGTAAATCTGGCAGCTTGCAAACAAAGATTATGAAAGAATATGGTACTGATATTGTAGCGGGAGTGACACCAGGTAAGGGTGGCAGTAAAGTGGAAGGAGTACCAGTTTATGATTTGGTTAGTGAAGCATTGGAAAATCATCAAATTGATGTAGCAATAAGTTTTGTGCCTCCTCGTTTTTCTCGAGACTCCTGTTTAGAAATTATAGAAAATAATATTAAATTTCTAATTATTACCGCAGAAGGTATTCCTGAACATGATATTATAAGTATTTTACAATATGCCAATCTAAAAGGAACCACAGTATTAGGTCCTGGTTCAGCTGGTATTATTACTCCTGGGAAATGTAAGATAGGGGCACATCCTCCACAAATGTTTTTACCAGGTCATATTGGTATTGTTTCTAAAAGTGGTGCACTTTCTTACGAAATTGGTAAAATATTATCAGAGAAGGGGATAGGGCAATCTACAGTAGTAGCTATTGGAGGAGGTCCTATTTGGGGACTAAAACAGAGTGATCTTTTGCCCATGTTTGAAGCTGATGAAGAAACCAAAATCATATTACTATTAGGTGAAATAGGCGGAACAATGGAAGAGGAAGCAGCAAAAATTATTAAAGAACATATTAAAAAGCCAGTGATAGCCCTTATTGTGGGGAAATCGGCGCCCAAGGGCAAGTCTCTGGGCCATGCGGGGGCTATTATTGAAGGAAATTTGGGGACCGTAGAGTCCAAGGTAGAGACATTAAAAGAGGCGGGTGCTTATATAGCTGAGGATTCCTTAGATATTGTCCGTTTAATAAAGCACATAGAGGGCGAAAAACATGTCGATATATATTGATGGAAATATATGCAAAGGCTGTCAGTTATGTATCTACTATTGCCCTAAGGACGTGTTTGAGGTCGGAGAAGAAGTAAATGATAAGGGTTTTGTGATTCCTAAAATTGCCCACCAGGATCAATGTATTAAATGTAAGCTTTGTGAAATTAGTTGTCCTGACTTAGCCATATTTGTAGAAAGTTAGTTTATTTAGTTAAGTATATTTTAAACTATACTGATAATAGAGAGATTTTAATAAACAAAAGTTATTTTAGAAAACAATTAGCTATATAAACGACATACCTAAGTTCACAAATATTTAATAATGGAGGAAATATAATGACTCTACCAGTTAATTTAAAAGACATTCAAGATGCTTCTAGAAATCTAAAATCCTATGTGCGGCATACGCCCTTACTAAGAGGAGATAAACTAGATGATTCAGTTCATTGTCAAGTCTACTTAAAACCGGAATCTTTACAAATTACCGGATCTTTTAAACTGAGAGGTGCTACCAACAAGATACTCAGCTTAACAGATGATGAAAAAGAAAAAGGTATTATTGCTTCCTCTTCAGGTAATCATGCCCAGGGGGTAGCTTATGCGGCGAAAAAATTAGGAATAAAGGCAACGCTTGTTTTACCTGAAAATGCTCCATTAACAAAGATTGAAGGAACAACAGCCTTAGGAGCAAAAGTAATTTTACATGGTTTTGATTCTATTCAGAGATATAAAAAGCTGTATGAAATTGTAGATGAAAAAGGTTATACGATTATACATTCTTATGATGATCCTACTTTAATAGCAGGTCAAGGAACTGTTGGATATGAAATAATGCAGGATATTGATGACCTTGATGTAATTGTAGTTCCTCTTGGGGGCGGTGGTTTATTAGCTGGAGTCGCAGTTGCTGTGAAAGAGATAAATCCAAAGGTTAGAGTTATAGGAGTAGAGCCTGAAGCAATTCCAAGATATTCAGAGAGCAGAAAGTTAGGAAAACCTATCGAAGTACCAATGAAAGATACTATTGCCGATGGGTTAATGATTACCAAAACTGGGGAAAATACCTATCCTATTATCGAGAAATATGTTGATGAGGTTATAGCTGTAAATGATGATTATATTTATAAAGTATTACCTGAAGTTATTTTCAAAACTAAATTGTTGGTAGAACCTTCTGCAGTAATTGGTATTGCTGCAGCATTTGCAGGTAAGATTACATTTAAAATCAATAATAAAGTTTGTTTTGTTCTTTCCGGAGGTAATATAGATCCTGAAAAATTAGTTCAATTTATTAAATATAAACATGATAAATAAATTTGTTTCTATATGATTGGACTTTTAATATATTTAATAAATAAATAAGAATTGAACAAATAATAAAAATATACTAATTTATAAAAATAATTATACAATAATAAATAATTCTCTATATATATAAATATAAGTTAAAAAAGCATAAAAGTTAACTATTAAAATTTGTAAAGCAAACTTTATTATTACTGAAAGATTACTAAAATAAGGGGGGATAAAAAAGAATGAAATAGTTGATTAAATTGGAAAATGATAATTTTTATAAAGAATTAAAGGAGGAAAAATAATGTTTAGAAACAAAGTACTGAGTATATTCATGTTAATCTCTATAATTATGATAGTAGGGATTATTAGTGTAAATGCTGGAAGTGTGACTTTAAAACTTGGCAATAAAGAAGCTGAACTTCATCATGAAAGTGTAGCTTTAAAAAAGTTTTCCGAACTAGTTGAAGAAAAAACGAATGGTGAGATTAAGATTGAGAATTATTATAAAGAAGTTTTAGGAACACCTGAAGTACAGCTTCAAAATGTAATACAGGGTGTTCAAGATTTCTATGTGGTTGGTTATTATGTTTTAGAAAAGTTTATACCGGATTTTAAATCTACTGAATTGCTATATTTTTTTAAAGATAGGGATCATTTTAAAAAATTTTTATTAAGTGATATTGTCGCAGAATGGGAGAAAGAGCTTCTAGAAAAAACAGGTTTACGAGTTATTAGTACAGATCGGAATTGGTGGTTGGGTCCTTATCGTGCTATGTGTTCAAAAAAACCAATTTTATCAGTAGAAGATCTTAATGGATTGAGGTTTCGTGCACCAGATTCAAAAACAGTTATAAGAATTTGGCAAGGTTTGGGTTGTAATGTTACCGTTGTGCCTTGGTCTGAAGTTTATTTAGCTTTAAGCCAAGGATTAGTAGATGCGGCCGAAGGTACTATTATGGATATGCATTATGAGAAATTTTATGAAGTCGCACCAAATATTACAATTACCAACTCGAAATTTCAACAAGCTTGCATATTTATGAATAATGAAAGATTTGAGAGTCTTACGAAAGATCAACAAAAAGCAATCTATGAAGCAGCAAAGGAAGCAGGTGATTATTGTACAAAGCTATTATATGATGAAGTAGACAAAGCATTAGATGATATGAAATCTAAAGGAGCAATTATTCATGAAGTTGATCTTTCAACCTGGCAAGAAAAAGCACGAACTGTTTTAAATGAGATGGAAGAAGAGGGTTTTATAACCAAGGGATTGATGGAGAGAATAGATAAGCTTGCACAATAATCATAATTTACAATTAGATAATTGATAATTGTTGGATAATTGGATAAATAGAATATTAACGAGATACCCAGTTGAGAAAAAATAATGCTGGGTATCTCGTTAAATAAAATATTATTACTTTTTCGAGAAAAGAATAGAGATTGATATTAAAAATATGGAGAGCAAAACCTTGAAAAAAGAAATATTTTATTCAACCGATAAAATAATTAAAAATTTAGTAAAAATTTTCACTTATCTAATTATATTTTTAGGATTTATACTTGTTGGAATTAATATTATCCAGATATTAATGCGAGGATTTTATACAAAATCTCTTCTGTGGATATTGGAAGCTTCTGAATTTTTAGGGATTTGGATTGTTTTTTTTGGTGCTTCTATTATGTTTTTACGAGATTCGGAAGTAAAGGTTACAGCTATTGTTAATATCTTTCCAGATAAAATTAGAAAAAGAATAGAATTTTTTATTAATATTTTGGGAATAATTTTTGCGATATATTTAATTTATGGGAATATTAATTATCAGAAATATGTAAGCATAATTAAACCAGATTTCCTTCCTTTTTCTTTTAGAATTCACATTTTCCCAATTTTTATTCTAGGAGCAAGTATGATCTATAATTGCCTTTTCAATTTATTAATGCATGAGAATAAAAAAAATAGCGGGAGTTGGCAAGAATGATATCAACATTATTAATCGTATCTTTAATACTATTAATTTTTTTAAAGACGCCAATATCTATTGCAATGGGGCTAGCGAGTTTATTTGCTGCTTGGGCGGGAAATTATCCTATTCATTTATTACCTCAAGGAATATATAATAGTTCAGTAACATGGAGTTTATTAGCAGTGCCTTTTTTCATAATTGCAGGAAATTTAATGAATGAATTTGGGATTGCAAAGCGAATATTCGATTTTATGAATATTTTAGTGGGGCATGTAAGAGGAGGTTTAGCCCATGTTAATGTTTTAGCTTCGATGGTTTTTGCTGGCATTTCAGGTTCTGCAAGTGCAGATTGTGCCGGTTTAGGTCCTATTGAATTAAAAGCAATGAAGGATGCAGGGTATGATGATGAATTAAGTGCAGGGATTACCCTTGCTTCATCAACTATAGGTCCAATTATTCCACCGAGTGTTTCTTTTATTATTTATGCGGTAATTTCAGGTACTTCGATAGCTAAAATGTTTATAGCAGGAATAGTCCCAGGATTAATTATTGGTATTACACTGATGCTTACAAATTATGTAATTTGTCTAAGGAACCCTGAAAAATTACCCAGGAAACTAAGCAGATCGTCTATCAAAGAGATAATAAAAACATTTTATAAAGGAATATTTTCTTTAATAGCTCCATTGATTATTCTATTTGGAATGGTAAGTGGTTTTGTCAGCCCGACTGAAGCTGGGATAGTGGCAATACTTTATTCCATTTTTTTGGGAGTTATCTATAAGACATTTAGTGCTTCGAAATTAATTAAAGTTATGGAAGTTTCTCTACTTACAACAGCTCACAGTCTAATACTAGTTGGGTTAGCATCGACGATGAGTAACATTATGACTTTTGAGAGGACTCCGTACCTAGTTGCACAGTTTATCTTGAGTATTACGAATAATAAAATTATTGTTTTATTATTAATTGACCTACTATTGCTAATAGTAGGTTGTCTTATGACTGGTATTAGTAATGTGGTTCTCTTGACTCCTATTCTTATCCCTTTGATGCAAACATTAGGGGTAGATTTAATCCACTTTGGCGTTGTGATGGGATTTGGAACAGTTATTGGAGTCACTACTCCCCCAGTGGGAGTTGGTCTTTTTATTATTTCTGATATCTCAAAATTATCGATAGAAAGGGTTGTACGAGGTACGCTGGTTTATTATCCTGCGTTAATTATTGCTTTAATTATTATTACCTTTATACCTTTCTTAAGTACCTGGTTGCCTAATTTATTATTTCCAGGATGGTAATTCTGTTAATTAGAAAGATATATTTTTTTAGGGAAAGTAAATACAAAAACTGGAGGTTAAATTTATTATGAGTGAAAAAATTGCAATTTTAGGTGCTGGTAATGGCGGATATGCCATGGCTGCTGACTTATCAATGGTGGGATACGAAGTAAATCTTTATGAATATCCAGATTTTGCTGGTAATCTTAAACCTATTATTGATAATGGTGGAATTGATATTATTTCACGTACACCTGCAGGAACGGAACTTACATTACCAGCAGGTGGTAAAACTGGTTTTGTCAAAATAGCGGGGAAGGTAACTTCTGATGCAAGAGAAGCAATAAAAGATACTGAAATTATCATGTTAGTTGTTCCTGCTTTTGCAAGAGAAGCATTTATCAGAGAATTTTCTCCCTATTTGGAAGATGGACAAATAATTGTGATTTGGCCTGGCTATTTTGGTGCTCTTCAATGTGCCAAATTATTAAGGGATTTAGGAGTAAAAAAGAATGTTGTCATTGCTGAAACAGAAAGCCTAATTTACAACTGCACTAAGATAGGACCAGGAAAAGTTTATAATAAGGGGAATAAGGATAATTTATTTTTATCCTTTTTACCCTCAAAAGAAAAAGATAACGCCTTTGTGCAGTTAAAGAAAATCTATTCCCAATTTAAAATATCTGAAAATGTATTACAAACTACTTTAGCAAATGGTAATCCTTCTTTGCATCCTATGTCAGTTTTACTCAATCTTTATCGGGTAGAAAGAAAGTTTTATCCCTTTGACGAAAAGTTAAATAAACCAGTACAAAAAGCGTATGATGTAACACCTGGAATGGCACGAGTTATGGAAGCAGTAGACAAAGAAAAGGTAGCTATAGGTGAAAAATTAGGAGTAAAAGTTCCTTCTATTAAAACCCAGATTGAAGCTTTCTATGGGACCAAAGGGAAAGATCTCTATGAAACATTATTAAATTGTTATGCTTATCAAGTACAGGGTGCACCAACTAGTATTGAAGATCGATATGTCATTGAGGATGTACCCTTCGGTTTGGTTCCCTTTGCCCTTTTAGGTGAACAAGTTGGAGTTCCTGTTGATAATTTAAGAGCTATGGCAACGATAGGTTGTGCGGTCACCGGTAAAGATTTTTGGAAAACAGGTATGAATATGGAGAAAGCTGGTTTAGCAGGAATGAATGCCGAAGAGATAATGAAATTTCTTAAAATATCAAACTAATGTTTAAGGAGAATTTAGAATATGAGAATAGCGATACAGAATGCTAAAATTGTCATACCTCATATGGATATGATTCTTGAGAATTCTTCTATGGTTACTGAAAATGGGTTAATTACTAAGATTGCTGAAGGTGTAAGATATTCGTATGATTCAAAAGCAAATATTATTATTGATGCCAAAGGAGGTTATTTAATTCCAGGGATTATTAATCACCATACCCATGGAGTATCTTTGGGACCTTTGTTTTCAGCTGGAAATCCTGCTCTTCCAATGGAATTAATTTTGGGAAACCTAAATAGGCATTTGCTTCAGGGTACCACGACTATCCTAAATGAGGATGGTTTTGCTACTATTGAAGAGACTGAGATTATGGATAAGCTGCATCCAATTAAATTAAAGGCAGCTACTTCTCATACACCCCTTAATATTAAAGCAGCCGAAATTACTGATGGAAGTGGTTTGAGTAGTTTTCATAAAAAATTAACGGTTGAAAAAATGCTGGAAAGAGGAGCAGTGGCCTTGGGTGAGATTGGTGGTGGAGATACTTTAGGTGGTGGAGGTGTCTGCTATAATTTATTACCTAAGACAATAGAAGAAAAGACTGGAAAAAGAATTAATGCCTCTCAGGCTGAAAAGTTAATGTGGGCTGTTCTTGGTAGGTATATTGATCCGTCTGTTGCTGATCGGGAAAATGTAGAAAAAGTGATTGAAGAAATTGGAATAAAGGGATTACTTTCTGTTGATGAGGCAATTGAAATTATCCTAAAAGATGCCTATGCACCGGTAGAAACCGGTCGAGATGGTATAAGGGAAGCTGCAGAGCGTGCCATTCAATATGATATGCCAATTATTATTCACAATGCTGCTGGATGCAAAGAAGTAGTATTTGAGGTGGCTGAAAAATTGGGTTTAAGACTTATTGCAGCTCACTCAAGTCATGCGACTTTTACGAAAGATGAGATAAGAGGAAATATTAAAAAATTACGTGGATTTGGAACATTTATTGATATGTGTGTTGGTGATTTTTTTGGTGCCAAGAATCTTAGTCCTTCTGATTACCTAGATATTTCTTATGATTTATTAGAAGAAGGATTAATTGATTTACTCTCTACCGATTTTATGGCAGGTAACTGGGATCCTATTATTTTGTTTATTAAAAATGCTGTAGATAATAAGAGTATTTCGTTGACTAAGGCTTTAGCGATGACCTCTTGTAATGTTATAAAAGCTATTCCTAAGTTGGGAGCCAATACAGGCTTTATTGAGGAAGGCAAAGCTGCGGATATTGCTATTTTGAATCCCAATGATATTTCCGATGTACAACATGTTCTAATTGATGGTATTCCCGTGGTAATTAACGGAGAAATTAAAGCACCGAAAGCTAGTTGGGTGTGGTATTAATATAAGTTATGCACTTTGGATTTCTTTAGTTCATATTGATAAAAAAAATTAACAATGATATTTTTATATATTTAAAAATGCGGAGGATTTTATGTCAAAAAAAATTGCTGTCTTAGGTGCTGGGAATGGAGGGTATGTCATGGCCGCTGATCTATCGATGGTAGGGCATAAAGTAAATCTGTATGAATTACCGGAATATGCAGATGTTAACTTAGGGCCAGTGCTTAAAAGAGGCGGAATAGAAGTAATTTCGCAGGATCCTACAGGAAAAGAGATTGTACTTTCTGCAGGGGGTAGAAGTGGTTTTACCAAGATATCGGGTAAAGTGACTTCAAATATCAGGGAAGCTATCTGGGGAGTTGAAGTTATTATGTTAGTAGTACCTGGTTTTATTCGGGAAAAATTTATCAGAACATTTGCTCCCTATTTGGAAGATGGTCAAATCATTCTGATTTGGCCGGCCTATTTTGGTGCCCTTCAATGTGCTAAGCTATTGAAGGATCTAGGCATAGAGAAAGATATTTCTATTGCTGAAACCGAAAGTCTCATTTACAACTGTACCAAACTAGGTAATGCATCAGTTAGAAATAAAGGTCAGAAAGAAAAAATGATGGTTTCTGTGTTCCCAGGAAAAAAGAAGGAAACAATATTTATAGAGCTCAAAAAATTATACCCTCAATTCTTACCAGCAAATAATGTATTAGAAACGACTTTAGTCAATGTGAATCCACCGCTACACCCTCAGTCTGTTTTATTAAATCTTTATCGGGTTGAACGAAAATTTTATCCTTTTGATGAAAAATTGAATAAACCAGTAGAGAAGGCTTACGATGTTACACCCGGAATGGCTAGGGTCATGGAACAGATAGATATTGAGAGGATTAATATTGGAGAAAAACTGGGCCTTAAATTAAATAGTTTGCAGAAAATATTGGGAATTTTTTATGGTGCTACGGGGGAAGACCTATACGAAACAATTTCAAATTGTTATGCGTATCAGGTTCAAGGAGCACCTCTGTCTCTTGATGATCGATATGTAACTGAGGATATTCCCTTCGGTTTGATACCCTACACGCTTCTAGGAGAGCAGATTGGCGTCCCAGTTAACACAATCCGGGCTATGGCAACCATTGGCTGCTCGATAACAGGAAGGAATTTTTGGGAAGAAGGATTAAATATGGAAAAAGTAGGTCTTGCGGGGAAAAATACTAAAGAAATTATTGCTTTCTTAAACTAATCTTAAAGAATATCGTTTTTTTAATATTAACCTTATTATAGATTCATTAAAAATGGTTTTTTATAATTTAGATAAAAAATAAGTAAGGAGAAGAAATTATGGAAAATAGATTACAATATATGACCTGGGAAGAAGCAGGGGAAGCTTTTAAAAGAACCAAAATGGCCATAATTCCGACTGGTAGCACTGAACAACATGGTCCCCATTTACCCTTAGGTACAGATTATCTGATAGCAGAGTATTTAGCAAATAGAGTTGCAGAAAAAATTGATGTTGTTGTAACTCCTGTTATACCAGTTGGATATGCACATTATCACCAGGGTTTTACGGGAACATTGTCCGTAAATCCCGAAATCCTTACTTCATATTATCAAGGGATTGTAGATAGCTTAATATCCTATGGTATTTCACATTTCATGTTTATCAATGGTCATGGTGGTAATTATACAGTATTACAAAATGTTTGCCGTAATCTGAGGATTCGTGGGATTGCTGGAGCTATCCTCCAATGGTTTTTTATTGCTGGTCAGCTCAAGAAAGAATGGGGCGAGATATTTCATGGAGATATCATAGAAACATCCTTAATGATGCTAATTTCTCCAGAGAGTGTTAAATTAGACAAAGCCGTTGTCCCAGTTAATAAAAAAATAACAGAAGAAATTATAACCCTCAATGGTACTACCTGTAAATTTAAAGGGGCAACTGTAAATTTTTATTTTATGTGGAGTGATATTTCTGATAGTGGAAATGTGATCGTTTATGATCGTTTTCCTGATGCCGATTTTTCTGTTTCTACAACTAGTGCATCAGTAGATAAAGGAAAAGAAGTAGCTGATGCATTAGTGAATTATTTTGTTGATTTTGCTAAAGAATTTAAAAAAATTAAATTCAAGCCAACAAAAATTTGAGTCATAATTTTTATAATTATATAAATTTTTCATATGTCTAAAACAGAATAAATTGAAATAACATTTGAAATTTTTTAGTTTCTATAATTTATGAGAACAAAAAATGTAATTATTATTTAAATAAAGTAATTTTTTATTCAGGTATAATCTAGGCAGAAAGCTAAACCGATTATTTGTTTATAATTCTAATCGGAGTATTTATCATTTAAGAATAAACTGGAAGAGGATATTGAAAAAGCTTATCACGCATTTAATAGCTGAATACATCATTAAAAGTAAATATGAAGATTTTCCACCAGAGATAATTAATAAAGCCAAACAATGTATTTTAGATTCAATAGGATGTATGTTTGGAGGAGTTATAAGTAAAGAGGGTAAGATTTTATTAAATAGTTTATTATTGAAGGAAAACGGTGCTTCAACTATTGTTGGTTATTTCAAAAAAACTACATTCTTAAATTCAATTTTCATAAACTCTATGTCGGCTAATATATTGGATTTTGATGATTACCTTCTTGGTCATCCAGGTGCAACAATTATACCTCCCGCACTTAATTTGGCAGAATTTCTTGAATTATCAGGAGAAAATCTAATTACTTCTATTATAATTGCCTATGAAATTTCAATCAGACTTGGAATAAATTTACAGCCTACAATTTCGAGAAAAACTATTTTAGGTCATGGTACATGGCAAACTTTTGGGGCGGCTTCTGTGGCATGTAAACTTTTAAATTTGTCAAATGAAAGTATTATGAATGCTTTTGGAATTGCTGGTGCAAATGCCCCAGTACCTTCAGTAATGAAAACAACATATGGAATCGAAGGTCCAACAATGGCAAAAAATAATTTTGGTTCTGCATCAGTGATAGGCGTGCTATCAGGATTATTAGCTAAAAATGAATTTACTGGCCCTAAGGACATATTCGATGGAGACACTGGCTTTTGGAGAATGATAGGGCTGGGAAGAAACCAGCTAGATCTACATATTTTTGATGATATGGATAAAAAATTTCACATACTTGATGTTAGTTTTAAACTATATCCCTGTTGCGCCTTATTACATCCCACAATTTGTTCAATTATTGATTGTATCAATAGAAATAATATTGAATTAAATAAAATTAAAAAAATTATTGTTGAATCCATCTCTCTTTTGAGTAAAACTCCTTTTAATAAGGTGAAACCTAAAGACGCAAGAGAAGGAAGATTTTCATTACCTTATACCTTATCTTGTGCAATACACCATGTGAATGTATTAGAATGGTACAAGGAATCAAATGTGAATAATTTAAAACTATTAAATCTTGCAGAAAAAATAGAAGTAAAAGCTAATCTCCAGGCAGATAAAGTTTTCGAAAAAGATCAAAAAACAATATTAAGTAGTACCTGTATTATTTTGGATGATAACAATAAAGTATTTAGTGAAAAATTAAGCAACCAAGAATTTACCAATTCGTTATTGAACTTAGATAAAAACTTAAAAAATAAATTCTTTCAATTAGCATATCCAGTAGTAGTTAGTTCAAGGAAAATAGATTATTTAGTAAAAATTATTATGGAATTAGAAAAAGTATCAAATGTGAGAAAATGGTTGAGAAAGATTAGACCGGGGGGGAATTTTTAAGTAATGATTCATAATATTAATTTTCTCAAAGGATTTTAAAATAGATATATTGTGTGATGTAAAAAAGGAAAAAATGGTAATGGATTTAATAATTTGATAAAAAGAATTATTCTCGTGATTGTCAGAGCAACTGATTTATGGGTTTTTATTTTTGAAAGAATAGGAAATTTTTATAGGGCTCCTCTATAAAGTAATTCAGTATCGATGATGCATTCAGAGAAATGGCCAAATATTGAAGCTATTATTGTTGTAATTATCTTCCTTATTAATTACCCACAAGTAAAAAAAATATAAAGCATTATTAAAAAATAGATAATATAATGAATAAGAATAAATTTCTTCTTTAATTATCTTGAATTATCTTGGCTATGCTTGATTTGTATTTGCTAAGTCAATTAGAGAAATCGAAGAAGGTTTAAATAGGATTAAGAAGGCGATAGGAGAATCTCGCAAGAGCATTAAAACTTAAGAGAGATTAAACAGATTAAGGGGGAAGTCGTTACCAGGGAGGAATTGATGAGCTACTTTATTTTACAAAAAAAATTGGGATTGACTCTTTGAAAAAAATTTACACCCTATTTATATTTTCGCAACAATATTGCTCACAAAAGTTAAAGCGCGGTTAAGAATCAATCCCTCTTATTTTTTAACCTCGATTAAGAATGAATATAGAGAAGTTTAATACTGTAGCAAAGCTTACCCAGAGCAAATAGGGAATTAATAGCCTCCCAGAGGTTTTAGAGACTTTCGAAAAGACTATAATATTGGCCAGGATTAAAAACCATAGAATAACAATATCCACTAAGGCCAGAAGTGGATTTTTTAATCCGAAGAAAAACACTGACCAGAGTAGATTAAGAATCAGTTGAAGAGCATATATTCCTATATTAGTTTCTCTTTTTTGTCCAAAATTATTAATCCAGACTAGATAAAAGGCTATACCCATCAAGATATAGAGTAAGGTCCATACGGGAGCAAATAACCAGCCTGGCGGGTTAAAGAAGGGCTTATTCAGGGTAGCATACCAATCTTGCAGAGAGCTTCTGGTAAAAAAAGAACCCCCAAAACCTACCAGTAAAGGGATAATTAAGGAGATTATGATTTTTGTAGTTTTACTCATCTGATTTAATTTAAATTACTATACCTTTCTTTAAAGAATTTTTAATATTATACTTTAAAATTGTTAATTTTGCAAATAAGTTTATTTTATGTTCGTGTCAACAACTTGTGGGTATTTTTTCTTACCTCAAAAATTATGGAAATTAAACCAAGTTACACTTTAAGACCTGATAAGTAGACTCTAACAGAAAAACAGGAACAACCATACAAATAACAGATAC
>Ga0067045_1003020_pt1 | contig 33062 bp, 27 predicted proteins | sample TerdegcTABiofilm_FD_59184 | JGI IMG/M metagenome (GOLD analysis project Ga0067045, IMG submission 59184) | Combined Assembly of (Gp0054472, Gp0054536) Wastewater bioreactor microbial communities from Singapore -Terephthalate degrading...
GCCAGTCCGGAGATGCGCTCTCCCGTGATCGGGTTGCGCTTGTGCGGCATAGCTGAAGAGCCCTTCTGTCCCTTCTTGAAATACTCTTCCACCTCCAGAATGTCTGTGCGCTGGAGACTGCGCAGTTCAGTGGCAAACTTGTCCAGGGAACTGCCGATCAACGCAATCGTGGTCAGGTATTCCGCGTGGCGGTCCCTTTGCAGCACCTGGGTGGACACCAGGGCCGGCTTCAAGCCCAGCCGGGCGCAAACGTGTGCCTCCACGTGGGGGCTGATATTGGCATAAGTCCCGACAGCGCCGGAAATCTTGCCGACGCTGATTGTCTCCACTGCCCGCTCCATTCGCTGGATGTTGCGGTCAGTCTCCGCCACCCAGAGGAGCATTTTCAGACCGAAAGTGATAGGCTCGGCATGGATGCCGTGAGTCCGCCCGATCATGACCGTCTTCCGGTGTTCTTTGGCCTTTTCCAGCAAGGCCTCCCGGAGCTGCCGCAGCCTCTCCACAATAAGCAGGCCGGCTTCCTTCATTAAAACAGCATTGGCAGTGTCCAGCACATCCGAGGAAGTCAGCCCCAGATGGATATATTTGGACGCTTCGCCGACATATTCAGCCACATTGGTGGTAAAAGCAATCACATCATGGTCGACCACAGCTTCAATCTCGGCTATGCGCTGTACGTCGAAATTCGCCTTCGCTTTAATCTCAGCCAGGGCTTCCATAGGAATCTGCCCCAGCTCAGCCATAGCCTCACAGGCATAGATCTCCACATCGAGCCACTTGCGGAATTTGTTTTCTTCCGACCATATCCGCCTCATCTCCGGCAGGGTATAACGATCAATCATCTAAAAAGCCTCCCAGCTTTACACTAAATGTTGAAACAGCTCCCAGCTGCTCACAGACACACCTGGCCCTCCAACAAGAACGGGCAGAATAGCACCGTCTTGCCGGGAATCAAACCCCTGTTTATCAGATGCTAACTTTTCCCGCTCTGCCTGAGATACTCGTCGATCCCCATCTCAGCCAAAAGAGCATCCTTTTCGACAACCTGGCGGGCAAGTTTTTCTTTATAAGCAATTACTCTCGCGCGGACTTCAGGATCTGCAGCGCCGATAATTTGAGCGGCCAGGATCCCGGCGTTTTTAGCGCCGTTGATGCCCACGGTGGCCACCGGCACCCCGGACGGCATCTGAACGATGGAATACAGGGCGTCAACACCGTTTAAAGCTCCGGATTTAACGGGAACCCCAATGACAGGCAGGGGAGTATGAGCAGCAATGACACCCGGCAGGTGGGCGGCGCCTCCGGCGCCGGCAATGATTACAGCCAGCCCGCGCTGTAACGCCGTCCGGGCATAATCCGCCGTTTTGTCTGGCACCCTGTGTGCGGAAGATATTACCACCTCGCTGGCAATACCCAGCTCATCCAGGACAGCAGCCGCATCTTTCATAACCGGCAGGTCGGAGTCACTGCCCATAACAATCCCGACTAAAACTTTGGCCATAAGTATTACTCCTTGTTTAAGTCCAAATATCCATTTTTTAAACAATTTTTCAAACGTTTTAAAAAATTAATAATGCCCGTTTTTTCACGGGCTAAGCAATTACTTAAGCAAGTTTATATTAACAAATTACAGCGAAAAATGTCAACATCAAAGATAAACAGCACATTTAAGAAGGCCGTTCTCTAAAAGCCGACTTAACCGGAACATACCAACTTTAAAGCAAACCTTTTTCTTTCAAGTATTCCCTGGCTACTTCGGAGGGTTCCTTGTGTTCTACGTCTACCTTCGCGTTAAGCTTCGCTATGCTTTCCTCTGTAAAGGAACTTAACAGCGGAGCCACAATCTCCTCAATCTGAGGATATTTCTGCAATACATCCTCTTTAACAAAAAGGACAGCGTCATAGGGCGGGAAAAACTTGCGATCATCATCCAGCACCACTAAGTTATAAGCCACCAGTCTACCATCGGTAGAATAGGCTACAGCAGCATCTACATCACCTGATTTCAAAGCCTGATACATGAGATCATAGGCCATTCCCACTACCTTTTTAAAGGAGAAACCGTAAGATTTAACCAGATCATTCCAGCCGTCTCCCTTGCGCTCCTGAAAGGTGGGATCCGTAGCTATAGCCATCTGGGGCGAGTAACGAACCAGGTCACTGGCTTTTTTTAGACCCAGCTCTTCTGCTGTCTCCCTTCGAACAGCTAAAGCATACGTGTTGTTAAACCCGAAGGGCGGGAAAACCTTGATTTTATACTTTTCATGGAATTTTTCGCGCACATATTCATAAACCTTATTTCTGTTCTTCCACTCCTCGGTTACCTGCATCCCCAATATACCAGTAAACTGGGTGCCTGTATAACTTATATACATCTGAACATCTCCTGTTTCCAAAGCCTGGTGCACGGCTGTAGAACCTTGAAAATTACGTTTATGGTCTACCGTGATGTTGAGCTTACTTTCCAGGAGCTGCTTAATCATTTCTGCCAGGATCTGAGGCTCAGCAAAATTCTGGGTAGCAATAACCAGCCGGTCGGTGGAAGGGCCGCCGGCCCCCCCTTCTTGTGGAGACTTCCGGCCACAGGCCGTCAAGAAAAGCCCTGCAGTCAGCATTATTGCTATAACCAGCAGAAAAAAACGGTACCTGCCACACTTTCTTACCTGAGACATAAATCAAAAGACCCCCTGCATAAAGATTTTTTTGATCATGATTCTTATATTTTAAGCCCTTTGGGAGTAAGCCAACTTTCTACCTTACCCAGCACAAAGTCCAGCAAAAGGGCCATTAATGCCGCCGGGATGGCGCCTAAGAGGGTGAGGTTATTGTTGGCCATGCCTAACCCTGTCATGATGAAATCTCCTAGACCACCACCTCCCACAAAGGCAGCCAGAGTAGCCAAACCCACACATATTATAGCTGCAGTACGGATACCCGCCATAATTACGGAAAAGGCTAAAGGGAGTTCTACCATAAAGAGTATTTGCAAACCTGTCATCCCCATGCCTTTTGCTGCTTCTAATATAGAATCGTCCACGTTTTTTATCCCAGTATAAGTGTTTCTTAAGACAGGCAATAAGGAATAGAAAAAAAGGGCGATGATAGCCGGTTTGTCCCCGATCCCAGCACCTAAAGCAATCAGAATAGCCAGTAAAGCTAAGCCGGGAATCGTCTGTATCAAATTGGCCAAAGCCAGGGCAGGTACCTGGACACATTTGAAGCGTGAAGCTAAAATGCCCAAAGGTATGGCCACTATAGTAGCCAGGGCCACAGGGAAAACTACAAGCAACAGGAAATGTTCCTGGGTCAACTCCCAAAATTTTGTGCTTCTTGAAAGGTACGTAAGCCACAGGTCTCGAAGAGTTACTTCCATAATTAAACCATCTCCCTGTTCTGTTGCGGCGCCTACCCCAACTTCAATGCTTTTTCTTCATCTTCCCCGTTCCAGAGAACATCTACCAGGGTGGAGATGAGGCTGGCCTGAGTGAGCAGACCTCGCAGGCGTCCCTCTCCGTCAACTACCGGCAAAAGACCATACCTGGCCTTAGAGAGATGCCGGGCAGCTGTCAAAACCGAAACATCTGGAGTTACAGTTTCAGCAACAGGCTCCATCAGCTCCCGCACTTTAAGCTGACTGCCTGCGGCTTGTATGCCTCTTTGTACACCCCGTGAAGTAAGGATACCTTGCAGAAACCCCTGTTTGTCGATAATTAATAAGCTATTGACCTGGTGGCGCTGCATACGCTGGAAAGCTTCCGCTGCTCCCATTTCAGGATGGCCAATCACCGGCATATCCACCATAATTTCTCCAACTGATACTTCTCCGGGATGGCGCAGGAACCTCTTCTTGCCAAGAAATTCTTTGACAAAACCATCCGCAGGATTGCGCAAGAGCTCTTCTGGGGTGCCTGTCTGAACAACCATCCCATTCCGCATAACTACAATGCGGTCAGCCAGCTTTAAAGCTTCATCCATGTCATGGGTAACAAAAAGTATGGTCTTATGGAGGCTGCACTGAAGCTTTCTCAACTCATCCTGAAGCTGTTCCCTCGTAAGAGGATCCAAGGCACCGAAAGGTTCGTCCATCAGAATAATATCTGGATTAGCAGCCAGAGCTCTGAGTACGCCTATTCTCTGTTGCTGTCCCCCGGAGAGTTCACGCGGATAGCGGTTGCAATATATCTCGGGTTCCAGCCCTATCATCTGCAGCAACTCATTCACCCTTCGTTCCCTTTCCTTTTTAGGAACACCTAGAAGCCGGGGAACCAAATCCACATTGCGAGCAATGGTCATGTGCGGGAAAAGCCCTATCTGTTGAATGACATAACCGATGCTGCGCCTTAAGCTCGCAGGTGGAATATTACGAACATCAACCCCATCTATCAATATCCTTCCCGACGTGGGTTCTATCAGCCGGTTCACCATTTTTAGAGTAGTAGTTTTACCGCAGCCGCTGGGCCCGATTAATACTACCAGTTCCCCTCGGTCTATTTCCAAATCCAGATCTCGGACAGCATAACTGTCTTCAGAATAAGCCTTGCTTACCCTCTCGAATTTAATCAGAATTTATTTCCTGGTTCAAAAAAGTTTACAATACCTAACAATTGTTAGTTTTTCGTAAACCCGGCCCCCCATGACCAGGCTTTACACCTCCATAGAAAATTTCCCTGGGGTGACAGGGAGACCTCGGCCCGGGAGTCCCACCCGGACGGGAGAATTGCGCAGGCTGGGCACAAGACGCAAACCTGCGGAAAACCGCAAGCCTTTGTCTTATGTTGACCAGCCGGCGAGGGGTTAACCCCACCTCCCGCGCCCTGTTAGGACGCCTGCTGGTTGTTTCCGAACTCCAGCTAACGGGGTCACCTACTCAGTAAAGCAAGCTGCTTCAAGTCGCGCCAGACGGAATAAAACGATTCCTGCTTGAAACGGGTCAGACCATTATGAACAGGAATCTTTCCGTCCAGCCGCTTGAAGAGCTGTCTCACCTTTCGGGTCATCCCTCTTCCTTCCCCAGGCAAGGAATTTGCCTTTCGGCTCAGCTTCTCTCTTATAGCTTGGATTTTCTGCTTTAGCTCTTTTGTTATGCGCTCTCTGAAACCTATCGCCCGGCAGGCTATCACTAATGCCGCGGCGTGGTGGACGGTTACTCCGTAACGCTCCATGTACTTGTAATATCCTATGGTGGACGTGTGCACCGGCCAGACCTGCTTTATACCCACACCTTCTTTGAAGGCCCTGCGGATGACGGATTCGATTATCTTCTTGTACGGAAAATTGGCTGCCATGCGGTTGAATTTCTTATTGGTGTCCAGACGGTCTTTGCCGAAGTCCAGGTTTTCCAGGACAATGGGTTTGCCTAAAACCTTGGCGATGTCCACTACCACTTTTGCAAGCACGCCGATTAAGTAAGTACGCCGGAACCCGCGGCTGTAAGCAAGTTCCGGTATCTTGATATACAGAAAACCGTTCGGTTGTACTGTTACCTGAAACTCTCCGGCAAACTTGTGCAGAGCCTTTGGGTAGGGCACGTCGAAACCTTCCGGCCAGGGTTCGGGCTGTCCGGTATATCCCACGTTGGCCAGGGCCACTCCGTCGGGGTTGGTGTCCATCCCCAAATAGCCCCGGTTGATATTGGTCGCCAGGTTGGGCGCTGTCACGGCAAAGGTGATGTGTGCCCTGTACCGGCCGTCCCTGCCTTTTATCAGCTCTACGGTGTACGGTGCACCTGATAAGAGCAACTCCAGCACTTTTTGCCGGTGCTTCTCCGGCAGCCACAGCCTGCCCGTGACTTTGGGCGCCCTGGTCATTAACGGCCTGCCTTTGCTGTCTGTACCTTTCTGCTCGGACAGGTGAGAGATGGTTACAGACAGAGCGAATTCCCCGTTGCGCCAGCTTATTTTAAGGTTCGGGTTTCCTCCCTTGGTCTCGTCCCCGCGGGAATACAGCCGGTCCTGACGGGACTGCCGCCATTCTTCTCTCGAAACCCTGCCTCTACACACTCGCTTCCACAGGGAACGGCCTCCGAAAATTACTTTTGGTATGGTGCCGTTATCCTGGTGGACCTTTAGCTCGTCCAGCTTGCCGGCCTAACTTTTTTACCCTGGCTTTGCAGCCGCGTAAGGTCTGCTCATATTTCTCGTATTTTTGCCGGTATTGTTTGCTTTAACGGCCCTGTCCAGGTCTTTTTCCGCCCAGCCAAGTTTCTTCTTTGCACGGGCTAACTTTGCTTCTGTCTCTTCAATTTCCAATGCCAGCAACTCTTTCTGGGATTCGATGACAGCTTTAGCCTTCAGTATGGCGTCGTCGCAATAGCGAGAATTCAGGCCGAATGTCCCCTGGCCCTGCTTCTTTAGCTCTTCCCGGGAATTATCTTCCTGTAACCTGTTGAAAGCCCAGCGGGTACACGAGCAGAACAGCCGCATCTCGGTATCTAGCGGGTCTTCCATCCCGCGGCTCCATTTTTTAGAACGAAAAGCAGGGTAAACTTCGGGGAAAAATTCACCGCATACGGTGTAGCTTATGCCGCTGTCAGGGCTGCTCGATTTCTTTTTCCGCTTCTTCATCTGATTCCACTCCCGCTATCAGTTCCCGAAAACCCTGCCGAACTTTCTTGCCGCCCCTGGCTCTGTAAAGACGGGCCGAAAAGGATGTGACTATGGCCAGCAGGTCCCTGACCAACTCGGCTTGGGCACCCTCCGGTTCTTTTTCGGCTATAGCTATGATTTCTACGCCGCAGTACCGCAGGTGGCGTTCAATGTACGTGTACCCGAACCGGGCCAGCCGGTCGGGATATTCGATGATGAGCTTCTTGTATTCGCCCCGCTCGGCCAGCTTGAGCACATTAGTCAGGCCGCGGCGCTTCTGGTTTAAACCGGAAGCGACGTCGGTATATTCGGCCACAACGCGATAGCGTGATTCCTCTGCGTACTGCCTCAGCCTCTCCAGCTGCCTGTCCAGGTTGCCGGCGCCGGCCTGCTTTTTGGTGGACACCCGGGCGTACAGGACAACGCTTTCCTGTCCTGTACCCAACCGGCCGGACTGCAATAGCCGGTTGAGTTCGTCCACGGAATACCGCCGCTGGCCGCCAGGTAAACGGACGGGCTTGATCAAACCCTGCTTCTCCCAGTTGCGCAGGCTGTTGGGATGTACGCCTAATTTCTTTGCCGCTTTGCTTATGGTTAATAGTTCCATAAACTTGTTGTATTATATTTGTCATGTTTTATCAAGAATTGTCGAAAATAAAGTAGCTGTTACGTACCTCCCCCAATCACTTATGATTTACATCCTCTATTGCCTCCATCGCTTTCTTCACCCGGTTCTTCGCCGATCCTCTGCCATACAGACGCGTGCAGAACGAGGTTAACACCTCGATCATATCCTGTACCAGATCGTCTTTGACTTCGCCCAGCTCTATGACGATAATCTTTCTACCTTGAGCCATCAATGCCGCTTCGATGTATTCAAACCCAAACCGGGTTAATCTGTCGCGGCGTTCGACAATTATAGTTGTTACCTCTGGGTCAGACAACAGACGCAAAAGTTTACTGCGGTGCCTGTCTAATCCGGAACCGATCTCGGTAACAGTTTTAGCCACCGCCATACCCCGGCTGTTCGCAAATTCCAAAAGCCTGGCCACCTGCCGGTCCAAATCAGCTTTCTGGTCAACACTGGATACCCTGGCATATATAGCCGCTTTTCCTCCCTTCTTTTCTTCGCCGGTTTTAACCAGTATAGTACCAGTTGGCATTTGCTCGGCAGAAACCGGCAGTTTGCCTTCCTTATACCACTTCCAGGCGGTCTTGTAGTTAATCCCTTGTTTCCTTGCCCACTCACTGAGTTTCATATAGATATTATAGCATAAATTATCTTATATACGTATATTTTGTTCAGCAAATGGTTACCCCGCAGGGCAAAAGGCCCCGCCCTCACGGCATGATCTGGGGAATCTTTCCCTGGTCACGGAAACAGCTTAATCCATTAAGTGAGCCATGCGGCTTAATTCTTGTATTTTGGCATGCAGGTAATGGCGCTGACTTTCCCGCCGCTCAGCGGCCGCTTTCAGCTCTTCAATTAAATAATGCTGTATTGCATCACGATCAAGCCTGGCAAAGGACCTGCTGCTGGGCATGGTCTCATAAGCCCTGATCAGGGAGCGGCAAATTCCAAATTTCCACTGTTCAAACATGGGATCGTTATTTAATATAAACGCGCAGATACCCCCCAGATCCCTCTCCGGAGGGTAAAAACATACGCTTTCGAAGTCAATGCCGTAAAACTCCCGGCCGTTGAAGATAAAATTGCGCAGGTTTAAATCAGACATGCATAAACAAACCTCGCTGGATATATTCATATACCCATGTAACTTCCGCAACCACCTGGCAAGCGCATTTACCCACACTTCCCGGCCTGCTTCGCGGCCTGCCAGTAAATCCGTCAATAAAAGGCCAGGAATATACTGCATGATCATACATTTATCATCATGCCATATTATTTCTGGCACGTTGATCCCGTGTTTATGCAAAGTATCAACAATAAAGACCTCATTCCCGGCTGATGAACCGGTGTGTTCCTTTATGACATACCTTTGTTTAACATTTTCCCCGGTAATTGCTTCAACGTAAAATACATTGTTGCGCATACTGTACTTCTTTTCACTGTATGAAACCTTCACGCCCAGGGCCTGTTCCAGCTTATCTAGACAGTCCATGATATTACTACCTCACCGATATTGTTATTTCATCATCTGGATTGCAGTTGCCCAGCCGGGCCAAAAGTCCAGCAATCCAATTCTTTAACCTGGACTCAAACAAAGAATCCACTGTTATTTCCCTTTGACCGACGGTGACAGACAACCTTTTCTTGAAAAAAACACACTCTTCTCCCCTTGCCCTGCCTTGAAGGACTTTCGCAACAAGCTCCCTGCAATTGCCGCCGCAGGCTCCGCAGTGTTCCAGCCCGTTGACAAACGGCATTTTATCTGCAACTCTGTCCTCAATCAGATCAACCAGTCTTTTCACATCGGACAGCGGGTTGATCACCGGGATGCCCCGGTATTCTGACAAATGGTTGGAAATACGCCCGGAAATCACGAAAACCAGATCATCCAGCCTGCTTTCAATTTCCTCCTGCCCGCCGGCGCAGAGTATTTTAGGCAGTATGGTGTCAGATACACCTTCGACGACTACATAATCATGATCAAAGTAACTCAATATTTCTTCCATATCCAGCTGTTGCGGCATAAGAATGTCAGTCTCCTTTAACCCCCTGGCCGCAACCATCTCCGAACCGGCTTCTTTATGCCTCCAGGTGTTGCTCCCCACCACATCAAGGGAAAACTGCTCATAGTGGATATTTTTTACCGAACCGACCCTATAGCCCCTTTTTTTCAGTTCGGGGATAATTTGTTCAATAGTTGTCGTCTTCCCGGACTGGGAAACCCCAAACACCGAAAATACTTTCAAAAAACCACCCCCAGCACCGCTATTGTTGCTATTAGAAAAAACCCCGTGACAAGATAATCCAAAACGCTGTACTTTAAAAAACGCAGGTAAGTCCGCCGCCGGTATACCCGGAACGCCCTTGCCTCCATGCTGATGGACAGTTGATAGGCCTTGATCATTACACTGGAGAGCAGGGGGGTCAAAAAATGTGTATAGAATTTAATCTTTTTCCCCCAGGCTATTTTCTTCAATTCCACGCCCCGGAGCTGGATCGACACGAGGGTATCGTTGATCTCTTCCTTAAAAACAGGTAAAAAACGAAACGCCACCATTACCATGAAAGCGATTTCGTAAGGGACTTTCAGCTGTACCAGGGCCAGAATATAATCTTTGGAGCTGCTGGTCACAATAATCATCGCCGAGCCGAAAAAAATAAGCATCCTGAATAAAACACAGAGAGCGGAACTGACACCGTTGGACGTGAGGACATTAATACCTCCCAGGGTCAGCAGCACCTGGCCGCCCGGTGTGAAAATGCTTTGGATAATGAGCATTGCCAGTAACACCGGCAACAGTTTTTTAAACCTGAACATTATACGGAAAAAATTAATGCGGAAGAATGCTAAAACGGCCAGCGTAGAGATAAACAACAGCAGCAACGGCCGGGGTGAATTAAGGAAAACAGCCAGAGTTGAAAGACATAAAATAATCACTATCTTGGTTCTGGGATCAAGGTTGCTCATGATTTTTCATCTAACCCTCTGCAAACTGCCCGTCTTGAAGCCTGATTAACCGGGTGGCGTGCCTGGCAATGAATTTATGGTCGTGACTGATAATAACCACGCCTCTCTTTGAAGCTACCATCTTTTCTATGTAATCGCCCAGCAACTTTTTGCGGTAAGGATCCAGGCCCGTGGTCGGTTCATCCAGAACCAGCAGTTCGGGTTCCAGCGCGAAAACCGCCGCGATGGCCAGACGTCTTTTTTCCCCGGCGCTCAGGCTCAGGGGGAAAGATTGGGAGTAACGGGTCAGTTCAAAATATTCCATAATCTCCTGAACTTTTAACGCCACCTGGTCTAAGGGCAAGCCAAGATTACGCAAACCAAAGCCGATCTCTTCCTCTACCGTCTCACAAAACAGCTGTTTTTCCGGGTCCTGAAAGACATATCCGATCTGACGCCCGATTTGCGCCAGCGTCAGAGAGGTCAAGAACTGCCCGTTTAACTTAACCCACCCTTTTGTTGGGGTCAATATTCCTGCAAGCAGTTTAGAAAAAGTTGTCTTGCCGCTACCGTTCGCTCCCGTGACAGCAGTTACCCCCTCTTTCGAGATGCTTAAGTTTACGCCGTTCAGGACAAACCTGCTTTGACCGGGATAGCGGTAATAAACATTATGTAAATCTATAAACCCCATCCTTGCTCAAACCTCATCCGCCAATTTATGCCGGAGCAGGAATTCCCGCTCTTTCAGGATATCTGCCGCCTGTCCGTCCCAGATCAGAAACCCGTCTTCAAGCACCAAAACGCGATCCGCGATAGAGACGCTCTCCAGATCGTGCTCAACAATTAGGATAGTTTTACCTTGCCGGCGCAAGTCAACCAGGATGTCTTTGATCATCCTCTTTCCCCATGAGTCCTGCTGAGCCATCACTTCATCGAGCACCAGTATGGCGGGGTCAAGAGCCAGAACCGTCCCCATGGCAACCAGGTGCTTCTGCCCTCCGGATAGTTTGCTTGGGTTCGCCTGTCTCAAAGCACCAATCCCCAACATTTCCAGCACGCTATCGACCCGTTCTCTCACAGCTTCGGCCGGCAGGCACAGATTCTCCGGGGCAAAAGCTATTTCATCCTCCACCGTTGCTGAAAAAAGCTGGGTATCGGGGTCCTGGAAAACCAGCCCCACCTCCAGCGCCAGCCGGGCAACTTTGTAATCCCTGGTGTTCTTCCCGTTTACCCATACCTGCCCGGTCAGCTCCCCCCCCAGGTAGTGAGGGATAATGCCGCCGAGACACAAGCATAGGGTGCTTTTACCACACCCGCTGAGGCCTAAAACTGCCACTATCTCCCCCGGCCCGACCCTGAAGTTAATATTTTTCAAAACTTCCCTTCCTGCCGGATACCGGTAAGTGAGGCTATCAACCACAATCGCGTCCATACCAGTTGACCTCCAGAGCCTGCAGATAACTTTCTATTTCCGATTCCTCGCTTCGCCGGGTGCTGTTGCTTATTTTCATCCTTCTGCTGGTGCCGCACAAGCGGCATGGGGAGTCTATCTCCCCTTGAAACCCTTCCCCCGGGCCAAATTTTTGTTGACCAGTTGAGATGCTTTAAAGGCTATAATGCCGCCAAGACCGCCTGATAAAGCCGCCACAGTCAAAGCCAGCATTAAAGGCACAAAAGGTAGCCGGAAATAAATCACATTCACCAACGCCGAGCCTGTGACATTGGCCGCCAGGCCCGCCAGGAAGGCGCAGGGCAGACAGCATACTCTGTGTTTTATTAAATAAAGGAGCAGGTCCACAGCAACACCAGGGAGGGTGTAACTGAGCAAAGTCATGGCCCCGTGCGAGCCGAAAACCCCCGACCCGAAAACCATCAGCGCCTGGACAATCCCGATTAAAGTGGCTGTTCCAGGTTTGCCCGTAATGCCTGCCCCCAGCACAACCCACAGCATGTAAAAACCGCCAGCCACAACCCCGCCGGGAATCAACAACGGCCCGGTAATAATATGGCTCAGGGGCACAATCACGGGTTTGCTGGCAATGCCCAGGGCGGAAATCATAGCAATTACAATCAAATCAAATACCGAGAATTTATCAAGTATTTTGTGCCAAATGTGCAATTCTGCCAAGAACCTCCGTCAACAAAAAATAAAATAAAAGGTGGAAATGGCCGGCAATTGCCGGCCATAACTTATTTATTCAACGCATTGACCACAACCGTCACAGCCTCGGCCCGGGTGGCCTGGCCCTGGGGCCGGAAGGTGCCGTCCGGGTAGCCTTTCATGATACCGTTCTTGACCGCCGCGGCAACGGCCGCTCTGGCCCAGCCGGAAATGCCTGCACTATCGGCAAATTCTGTTTCTTCATCTGCCTGCTCCAGCCCGGCGGCCTTGACGATCATTGCGGTCATCTGCTCGCGGGTGATTTGGTCGTCCGGACCAAAGGTGTTGATGTCGTAGCCATTGACAATGCCGTTGGCTGCTGCCGCGGCAATGTAGTCTCTGGCCCAGTGGGAAGCGGTATCGGCAAAGATTTTGCCGCCGTTGCTCTTGAGCTTGAAGGCCTTCACCAGCACGGTGGCGAATTCGGCCCGGGTAATGGTGTTGTCGGGCCGGAAGGTGCCGTCGGGATAGCCGCTGACTGCACTCAGCTCCACCAGTTTCTTGATACTAGCTTCCGCCCAGTGGCCGGCTATGTCTTTGAGGGCCTCTGCTTTTTGTTCTTCTTGCCTCACGGCCAGCACGGCAAATTTAGTGAAGTGATCCACCTGCACGGTTATGGTGTTGCCGGATACTGTGCCGCCGAGATTGACCCACCGGCCTTTGGCTTCGTCGTAATAGTGGATGGCCGGGGTCTCACCCGGACCGATAGCGTTGGGATCAAAGCTTAAGGTGATGGTCACGCTCTTGGCAAAATTGTAGCTGTTCCGGCTGCCCACGCTGAACTCGTACACGCTGCTGGCCAGTTTGCAGCCTGCAGGCACGGCGGGGGGTGTGGTCACTTTCTGGACTTTTACTTCTACTGCGCTGATCCCGTTCAGCGCGCCGGCCGGTATTTTAATGGCGGCTTCATCCCCAAGGCTGACGGTGCCGCCCGCGCCGGGCGTGACTGTGGCTGACCCGGTGGTGGAAACTACCGGTTGCGGTGTTGTGCCGCCGCCACCACCGCCACCGCCGGATGTTCTCTGGGTATAGGTGACGAACTTGGTGAAGTGCTTGGTCCAGATCACCAGGTCGCTGCCTTCATCCTGCTTGCCTTCCCGGGCTGATTTGGCAGCCAGTTCTGCTGTTACCGCTTCTGAATAGGTTGCCTCTACAACGGTATCTATCGTATGGAATGTTCCGCTACTGTCGAAATAGCCTGCTTTCTTGCCGGCCTGGCCGGGAATGAGCAGCTTGACGGCCTTGTTGAAGTTCAGGGTCCCTCCGCTGAAGCCGACTTCAATGGCGGCGCTGACGGTGGCGTTGTCTATTGTCGCCGAACTGACCGCAGGGGCGCGAATGATCCCGTCCCAGTTTTCGGGGGCGGTCACGGTTGTGCCTGCCGGAATTTCTACCTGCACGGGGGTTGTCTGGCTTAATGACGTGCTGGCTGCCAGTTTTATTTGCGGCAGGGGATCGGAATAGACGCTGCCCGAAACTGTATCGTTAAGTTTTGGGATATAGCAGTCTGCGTCTGTGATGGTAACCGGCCCTGCTGCACTTTCCGGCAATATGAATATTGCACAGGACGGCCCTCTGGTGCTCCACTTGCCGGCGGCGTTGCCTGCTTCCACCTTAAAGGTGTATTTATTACCTGCGCTGAGCCCGGTGACAGTGTAATTCCTGGTGGTGCCGGACACGGTATCTACCAGAACGCCGTCCCGGTAAACCCGGTAGCCGGTGACGGCCGCGCTGTCAGAGGCGGCGGGCCAGCTCAAGGTCACGCTGTTGCCCTCTACGCTGGCGGTCAATTTGCTTCCTTCTGTCCAGGCGGGGGCTTCGTTGCCACCAGGTGCCTGGCTTACCAGTTCGATGCGTACAATCTTTGATATCGATGTTGCCCCGGTAACAGCCGGTCCAACGAGCCGGAGCGGCCAGTTATTACTATCGGTTTCAGGTATCAGTTCCCCATTCAGCGTATTGGCGATAATGTAATCGCTGTTTCTGATGATATCCGCGCTGTCGATAGTTACCGAATAGCCGTCGGCCGCCGTAATCACCACCTGGTACCCGGCCGCAGCCAGTTCATCATTAAAGGCGTTACTGGAATGCTGGTCGGCATCATCGACAAATCCGGCGAGGAACCACAGGGGCATGCCTTCCCAGACCCGGCCTTTAGAGTCGGTGTAGGTTGCCTTGTGGTTGGCGCCGAACTGGCAGGCAAGAGCTTGTTCGAAATAGGTCTTGCTTACATCATATTTTATGCCACCAATGTCCCGGCCATCGAGCTCCAGTGTCCAATCGCTCACAGGTGTGGAGTATATCTTGATTTCTGTAATCCACTTAGCTGATAGACCGGCACAAGAAGGATACTGGACACCGTCGCTGTAATAGTAGTGCCAGTACTTTTCGGGCAGTGTCTCGTGCATATCCCACTGGCCGTAGACGCCGTCCTCGGGGGTAAAGAACAAGCGCATCCCGTCTTTATAGTAGGGCACGTATTTCCCGTCGGCCCACCAGGCCAGAATGGCATCTCCCTGGCGCGCCTGCACCGCAGGATCGGTATATATGGAGGAATAGGGAAGCCTGGTCTCGTAACCGTCTTTGGCAACCAGGACGATTTCGGTCCCCGACCCCATGCCGCCTGCAAGCTCGCATAGATCTCTGATACGGGTGCCCTTCACGGCATTTTCTATCTTGAAACCGTAGGAATAGGTCTCAGCAGCATCCCACAGATCATCCGGGTTGAATGTGACTCCCTCGAAGCGGTATACCGTTTTTCCGTCTCCGATCACTTCGAGGTTCTTCTCCATCCACAGATAATCGACCGTCTTCTCGTTAAGGATGGTGGTGCGATCTTCAGCATACTTGACGATATGGAGTTGGGGTATGGGCAGGACAGTCTGAAAATCCGTTAGTTCAATCGCCACGATATTCCCAACGCTGGCACCGCTAAGGGATCCGTCAGTTCTGGTAACACCGGCGCCGACTAGGCGCAGTGGCCATGATGAACCGGTAAGCGGCTCGCCGTTGCACTTATTCGCGATGATATAGTCGTTGCTCCGGGCTATATCCGCACTGGCAAAATCCTTGGTGTAGCCGTCCCCGGCTTTCACCAAGACTGTGTAACCGGCCATTGCCTGATTGGCGTCGTAACCGTGGGGCTGGCGGTCGTCCACCCAGCCGGTCAGGAACCAGAGAGGCATACCTGACCAGACATTACCGTCTTTATCTTTCCATTCCACCAGGTGGCCCGAATTGGGGCAGGCAAGAGCGGCCTCAAACTCGGCCTGTGAAATAACATCACTGATCTTACCGGTCAGAGTAAGGTTCCAGCTTCCTGGCGCAGCCTCCGGTGTCTGCAGCTCGGGTATTTCGATCTTGACGATGCCGCCAACGGCAGCGCCCCCGAGAGAGCCATCATCTTTGGCAACACCGGGGCCCACCAGACGTAACGGCCAGGATGAACCGGTAAGCGGTGCACCGTTGCATTTATTGGCAATGATATAGTCGTCACTTCTGGCTACTTTTGTGCCGTCAAAGGTCTTGCTATAACCATCTCCGGCCACCACCTTCACCGAATAACCGGCTGCCGCCCGGGCATCATTGAAAGTCCAGTGGCTGCCTTTCTCGATGTCGTCCACCGCTCCCAGGAGCACCCACAGAGGCACGCCGGACCAGACGTTGCCGTCCTTATCCGTCCATTCCTTGCAGTGGCCTGAGCCCGTGCAGGCCAGCGCCTCTTCGAACTCCTCCTGGGTGATGGTATCCCCTACATCTCCGATCATCTCCAGGGTCCAACCCGCGGGTGGTTCAGGAAGGCCTGACAGTTCGATGCGCACAATATTGCCTACCTGTTGCCCGCCAAACACGGCCGAACCTTCCAGGTGGAGCGGCCAGCAGGGTTTTCCCGAGGCGGTCTGGAGCGGAAGCGGCTCTCCGTTCAGCGTATTGGCGACGATATATCCGTTGTTGCGGGCGATATCGGCGCTGTCGAAGGTTGCCTTCCACCCGTCGCCGGATATAACATTGACTTCGTAGTGCTGGGCGGCGAGGTCGTCGTTAAAGTTGAAGTGGTATGAGCCTACATCGGGGTCATCGTCAACCATGGCCACGAGCAGCCAGAGCGGCACGCCTCCCCATTCATTGCCGTCACCGTCGGTCCAGGTCACCTGGTGACCCGAGGATGAACAGGCGAGAGCCTGCTCGAAAAAGGCTTTGGTAACGGTTTCTTCCCTGGCGCCCGAAAGCTGAAGGGTCCAATCTGTAGGAGTGCCTCCTCCTCCTGATCCTGCTATTGAAACAATCGTTTTCACCGCGGCGGTAGCCGCTCCCTTGACGGCATTAAGGTCAGTCGGGTTGGCAATACCGGCAGCGTAATAGAACTCAACCCTGTCTCCGGCAGCAAGCTCGATCAGGTTAAGAGCGCCGGCGGGATTGTTGTAGCCGTCTTTATAGGCATCGTTGACGTAGGCATACCACCTACTGCCCCCCTTTACATAACGGTAGCTTCCTACATTGTCCAAGAGGAGAGCGCCTGATGTTCCGTAATTCTTATCGGTGACATCATAGGTGAAACCACCGGCTGTTGCGGCTGCCTGGAGCGCACCCAGCGGTGTGGTCTTACTGACAGTATAGACTGTCCCCGAGTTGTAGGCGGTCACATTAAAAGTTTCGCCAGGAGTCAAAACGACTGTCCCGTCGTAGAGAACGTCAATTGCCGTCCCTTCAGCCACCGGCTGAATTACGGTCGCATCGCTGTAACCAGTTGCTTTTACCACGATTGCATAGTCACCAGCAGCGGTAAAAATGCCGGCAACAATATTGATGTTGCCCGCTGTCACCGTGTACTGGCCAGCGTCCAAAGCACTGCCATTTACAGTGACGCCGGTAATGGCTGCCCGCCAGGCAGCATCGTCGGTGAAGGTAATGTCGATAGCCCGGCCAACTTTGTTATCAGTGGTATCAGCCGCCAGAGCCGGAGGAGCAGCGATAGGAACAGTATAACTGAAGGTGACGATATCGCTGTTCGACTTGCCGGGACCGATCACCACGGCCTTGATGGTGGTGTTGCTGTTAATGGGCCCGATTTTGTGGTTGATCTCATCCAAAACGTCCTGCCGCGACGCCTGCCAGCGCTTGGCAATCCAGTTGTACATCGGACTGTTCAGGGTCGGCTCGCTGCCGTCTGTGGTATAATGAATCTTATCCAGGTCCTCGGAGGGGCCGTGCAGCTCCACCATGGTCCCCGCGGGCACCTCACCACCGACTGGAACCGCCGTCGGGTTACCCCATTTCGGCACGGGATCGGTGAGCACCTCGATTTTGGTCACGTATTTGGCAAATAAAGCGTTGGTCTGCTCGGTCACCGCCCGCTGCCCGAACAGCAGGTGATTTGCGTTCGCACTGGTCATATTATTATCGTTCATCACATCTGCAAGATTTTGAGCAGAGCAGCTTTTGTGGGCAATGATGGGCTCTACGGCTACCGCCCCCGACGTATCACCGGGGATATGCCCGGCGGTACCGTTATCCATGAAATGGGGGAAACAGTAACGCGGATCATTTAAAAACTCCTGCACCGTAAAGGTCGTGGTAAAGCCGTCGCTGGCAGTGAACCTGATCAGTGTGGCCTCCGGTTTGAGTCCCCCGGCTAATTTAAGCAGGTCGGTCAGCTTGACGCCCTGCCCCCGGTACCAGCTCTTGGTAGGCCAGGTGTTAATGGTGCTGTAGGTTACATCGCATTGTGGTAAATAAACCAGGTTTGATACTGATTGCAACTCTGGGGGCAGTGGATCCAGTCCCTGGAGCTGGTTTTGGGTAACGGTTAAGGGGCCGGGGTTGTTCAGTCCAGGCCCTGATATGGTGATGTTGCCGCCAGCGGCCAGGGCAGCCGTAGGCACCGTCAGGCCGACCGAACCGGCGAGCAGCAGCACGCTCAGGACGGCCAGAAAGAGCTTAAAGACCCATTTGTTGCTTTTCCGCATGGAATTCCCTCCTTCGTCAGTCTGTCAACCAAAGAATGAGCTTGTATAAACCTGCTTTCAAATTTTACCGCAGTTCCATACTGACAAGATAATTAGTAAAGCGCTGTCCGAATTCATCATTGCAAATAATGATTTGCATGGTTCCCTCCTCTCCTGTTTTTGTTTTCAGCGGTTTACCGTAATCAGAGTAGACAATATACACATTATCCGGCTGCAGGACTTCAGACATGCTCACTCCAGAGGTGTAGTTGTCGATACCCTTAGTAACAACCCTGGCGTACTTTTGGGTCAGGGTTGGATCGATACTGTTCAACACGGCCAGGAGCGGGGTGCCAGTGAATTCGTGCCGTGTCAGGCCGCTGGTGGAATTTATGGTCATTCTTTTTTGCACCGCCGGCAATTTCCGGAGGTCGTCCACCGTCAGGACGCCTAACCTGGCGCCGCCGGCCTTGACCAATAATTGTCCTTCCCGCAGTCCTTCGTGATCGCGGTTTAAGAACGCGAATACGGCGATAACAACGACCAGCAGCAAAATCGCCAGACCAAGAAATCTCTTTTGGTTAAAATCCTTACCTGTTTCCGTCATCAATGCTGCCTCCGCCTTTTATCCGCAACAGCTTGTCCGGACAACCCGTCTGTTCAAGTGCAGCACTCCCGGTTTAGATAATGACAGGGTTTACTTGCCATGCTTGATTTCCGTGACATATCCTTCCACTTCAAGTGGTACGGGCTGTGCTTCTTCCCCCAGAACCACCTCCCGGTAAGCCCCCATGGCGGCATTGACCCCGTTGATCACCGCCTGGGAGCTGACTGTGGCGCCGGTAATCTGGATCACGTCATTTGGCCGGGATGCCTCTAAAACCACCCTGTTTAAATAGGTGCCGGTGCTTTTGTTCTTAAACCTGTTCAAAAACCAATCTTTCGTCATATAACCCGCATATTCGGGTGTCTCGTCATGTTGCATTACTTTAATCCCGGTCACTTCTTTTTTTTCCCCGTCTATGGCGATGAAAAGATCAATGGCGCTCCTGTACCCCAACGGGGACGAGGCAAAGGCGTAATATTTCTGGTTTTCGCGGTTTATTTCAAACACTTTTTTGACGGCCGGAAACTTTTTCGCCACTTGCTCCGGCAGCTCAACATTTTTAATATCTTCATCAGCAATTTCCTGATCGCTGCCGAGCAGCTCCTGCAGGGCTTCCTTTTGTCGGGCTGTCATGCCTTTTGAATTGGCGGAAAAGCAACCGGTCACGATCAAAGCCAGGACGGCCATTGCGATTATTATTAATGAAATGTATCTCCGCACACTTTACCAACTCCGATCCGGTACCGGCACTGCCGGCAATATGTTCAACAAAGCGCTGCGGTGTAATCTATCAAGGGAATCACTCCACGTCATAGTGAAATGTTGCTACCTGGCTGTCGTGTTTCCCGAAGCCAATCACCACAGCCTTAATGGTGACAGGTTTGTCAACCGGCACCGGCTTGTTCAGGTCCGGCTGAAAGTAAGTCGCGCTGGGATTATAGAGCAGGCTGTTCACACCGGGAGTGCTCCCGTCGGTGGTGTAATAAATTTTGACCTGGTCCTGCTCGGGATGGCTGAAAACAATCCCGGTCCCCCGCTTTACCTTGCCGGGCGCGGGCCAGGCCTGCACAGCAGTCCACCGGCCGGGCGGCGCGGTCAGCACTTCGATAGCTGTCACATCTTTGACGCAGGCAGCAGTAACCACATCATTCAATCCTTTTTGCCCTAAAAGCAGGCGCAGGTTGCCGCTGACCGCCTTGCTCAAGTCGCTAGTGCCTTCCTGGTGCTCCCAGGCCAGGATTGCCGGGACCTCCTGTGCCCCTTCCGCACTGCCTTTGAGCAAATTTGGGTAACAGAAGCGCTTCTCTTCCAGCTGTGCTCTGGTCAGTGTGGCGCTATAACCATCCGCGGCTCTAATAATGATCGTTTGCGCTTCATCCTTGATCCCGGCTTTTTGCAACAACCGGGAAACCAGAACACCCTTGCCGACGAAAAATTTTTTCGTCGGCCAGTTGTTCACAGTTGAATAGCACGCTCCGGCCAAAGCACCCTCCATGCTTTGCAAATCGGCAAGGGTAAATCTGGTTTCACGTTCCACCCCGTCTCCCGTGACCGTCAGGATAACCTGACCGGGCTCAGGTTTTTCTCCTGTTTGAGCCTGGCTTTCCACGGCCGTCCCGGGCGCATTTGAGTTCATTGCCTGCCGTTGGCTGTAACAGCCCGCCAGCAGGCTCAAAACTACCGCCAGCAAGGCCGCGGCCAGCCCTATCATTTTGAGCGTCTTACTCATCAAAACAACGCCACCCTCTGAGGCTGTATACTCGCGTTACCCGGCCGGGTCATTGCTGGACGGAACGGATGCGCAGCAGGTTGCCGACAGGCCTCAACCCCGCTCCTTCACTCCAGACCACCGGGTAGGTGCCGTCGCCTTTGATGAGCAAAACCCCGCTGGCCAGGTCCCGGCCGCTGACCCTGACGCTCTTGCCGTCGGTGCCAATTACCTCGAACTGCTTTCCTTCAATATCCTTGACCTGGACTTCCTCCAGCATGGCCTGCAAAGGGATACCCTGCTGCGAGCCAGCCTGCTGCTCCCCGGTTAACTTAACCATTTCCTCGGGAAAAACCGCCGCGTCCGCGTTAGTGGAAAACCAGGCGATATGCTTGACGTTCATGCCCAGCTTGATGTTGGGGGACATGTTCATGGGCGCGTCCTCGCCGGCAATTTTGATGTAATAGCGTTTGCTGACCATGTTCATGGCTTCATTCTTTTTGAAACCATCCGACGACATCATGGTAAAGAAGGCTTTGTTGTTTACATGATCAAAGCGGGAAAAGACCTGCGCCAGTTCGATGGCATCGTCTTTGCTGCCGTAATACTCATATTTATATGGCTCAATTCCCTCCGCCAGGTTTTTAAAGACCCAGACGGAAGTGATGTTTTTCTCCGGTATCTCCTTGTAAAGAACAATCCGCTCCAGCATCTTGACCCAATAGGGCCCGAACTCCCCCTGCACGCACACCCGCGCGGGCCGCAGGTCGTCAGGCAACTCGCTTTTTCCATCAATAGTCAAAGCCAGAATCAACAAACGGTCGCTCATAATCTCTGGCGTTACCAGGCAATAATAACCATCCCTTCCCACAAAGCCGATACCTTTGTAATCTTCATATTTAACGCCTACATGGGCCAGAACATCCTGCACAGCAGGACCGGCTGCTCTAAACTGCTCCAGAAGCCCGGTGGTCCGGTTAAAACTGGCATCAAGTGTTTTCTGGGGGAGCGCCCGCATTTCTCCCACGGTGATCTCCCTGGGCGCGCCGATATCGCCTTCGATGATAATCTTCTGGTTTTCATACTCCGGATTGACGGAGGCAGTTTGCTGCAAAGCGCATCCAGCCAGGGCGCAGCAGGTCAGGAATACAACGAGGCTGAGAAATAATCTGTTCCTTTGTGACATATCCAGCACCGCCCTGTTAAATTTGGTAGTGGAATTCGGCAATGTCGCTGTCATGTTTGCCGAAACCCTTGACCAATACCTTGATCACCGTGTCTTTGTCAATCACGATGGGCCTGTTCAGCTCAGGCTGGTATGTGCTGGGATTATAGAGCGCGCTATTTTCAGTGGGTGTAGAACCGTCCAGCGTGTAATACATTTTCACCTTGCCCATTTCCTGATGCTGCAGTTTTACCGTATCGCCCCGGGCAATCTTCCCCTCCCTGGGAAAGACTGTAGCCGCCGGCCATTTCCCCGGGTCCGCCAGGTCCGCGCTGATCTCGCTGACGCCCTTGACAAAGGCGTGGTTGGTCTGTTCATTGACATTGGCCTGCGGGATGATCAGGCATAACTCGTCCGCCCTGGCCTCGCTCAACCGGTCGCTGTTTTCCAGGTACTGATAGGCAAGGATCGGCTCTACCGGCTCGGCGTTGGACGGATCACCTGCCAGCACGCCCGGAAAATAATACCTTTTGGTTTCCAGCAGCTGCTCCCGGGTAAACGACCACGCAAACCCGTCTTTACCCTTGACCGTAATGCTTTTTGCCTCATCCTTGAGGCCGGCGGCCTTCAGCACCGCGGCCAGCTTTACTCCCCGCGCCGCGTACTTCTTTCTCGTCGGCCAGTTGTTGATGGTGGAATACACGTGCTCAAACCGTGCATCCGGCAGCTCCAGCATCTCTTTCAGGGTCATCCGGCTTTCTCCCGCCATGCCGCTACCGCTGAAGACAACCACCTGCTCCCCAACAGGACCACCCTGGTCCGTCCGGGCAGCCCCCCCGCCCGCACAGCCGGAGGCAAGGAGGACGCAGAATACGAGCACAAGGCCGGGGACAAGATACTTCTTCAGGGAAAAAGTGATCGACTTCACTGGGTTCTCACTTCCCATTGCATCAATAACCTTACAGCTATCCTGGAAGGGTGGTTATCCCCGTTCACTCCAATGCTCCGCACCGACAGCACCAGGGCTCGCTTCGGGCGAAATCGGGCCGCCTTCAACTCGCCGTCCTGGCTCGGTGAAGGCTGGCGCAGACGTCCTGTCCGCGCCCCCGATTCCGCTTCCTCGCTTCGCCGGGTGCTGTTACCGGTGCTGCGCAAGTCGTTCACACGGGATAACCACCCTTACCCTAGTATATTCATCCTTCTGCTGGTGCCGCGTCAGCAGCATGGGTGTCTATTCTGGTGATCGTGATCGCTCCCGTCGCGGCTTCGTAGTCCACTTTCGCCCCCAGAGTCTCGCTCACGAACCGGAGCGGGACAAAAGTGCGGCCGGGCGGCCGGGTTTCCGGGGCGCAGTCGATGGCCGTTGTTTGACCGTTAACCAGCACATTTTTGGAGCCGGGGGTCAGGATAATTTCTTTTCCTCCATCAGTGATGGTCACCTGTCCGGTCTCAGGGTTCCAGTCAACTCCGGCACCCAGGGCCGCACTGACAAACCGCACCGGTACCAGCGTACGCCCGGCCTGATCATTGACGTAAGGGGCTGCGTCCAGGGTGCAGGGGCCGCCGTCAACAACAGCTTCCGCCTGCCCGATGGTGAGCTTGATGACTTTTACCGGCGTCTGGCCCGGTATTTCATCTGCCTTTACCTCCTCCCGGCCCGGTTCGCCTGCCGGCGTGCCGCTGCCGGACGGTCTGGACGGGGCCGCCTCCACTTTATAGGTGAAGGTGACGACATCGCTATCCAGCTTGCCGGGCCCGATGGTAATGGCCTTGATGACCGTATCTTTATTTATGGGACCGATGGGGCGATTGATCGTACCCAGCACATCCGCCCGTGACGACCACCACCGTTTGGCGATCCAGTTATACATCGGGCTGTTTAAGGTCGGGGTGCTGCCGTCTGTGGTGTAATAAATCTTGTCGTCATCATTGTGGATATTGCTCAGGGTTACCATGGTCCCTGCGGGTACCACCCCGCTGCCCGGATTAGCCTGCGGAGCATCCCATTTTTCCGGTTCGGCGGTGAGCACCTCGATTTTGTTCACATATTTTACAAACAGATTGCCCGTCTGCTCCGTAACTGCCCGCTGCCCCAGCATCAGCAGCAGCGAATTCATGTCGTTCATATATTTGGGATTATTGCTGCCCTCGACACTGACCAGGGCGAGGATAGGCTCCACTTCTTCCGCGCCGGCCGGGGAACCGGGCATATTCCCGTCACCGTCGCTGCCAGTTTTGAAATGCGGGAAATAATACCGCTTGTCTTTTAACAACTCCTTTACCGTCAGCGTTACCGTGTAGCCGTCTTGCGCGGTAAATTTAATCAGTTTGGCCTCTGGCTTGATCCCTGCCCTGGCCAGCAGGTCCCTCAATTTAACTCCTTTCCCCACGTACCATTTCTTGGTGGGCCAGGTGTTGATGGCGCTGTAAACATGCTGGTACTGGTCCATGGCCTGAAGCTGGGACAGGGTCAAAGTCACCGGGGTCTGCACCCCGTCACCCGTGATTTCCAGCGAGATCGAAGGTTCGGCCAGGGCAGGCCAGGGCGCCGCCAGGTGAAGCGCGCCGGCCAGCAGCAGTAAACCCAGAACCGGCAACAGAAACTTCCACAGGCATTTCTTTCCGGCATTTTGCAACGATACCACTCCCTTTCGTTAACCTACTGGTCCGTCAGCATGAATAACTTCCCCGTGGCAGGGTCTTTGTAGACCGTGCCCATCTTTTCATAAAGCCTGCCCCGGCCCTCACCGGCTTCGATCAAATCCTTCCGTATCTCCGGCGCCTGAGTTACCTCCTGGCCCTGTTTCAGGTCAACACGCTTACCTGCCTGGCCCAGATCGACGTTCCAGTGAATGACCAGGGAGAGCACCAGCCCGCAGGCAAACACCAGCATGGCATCTACGATGTTGACAGCGCCCTCCATAGGGAAGACATCTTCAGGCGTCCTGCGCCTCCTTCTTCTCAATCCCCCGTCCACGGGCTAACACCTCCAGCAAGCTTTCCAGCAAGGCCTCACTGGTGCTCAGACAATCCTCATACCACCTTTTGCGCAGGCGGGAAATGGTATAGGCGACGCCGGCCGCCGCCAGGCCGGATACTGTGGCGTCAAAGGCAGTGAGCAGAGAATCGGCCAGAGTCCTGGTATCGCCCTGCCCAAGGGCGATCAAGCCCGGCCCCAGCGGAATCAGCGTGGCCATCAATCCGAACATAGGTCCCAGGCGGGCCACCAGGTCAGTCCTGTTGGTGATCCTGGTATAATGCAGTTCCTCGCCGGCAAGCAGCCGGCGGGCCAGAGCCTGCAGGGAGGCAGCAGGCAAGTTGCCGTGCCTGACCAGTTCGCCCAGCACCGCCTTCTGGCGCCGGAACAGGCAGCTGTTTTCAATCTCCTTCATTATCTGCCCGGCATTTTTCCCTTGAAAGGCCTCAACCAGTTCCGGCACACTCACCCTGGCCCGGCGCCGCTCTGTGAGGGCTTCCACCAGCAGGCCGCCCAGCTCGACCACAGTCAAAGCCAAAAACAGCAGCAGGACGGCGATGGTAGGCATCAGCAAAGCGGATGAAATGATGTGCATGGTATCTTTGAGCGGCGTCAACATGGAAAATGTCACCATGCCACCTCCCTTGCATATTCTACGTACTTTCCAACGGCACCTGACAGGAACAGGACCACAAATACCAGTGCCGCATAAGCATCCAGCCTGTCCTGCTCCTCCTGCAGCGGCAGGGGCAGGCTATCATCAGGCATCAGCTCGAATACGCGCCAGGACTGACCATCCTGCTGCTCCAGGGGAGCAACGTCCGCTGTGGGAGCGGCAGCGACGGCCTCTTTTTCCACCAGGTACTGTCCCTTACCCTCCGGCACCGGCAGCCGGGCAGGATTCTCCGGCGCCTGATCCGTGGTTTTTGAGCCGGCCCCGGCTTCTTCGTCCTTTTCCGGCAGGGACGGCTGACCGGCTTCCGGCGCCGTTGTCCCGGCAGGATCTACCGGCTCGCCGTTATTCACCGGCTCCCCATAATTTTGCGGGGGAGCGCCGGCGGGCGCGGCCTGACTGCCGGCCTGAGCCGGCTCATCCACCACGCAGGTGGCCGTATATTTGCCGTCAGCAGTCTTAATGGTAATGACGGCCGTGCCGTGGCCGACCCTGGTCACCAGGCCGTTGCTGTCCACCGTGACCACCCTGGTGTCGCTGGAGCTATAGATCAGGCGCTGGTCGTCCGCGATACTGCCCGGCGCTACGGTAGCCACCAGTTCCTCCGAAGCGCCGATTTTCAGGCTGACTGTATGCTGGTCGAGGTTGATCCCGGGGGGCAGGCCGCCCTGCATCCTTGTCAGGTCAATCGCCTTCCCCGTGAAATCAGCCTTGTAGGTGAAGGTGACGACATCGCTGTCCTCCCTGCCGGGGCCAATGGTGATGGCCTTGATCACTGTATCCTTTTTAATCTCGATGGGGTGATTGACTAGATCAAAATCAACCCGCTGCGACTTCCACCGGCTGGCGGCCCAGTTAAACATCGGACTGTTAATGGTGGGGGTGCTGCCGTCTGTGGTGTAATAGATCTTATCCGCGTCATTTTTTCTGTTGCTCAGTCTGACCTTGGTCCCTGCAGGCACCTCTCCGCTGGGTATATCCGCCTTCGGAGCATCCCATTTTGGTGGAGGGGTGGTGAGCACCTCGATTTTCGTTACGTATTTTAAAAATAAATTATTCGTCTGCTCGGTCACGGCCCGCTGCCCGATTACCAGCTGCAATGAATCCCTGTCGTTCATATCGGCAGGATTATCCTTACCCTCGGCACTGAGCAGGGCGAGGACCGGCTCCACCTCCTGTGCGCCCTCCGGTGAGCCGGGTATGCTCCCGTCGCTGGGATCATTATCTTTTAAATGCGGGAAGTAATAGCGCCTGTCCTGTAACAACTCCTTCACCGTCAGCGTAACTTCGTAGCCGTCGTTCGAAACAAACCTGATCTGCCTGGCCTCTGCCTTTATCCCGGCCAGAGCCAGCAGATCTCTCAGTTTAACTCCTCTGGCCACATACCATTTCTTGGTAGGAAAAGTATTAATGGTGCTGTACACATGCTCGTACTGCTGCATCCCCTGGAGCTGGGCCACGGTCAAGGTCACAGGCACCATGACCCCGTCTCCCGTGATCTCAACTGCGTCCGACGGATCGGCCAGAGCGGCCGCAGGCACTATCAGGCTGGACAAGCCTGCAAGCAGCAGCAAAATAATGATATTCAACAAGAGTTTACTGAGCTGTTTCTTCCTAGCAGCCGGCGTGATGATACTCCCCTTTTTCCGTGATGATTATTAAAACGAAAACAAAACAGCCAGGTGCAGAAAGCGCCCACTGGCTGTTAAAACCCAGCAGATAAACAAATCCTTTCCGCACTGGGAGACAGGCCTGTTTCCGGGCCTGCCCTGCCGGTCAGCCGCCATAGCCGCGCATGGCCGTAGGCGGGTAGACTAGGATATGCTGCTATATAAAAATATAAAAATGTTACGCTTTAACTGGGACGATACTATATTCTAGCAAACACAGCGTAAACCATCATTACCCCGATAAGGATAAAATATTTGCAAAAAGGTTTAGGAAAGGTTAAGAGGCAGCAGCAAAATTTCGATATTTACAGCACTCTTACCCGATCCATAATTACTCCTTTCTAACCCAGGAATTAAACTTATTTAAACAAATTCACCCAATAATAATCCTTTTCAACGCATTGACTACGACTGTCACGGCCTCGGCCCTGGTTGCACTGCCCAAGGGCCGGAAGGTGTTATCGGGGTACCCTCTCATGATCCCGTTCCTGGTCGCGGTGGCCACGGCCTCCCTCGCCCATTCAGAAATGCTGCCGCTATCGGCAAACTGGGGTCCTTCTGCCACTGGGGCCAGCCTGACCGCCTTGACGATCATTGTGGCCATCTGCTCCCGGGTGATCAAGTCATCTGGAGCAAAGGTGCCGTCACCGTAGCCGCTGACGATGCCGTGGCAAGCAGCCGCGGCCACGGCATCCGCGGCCCAGTGACCGGCGGTGTCGGCAAAGGTTTGACCGCCCTTGCCCTCCAGCTTGAACGCCTTCACCAGCACGGTGGCGAACTCGGCCCTGGTAATGGAGTTGTCGGGCCGGAAGGTGCCGTCGGGATAACCGCTGACGGCACCCTGGGCCACCAGCTGGTTGATGGCGGTTTCCGCCCAGTGGCCGGCAATGTCGGTCAGGGTCACCGGCACGGCAGCCAGCACCGCAAACCTGGCGCAGTGGTCCACCTGCACGGTGATGTAATTGCCGGACACGGTGCCGCCGAGCTTGACCCACTCGCCTCTGGCCTCATCGCAGCAGTGGATGGCCGGGGTCTCGCCCGGGCCAAGGGCGCCGGGATCGAAGCTAAGTTTGATGGTCACAGGCCTGGCAAATTCGTAGCTGCTCTTACCGCCCACAGTAACCCCATACACGCTGCCGAGCAGCTTGAAACCGGCAGGCACGGCGGGCGGCACGGCCAATCTCTCGATTTTTACTTCCACCTCGCCGGCACCGCTGAGCGCGCCGGCGGGTACCTCCAGGACGGCTTCATCGTTGAGGCTTACGGTGCCGCCTTTAGCGGGTTTGATTTTCGCCGTTACGCTGGCTGGCAGGGCAACCATTACGGCAAATTTGGTGAAATGGTCCACCTGCACGGTGATGTAATTGCCGGACACGGTGCCGCCGAGGTTGACCCACTCGCCTTTGACCTCGTCGTAATAGTGTACGGCCGGGGTTTCATCCGGGCCGAGAGTCCGGGGATCGAAGATGAGTTTGATGGTCACGCTCTTGGTAAAGCTGTAACTTTTCTGATCGCCCACACTGACCTCGTACACGCTGCCGAGCAGCTTGAAGCCGGCGGGCGCGGCGGGCGGCGCGGTTACCCTGTCTATTTTAACCTCCACATCGCTGGTGACCGCGCCGGGAGGCACCTCAACGGCAACTTCATTGCCAAGGCTTACGGTGCCGCCCTTGCCGGGCGTGATGATGCCGGACGAGGTGGACGGGGCTGCCTCCACCTTGTAGGTAAAAGTGACAATATCGCTGTTCCTCTTGCCGGGACCGATGGTAACGGCCTTGATGGTGGTGTCCCCGGTAATTTCGATGGGGTGATTGATTTTGTTTACAACCTCGTCTCCCCGTGCTGCCCACCACCGCCTGGCAACCCAGTTGTACATCGGGCTGTTTATGGTCGGGGTGCTGCCGTCCGTGGTGTAGTATATCTTGTCGTTGTCCATGCCGGCATTGCTCAGCCTGACCTTAGTCCCCGCCGGCACAGTGCCGCTGCCCGGTTCTGCCTGCGGGCTATCCCATTGGGGCGGGGAATCGGTGAGCACCTCGATTTTATTTACCCATTTTACAAATAACTCCCCCGTCTGCTCGGTGACCGCCCGCTGCCCCAGCATCAGCAGCGGGGTGTTCACGTCGTTCATATAGCCGGGATCTTTAGAACCCTCGGCGCTGACCAGGGCGAGGATGGGCTCCACCTCGTACGCTCCAGACGGATCGCCCGGAATATGCCCGTCGGCGTCGCCGCCGCTCTTGAAATTCGGGAAACAATAACGCGGGTCATTCAACAACTCCTGAACCGTAAGCGTCCTTGTAAAGCCGTCGGACGCGGTGAATCTAATCATAGTAGCGCTTCCGCTCATCCCCGCCTGGCTGAGCAGGTCTCTCAACTTGACCCCTTTCCCCACATACCATTTCTTACTGGGCCAGGTGTTGATTGCACTGTACACAAACTGGTGCTGCGGCATGGCCTCGAGATCGGCCAGAGTATACTTTTTGGTGGTAGCCACCCCATTCCCCGTAATGACCAGCGCCACGTTCGCGTCATTCAGGTCTGGGTTAGCAGTAATAGTTACGCCGGTTGTTAAGGCCGCGCTCTTGTTGCCGGCGGCATCCACTGCTTTGACGCTGAAGGTGTAGCTGGCAGGTGCCAGCCCGGTGACTTTATATACCGCGCCGGTTACGGTGGCCAGCAAGGTGTCACCCTGGTAGACCTGATAGCCGGCAACACCCACATCGTCGGTTGCCGCCGGCCAGCTTAAGGCCACATCGCTGCCGGACACAGTTGCGGTCAAAGTGCTGCCCTCCGGCCAGGCAGGTGCCGCAGTATCGGAGCCGGCACCCGGGTTGACGTTTACCGCTACGCTCGCGGTGGCCGGAGTGTACCCAGCCTTAGTCGCCGTGACGGTGATGGTGGCGCCGCCGGTTCCTACGGCGGTGATTACGCCGTCAGAGCTGACGGTGGCCACAGCTTCGTTGCTAGACGTGTAGCTCAGGCTTGCATCCGGCGGGTCAACGGTGACGCTGATGGCCTGGGTCGTTGTCCCGCTTGTGGTCAGGGTGACGCAGGCCGGCTTCACACTTAAAGCGACGGCCGGAACAGTGTAGCTGAAGGTGACGACATCGCTGTTCGACTTGCCGGGGCCGATTACCACGGCCCTGATGGTGGTGTCCCCGGTAATTTCAATGGGGTGATTGATTTCATTTACCACCTCGTCGCCACGTGCCGGCCACCACCGGCTGGCAACCCAGTTATACATCGGGCTGTTTATGGTTGGAATGCTGCCGTCCGTGGTGTAATAAACCTTATCCGTATCGTTATAGGTGCTGCTCAGCGTCACCATAGTCCCTGCAGGCACAGCCCCACTGTCTGGGCTGGCCGTAGGATTAGCCCACTTTGGCACAGGAGTGGTAAGAACCTCAATCCCGGTTACATATTTAGCAAAATATGGATTGGTCTGCTCGGTGACTGCCCGCTGTCCGTATAATAATAGATTAGCATCACCCATGCTTAAATTGTCTTCGCGGGGGTTGCCGCCGGCATCCAGGAAATCGCTAATATCTTGACTGCAACCGCTTTTCCAGGCAAGAATAGGCTCTACCGCTACCGCACCAGACGGATCGCCAGGATTTTGTCCTTCGGTACCGTTGCTCATAAAATTCGGAAAACGGTAACGCGGCTCATTGAAAAACTCCTGCACGGTAAAAGTCGCAGTATAACCATCGCTGGCAGTAAATTTAATCAGCGTGGCCTCCGGTTTGATTCCCCCGGCCCTGGCAAGCAGGTCGCTTACTCTGACCCCTTTTCCCATATACCAGTTTTTGGTGGGCCAGGTATTGATCGTGCTATACAACTCCGTATATTGTGTAAATAAACTGTCGTCACGGAGCTGGTCTTGGGTGAAAGTTACACCGGGATTATATACCCCCTCCCCGGTGATTGTAACCGGGCCCCCAACAGCCACGGCCGCCGTAGGCGCTGCCAGGCTTAAAGAACCAGCCAGCAGCAGCACACCCAGGGCGGCCGTCAAGAGCTTGCAAAACCATTTCTTAATAAACTGCATATATACACACACCTTTCGTTACCTTATGGCCTGAAAAAATGTAATGCATCCAGAAATGCAGCCCTCTCCATAACAACACCAGATACTTCTTTCCCAGCACCAGGGGTGTCACAGCCAACGATAAAATTATCTCCCGAAGGGTCTATTATCGCTGGCAATCAAAACACTGATCACCTGAAGCCATCCTAAAATTTATAAGGATTAATCCAGTTATAGGACGGATACACTATCCACCAGGGCAACCCTGCTTTTTATGCCGATTTTTTGCAGGATACTCCTTACGTGCACTTTTACAGTCGATTCACTGATAAAAAGTTGCTGTGCTATTTCCTTATTGGAGCACCTCTTCAGCAGCAAACCATAAATCTCCCTTTCCCTGCCGGTAAGTTCCTCAGGTATCACCCTTGATGCACTTTCCGAAAGAGCAACCATTCTTTGTATTCTAGGTTTTATCATGCGGGGGAATATCATTATGCCGCTGCGACAAATCATCTCCAGGCTGCGCAGTATATATCCCGGCGTTACTGAGCCAAGGCAGGAATCAACACCCGCTTTTAAGGCATGCAGGACTATTTCCGGCTCTTCCCTCTCCGTTACCATCACCACCAGGGACTGCGGGCAAATATTTTTAATCTCACTTAACACCCCAACGCTTTCTTCCCATTCCTTTAAAGCACAGACAATGATTTCCGGCTGGTAATCCCCCACTATTTCCAGGATTTTTTCGAATGGTACCACATCCAGCACTTTAAATACGGCAGGTGCCTTATCGATTATCTTTTTTAGCGCTTCTCCTTGAGAACTGGTGTCACTGGCTATTATAACGCTGATAACCAACAAAGGACTCACTCCGCTCTCTTATACTTAATTGTTGCTGCCAGGTACTTGTACAGATGGAGGTTTCTAGCGGGCCGGTATCCCGGCTCTGCCGGTGACTACCGCTTTATAAAAAACACCCTTCGGGCGTCCAAGGTTGTTAAGCCGCTTGGCTCAACTGCTCCGCGTCGAGTGAACTAAGGCTTGCTTTGGGCGAAATTGGGCCGCCTTCAATTCACCATCCTGGTTCAATGAAGGCTGGCGCGTACGTCCATGTCCGCGCCCCCAATTTCGCATCCTCAGCTTCGCCCAGTTCACTTAGCGACGCTACGCAATAGAGCAGCGGCTTAACACCATGTACGCACAAACAATGTATACTTTCCTAAACCATAAACAACCGGGTTGCGAAAGAACGCAACCCGGTTGTTAATCTTGCAGATCAGTGCAGGTCAGTCCTTTCCACAGGGGAGGCGCAGCCGTTTCCAACTGCACCCTATCGGTCACAATGCCATGGTTCTTGAACTACAGGCAACAGGACTCGGACTTATATTCTATTCAAAATACTTAACGCAAAAAGGCCCTGCCTCCTTGATGGAACGGAGACAAGGCCTTATAAGGCACGCAACAATGATGTCATGTCTCTCCTTTCCACAATGGGAGGCAAGCTGGTTTCCCAACATACCCTGCAGGTCCTACAACCATAGCCTTTTACAGCAACAGGCTCCAGGACTCGGAGAAGTGCTATAACATATACGGCAAACAGCAGCGGAAATGAATCAAAACAGGAAAATTGAACCTCACCTGCATTAAACTTTCCATAAATTTCAGAACCATATTATAACATGTTTAAATATTTGTCAACTGGTTTAATCAAAAAGGACCGTGTCAATAATACCCAAATAAATCCAGAAGCTGTAATGTGTACATTCAGGCTACTCCTTCATATGATAAAGAAACTATACTAAGGAGGTTTTGTTTTTCTATGGATTTTAATAAATATCACCACCCGTCAAACTACCCTCCTGCCCCGAACCTACCGGGACTACCGAATATACCAATGTACCCCGGCAGTACAATGCCTCCGCTACAATTAGCCCACGCCTATGTCCCCTGGCAATATATGGGGC
>Ga0067045_1003370_pt1 | contig 33048 bp, 18 predicted proteins | sample TerdegcTABiofilm_FD_59184 | JGI IMG/M metagenome (GOLD analysis project Ga0067045, IMG submission 59184) | Combined Assembly of (Gp0054472, Gp0054536) Wastewater bioreactor microbial communities from Singapore -Terephthalate degrading...
CCGGTGCTTGCGGCGGTCGCGATCCCTGCCGGGCGCGGCCTCACCGGCTCCGCGCGCCCCGCCTGCGATCGTGGCGAACCGCCGTTCTCCAGGGGCCCCGGCGCGGCACGGGCCGCCCGGCCTGCGCAACGGCTGCGTCCCCAGCCGTCTCGACCGACCCGCGCCCCATTCGCGTACCGCTACCGCACGGCACCAACGTCAGCACCGCGCAGATACAGCGGCTCCAGCGCCTCCATGGCCGCATCGGTGAGCGCCGGCAGCGTGCCTGTCGCCAACCCATGCAGTGCCAGGTGTCCCACGGCAGCAGCGTCGGCGCCCCGAGATGCTGCGGGCGCCACCACCAACTGGCCAGGGGTCGCTGCAGCCCGCCAGGCGACCACGTCCACGCCAGGGCCCGTGAACACGGCGGGCCGATGTGCGTACTCCGCCAGCAACGAAGGCACGGACATCGCCCGCGGTTGGTCCAGAGGTCGAGGCCAGCCATCGCTGGTATCGAACAGGGCGGCATACACCTCGCCTTTGCGCGCGTCGGTCACGGCGCAGACCGGCCACCGCGCACACGGGACGCGCAACGCCAGAGCCGCCAGGGTGGGCACCGGAACAAGCGGCGTCCCGCCTGGCAGACACAGCCCCTTGGCCGCGCTCAGACCGATGCGCAAGCCCGTGAACGAACCGGGCCCGATCGATACAGCCACATGGCTCACGTCTGCCATGCCCAGCCCGCTCGCCTGCAGCAGCCGCCGGATCTCGGGAAAGAGAACCGCCGTGTGGCGTAGACCCAAGTCGAGCGCAGTGGCCGCGAGCGTGCCGCTCTCGGTGACCAGCGCGACGCCGCACCCAGAGGTAGCCGTCTCCAGCGCGAGAAGCACAGTCGCGGAACCCGGTGCCATGCGGCTCAGATCAGTTCGAGTTGGCGCAGGCCCGGAGGGCAAGGGCGCCCCAGATGCTCGTAGGCGCGAGCCATGGCCTGCCGACCTCGTGGCGTTCTCTTGATGAAGGCCTCCTTGATCAGATAGGGCTCGTAGACCTCCTCCAAGGTCTCCGCCTCCTCGCCGACCACGGCTGCCAGATTGCTCAAGCCCACCGGGCCGCCCCCGAACTTGTCGATGATCGCTGTCAACAGACGGATGTCGACCTCGTCCAGGCCGAGCTCGTCCACGTGCAGGATGGCCAGCGCCCGACGCACCATCTCACCGTCCACTATGCCCCTGCCCTCCACCTGGGCCAAGTCGCGCGCGCGGCGCAGCCACCGCTTCGCGATCCTCGCGGTGCCTCGGGAACGCTTGGCGATCTCCATCGCGCCGCCGTCGTCCAGGGCAAAGCCGAGCAAGCGCGCATCGCGGCGAACGATGTCGGCCAGTTCTTCCGGAGTGTAGTAGTCGAGGTGCGCCGTGATGCCGAAACGCGCCCGCATGGGCGAAGTCAGCAGGCCCTGCCGCGTGGTGGCGCCGATCAGCGTGAAAGGCTCCAAGGGAAGCCTCACCGAACGCGCGGCCGGTCCCTGCTCGATCATGATGTCGATGCAGAAGTCTTCCATGGCCGCGTACAGGTACTCCTCGACTACCCGGTTGACGCGGTGGATCTCGTCGATGAACAGGACATCGCGGCGGCCGAGACTGGTCAGCGTTCCCGCCAGATCGCTGGGGCGCTCCAACAGGGGTCCGGCCGAGGTATGGATGGCCACGCCCAGCTCACTGGCGATGACGTACGAAAGGGTCGTCTTGCCAAGGCCGGGTGGACCGTACAGCAGCACGTGGTCCATCGCCTCGTTGCGCTGCCGCGCGGCCTCGATCGCGATGCTCAGTTGCTGCTTGACTTTCTCCTGGCCCGCCATCTCCGCCAGGGTGGTCGGCCGCAGGGCATAATCATACGCGCGCTCGTCGCCTTCTGACTCGGGAGCTACTGGACGCTTTGCCATGGATACCAGCCGACTCGCAATCCGGGTCCGAGATCGGAGCGCCTGCCGCTGATCGCCGCGCCCCGGCCACTGTGCCCAGCCATTGGCCCCACGCCGTCGCCCGTCGCGGTCCTGCACCCCGCGGAGCCGATGCTGCGCTCTCGGCCGCGTCCATCCCCAGGCACGATCGAGGCCTGCCGAGTGCGCACCCGGCACGAACTGGTGGCTCCGCGAACGTTCGCTCGCTGGGCGCGCGTCGCGGAATCCCACGCCATGGCCCCCGCCAGGGCAGCGAACCAACGCTGGCGGCGCCCCCGCCTGCCGCGGCTCGGCGCCGCAACGCCAAGTGGCAGCCTGCTCCGGTCTAGCGTTCCCGCAGTGCCAGCTTGATCATGTCCTGCACGCTGAGACTGCTGCCGCCAGCCGCCCGCACCTTGGCCAGCGCCTTGCGGGCCACTGCAGGACTGACTCCCAGGGCCACGAGCGCCTTCTCCGCTTCTGCCTCCGGAGTCGAAGGCGCTCCGCCGGTTGGCTCGGTGTCGCCTGCCCACCGACCCGAGGGCGTGACCTTGTCGCGCAAGTCGAGGATCATGCGCTCCGCAGTCTTGCGCCCGATTCCCTTGACGGCGGTCAGTTCGGCCGCGCACCCTTGGCAGATGGCCTGCTCGAGGTCTCCCAGAGCCATCCCCGACAGAACCGCCTGTGCCAGGTGCGGGCCGATCCCCGGCACGCCGATGAGCAGCCTGAACATGGCCCTTTCGCGCTCCTCGGCGAATCCGAACAATGCCAGGCGATCCTCCCGCACGTGCAGATGCGTGAAGATCCGGGCTGGTTCGCCGACATCGGGCAGCCGCTCGTACGTAGCTACCGAGATCGACAAACCGAAGCACACCCCGTGCACGTCGATGGCCGCGAACGTCGGCGTCTTGCTCCGCAGTTGCCCGTTCAGATACTCGATCACGCAGTCCTCCGCCTGCAGTGACCCGCCTGTCCTCAGCGGCGGATCATCCGCCGCAGCATCGCGTCGATCTCTCGCTTTCGTTCCGGCGCGTCCGCCACCGCGATCGCCCCTGGACGGAAGGCGTGGCACAGCGCCACGGCCAGCGCATCGGAAGCATCCAGAGGTCGAGGTGCTCGCTTCAGACCGAGGAGCCTGGCAGTGGACAATTGGACCTGTTCCTTCGACGCCTGGCCATTCCCGGTCACCGCCCGTTTGACCTCGGCGGGAGTGTAGTGCGCCGTGGGGATGGCGGCCATCCTGAGCGCCAGCAACAGCACGCCGCGCGCGTGGCCGAGCTTCGCGGCCGCCTCTGGGTCCTTGCCACAAAAGGTCCGCTCCACCGCGGCCTCCGCCGGCGAGTATTCTTCGAGCACCTCGCGCAGATCCCGGTACATCACCACCAGCCGGTCTTCCAGCACCGCGCCGCGCGGAGCGCGAATGCACCCACAGGTCACGTAGGTACAGACGCGAGAGCGATACTCGAGCAGGCCGTACCCCGTGCAGGTACTGCCCGGATCCACGCCGAGGATGATCACGCCGAGCCTAGTTCGGCAGAAAGGTTGGGTCGCTCCCGTCAGGAGCCTGCCAACAGCCGTTGGAGCTGCTCTTCGCCCACGTCGAAGTTCGAATAAACCTTCTGGACGTCGTCCAGGTCCTCCAGAGCCTCCAGGAGGCGAACGATCTGTTCGGCCTGGGCGCCATCCACCTCCAGCGTGGTCTTGGGTATCCACGCCAGATGCGCTTCGGTGTACTTGAGGCCAGCCGCTTCCAGAGCGCGCTTGACGTTCTCGAAGTCGGCGACCGGCGTGATGACGGCGTGAACGTCGTTGCCATCCTGGATGTCCTCAGCGCCCGCATCCATCACGGCGAGCATCAGGTCCTCTTCGCTGGCCTCGCTCTTGTCGATCTCCAGCAGCCCCTTCTGCTCGAACATCCAGGCCACCGCACCGTTCTCCGCCAGGTTGCCGTGGTGCTTGGTGAACACGTGGCGAAGCTCCGACACTGTCCGGTTCCGGTTGTCGGTGAGCGTCTCCACGATGACAGCCACGCCCCCCGGCCCGTACCCCTCGAACAACCCGGGTTCGTACACGGCGCCGGGCTCCTCGCCGGTCCCGCGGCGAACGGCGCGCTCGATGGTGGCTTGCGGCATGTTGGCCGTACGCGCCGCTTGGATAGCCGTCCGCAGACGCGGATTGCTCTCTTCGTCACCGCCGCCTTCGCGGGCGGCGACCGTGAGCTCGCGGATGAGCTTCGTGAAGAGCTTGCCGCGCTTGGCGTCGTTTGCTCCCTTCTTGCGCTTGATCGTGCTCCACTTGGAATGCCCTGACATAGAGTCAGTCTCCTTTCGTCTGCCTGCAGGCGGACAACGGGAATCTACGGCGCAGCGCTGCCGGGAGCAACTCAGAGACGCACTAACTCCATACTGGAGAATGGATAACGAGAAGAGCGGTCAACCTGTCGAAGGTTGCCGCTCATTCTCCAGCAAGGTCGATGGCTGCCTCAGTTGTCCTGAGCGGCGCGCTTGGCCTCCTCGATGATCCGGGCCTGGACTTCTCCAGGCACTTCATCGTAGCGGAGGAATTCCTGTGTGTGCATCCCCTTGCCCTGGGTCATCGACCGCAGGGTCGTCGAATACCGATCCAGCTCGGCCAGCGGCACTTCCGCGCGAATGATCTGAAGATGCCCGTCGGTGTCCATGCCGCTGATGCGGCCACGGCGTGCGGAGAGATCCCCCATCACATCGCCCATGTACTCCTCGGGTACCGTCACCGTGACGCTGTAGATAGGTTCGAGAAGTATGGGTTTGGCCTTCAGGAACGCGTCGCGAAAGGCCTGAGATCCGGCCAGCTTGAACGAGACCTCATCCGAGTCGACCGGGTGGTGCTTCCCGTCGGTGACGATGGCAGCGACATCGACGACGCGATACCCTGCCAAGGGGCCGTTTTCGAGCGATTCGACCACGCCCTTCTCCACGGCGGGGATGAAATTGCTCGGGATGTTGCCGCCGACGACTTCGTTGCCGAACTCGAATCCCTGCCCCCTCGGGCGCGGTTCCACCCTCAGGAACACCTCGCCGAACTGGCCTCGCCCGCCGGTCTGCTTCTTGTGCCGGTGATGCCCCTCCGCCTTGGTCCGGATGGTCTCACGGTACGGGATCCGCGGCTGCGCCGTGGTGACCTCCGAGCCGAACCGCGCCTTGAGGCGCTCGACGATGGCGTTCAGATGCAGCTCTCCCTGCGCGATCAGCAGCGACTGGCGGATCTCCGGGTCGTACCTGAACACGAAGCTCGGGTCTTCCTCGTGGAGTTGCGCCAGGCCAGTCGCCATGCGTTCCTCGGCACCCTTCTCCGTCGGCGCGATGGCCACCGCGATGAGCGGCACAGGGAACTCGATTGCCGGCAGCTGAATGTGTGCATTGCGCACCGTCAGGGTATCGTTGGTGTGCGTGTTGCGGAGCTTGACCAGCGCCACGATGTCACCCGCAGCAGCGGAATCGATCTCCTCCCGCTGGTGACCATTCAAGCGGAAAAACTGGCCCACCCTTTCGTTCGCGCCCCGAGTCGCGTTGTACACCTCGCTGCCAGCTGACAACCGCCCGGCGTACAGGCGGACCAGGGTGAGGTCGCCCACGTGCTGCTCGGAGATTGTCTTGAACACGAAGGCCGCCAAGGGCGCATCCGGGCTGGCCTCCAGGACGATCTTCTCCCCCTGCGCGTCGGTGTACTGCAATCCAGCCGCCTCCGTGGGGTTCGGAGCGTACCGCGCTATGGCTTCCAGAAGCTCTGGCACTCCGATGTTGTCGAAAGCATCCCCGAACAAGACCGGGACGATCTCTTGCTTGACAACGGCGCTTCGAAGACCCGCAGTCAGCTCCTCGGGACCCAAGTCGCCCTCAGCGAAGTAGCGCTCCATGAGAGCTTCGTCGGTCTCGGCGACAGCCTCGATCAGCTCGTTCCGCCGGGCGGCCGCCTCGTCCTGCAGCTCAGCAGGGATCTCCCCCCGAGTCGCCTTACCGTCCGCGTAGCTGATCAGTTGCATGCTGACCAAGTCCACCAACTGGCTGAATCCCTCGCCGACGTTCACCGGAATCTGCAGGGCGATCACCCTGCGCCCGAAGCGCTCGCGCGCGCTCTCGACGACGCCCGCTGGGTCCGCCTCCGCTCGATCGACCTTGTTGACGAACAAGAGGCGAGGCACACCGAATTCCCCAGCAAACGCCCAGACCCGTTCTGTGCCGATCTCGACACCGCCCACAGCGTCCACGACGACCACGGCAGCATCGCACACACGCAGCGCAGCCTTTGACTCAGCGATGAAATCAGCGTATCCAGGCGTGTCGAGGATGTTGTAATGCAGTCCGTTCCAATCGCCGTTCAGCAGCGAGATGCGCACGGACATCTTCCTCTCGATCTCGCCGCTGTCATAGTCCGAGACCGTAGTCCCGTCCTGAATTCGGCCCATGCGGTTGATGACCCCCATGGTGAAAAGCATCGCTTCGGCTAGCGATGTCTTGCCAGCACCGCTGTGGCCGCAAAGAGCAATGTTGCGAATCTGGTCGATGGTGTAGGTCAAGAGGGGCCCCCTTCCATGAGCTGTGGGAGGTGCTACAAGTCCTGGTCAAGACCCTGGCCGCCGCGAGCGCCAGCTCTCTCGGCAGCGACCTTCCGCGCGGCTGCGTAAAGTTTGAACATAGGGCGACGCGGCTCCCGAGTCAACAGTCTCCTGCATCCCCGCAGCCAGTCCTCTCGTCCCGCGCCGCTGACGGCTTCAGCAACCGCCCTAGCAACGAAAAGGGAACCCAGCGTTTCCACTGGGCTCCCTGAATACATCCGGCGGCGACCTACTCTCCCACCGAGTCCCCTCGGCAGTACCATCGGCGCAGGAGGGCTTAACGGCTCTGTTCGGAATGGGAAGAGGTGTTTCCCCTCCGCTATGGCCACCGGAAAAACGCATTCTTCGGCAATCGAATGCGGGCCCATGCGGATACAACCTGAGCGCACCTGCGCTGCCTCATCTGATGTGACGAAAACGGCCAAGCCTCACGGCCAATTAGTATTGCTCGGCTGCACGCATTGCTGCGCTTCCACCTGCAACCTATCAACCTCGTGGTCTACGAGGGGCCTTCAGGTGGGTTACCCCACGGGATATCTCGTCTTGGAGTGGGCTTGACGCTTAGATGCCTTCAGCGTTTATCCCTTCCGGACGTAGCTACCCAGCGATGCTCCTGGCGGAACAACTGGTGGACCAGAGGTCCGTCCAACCCGGTCCTCTCGTACTGGGGTCAGATCTCCTCAAATATCCTACGCCCACGGCGGATAGGGACCGAACTGTCTCACGACGTTCTGAACCCAGCTCACGTAGCGCTTTAATTGGCGAACAGCCAAACCCTTGGGACCTCCTCCAGCCCCAGGATGCGCTGAGCCGACATCGAGGTGCCAAACCGCGCCGTCGCTATGGGCGCTCGGGCGCGATAAGCCTGTTATCCCCGGAGTACCTTTTATCCGTTGAGCTTCGGCGCTTCCACACGCCACCGTCGGATCACTAAGCCCTGCTTTCGCACCTGCTCGACTTGTGGGTCTCGCAGTCAAGCTCCCTGTATGCCTTTGCGCTCCACGCGCGATTACCGACCGCGCTGAGGGAACCATTGGGCGCCTCCGTTACCGTTTGGGAGGCAACCGCCCCAGTTAAACTACCCACCTGGCACTGTCCCCGATCCCGCTAAGGGACCAAGGTTAGAACCTTAACAAAGCAAGGGTGGTATTTCAACGTCGGCTCCACGGAGACTGGCGTCCCCGCTTCACAGCCTCCCACCTATCCTACACATGCAGTGCCAAAGTCCAATACCAAGCTATAGTAAAGGTTCACGGGGTCTTTCTGTCCTGCCGCGGGTATCCGGCATCATCACCGGAACTACAATTTCACCGAGTCCCTCGTTGAGACAGCGGCCAAGTCGTTACACGATTCGTGCAGGTCGGTTTTTGGCCGACGAGGAATTTCGCTACCTTAGGACCGTTATAGTTACGGCCGCCGTTTACGGGTGCTTCGATTCAGAGCTTCGCCCGAAGGCTAACCCCTCCTCTTAACATACCCGCACCGGGCACGTGTCAGTCCCTATACGTTGCCTTGCGGCTTAGCAGAGACCTGTGTTTTTGGTAAACAGTCGCCCAGCCCGTTTCTCTGCGGCCCCTTTGGGCTCCGTCTGCGTGAGACTTCACCTACTCAGGGCATCCCATCTTCCGAAGTTACGGGATCATTTTGCCGAATTCCTTAACGAGGGTTCGCTCGCGCACCTTTGGATACTCTCCTCATCTACCTGTGTCGGTTTGCGGTACGGGCACCCCCACAGCTCGCACAGGGGTTTTTCTTGGCAGCATGATTAGGGTCAGTTTATGCCGCTGGGCGGCTCCCCATCGCCTCTCGGGTAACGATCGCCCGGATTTGCCTGAGCGATCACCCTACCGGCTTAGACCAGCATTTCCAATCGCTGGCTGACCTTTCACTTCTGCGTCACCCCATAGCTCAGACGCTGCGCAGGTGGTACAGGAATATTGAGCCTGTTTTCCATCGCCTACGCCTATCGGCCTCGGCTTAGGTCCCGACTAACCCCAGGAGGACGAGCCTAGCCCAGGAAACCTTAGATTTTCGGTGAGCGGGATTCTCACCCGCTTTGTCGCTACTCATGCCGACATAATCACTTCCACTTCGTCCAGCAGACCTTACGGTCTACCTTCGTCCTAGCGTGGAACGCTCCCCTACCAGATCCTGCGCCAAAGGCGCCGGAAATCCGCAGCTTCGGTGGTGAGCTTAGCCCCGGTACATTTTCGGCGCGAGATCACTTGACTAGTGAGCAATTACGCACTCTTTAAATGATGGCTGCTTCTAAGCCAACATCCTAGCTGTCTGTGCGATCTCACATCCTTTTGGTCACTTAGCTCACACTTGGGGACCTTAGCTGGCGATCTGGGTTGTTCCCCTCTCGGCTACGAAGGTTATCCCCCGCAGCCTGACTCCCTTGAAACAAGTCAGTGGCATTCGGAGTTTGGTTCGGTTTGGTAAGCGGGTAAGCCCCCTAGCCGATCCAGTGCTCTACCTCCACGACTCTTCACAAGAGGCTAGCCCTAAAGCTATTTCGGGGAGAACCAGCTATCTCCAGGTTTGATTGGCCTTTCACTCCTACCCACAGCTCATCCGAGAACTTTTCAACGTTCACCGGTTCGGACCTCCACGAGATGTTACTCACGCTTCATCCTGGCCATGGGTAGATCACCTGGCTTCGGGTCTACTGTGTGCAACTAACGCGCCCAGTTAGGACTCGCTTTCGCTTCGGCTACCTTACCGAGTAAGTTAACCTTGCTGCACACAAGTAACTCGCCGGCTCATTATGCAAAAGGCACGCCGTCAGGGCCGAAGCCCCTTCGACTGCTTGTAGGCATACGGTTTCAGGAACTATTTCACTCTCCTTCGTGGAGTGCTTTTCACCTTTCCCTCACCGGTACTAGTGCGCTATCGGTCACAAGAGAGTATTTAGCCTTGGAGGGTGGTCCCCCCGGATTCCTACAGGGTTTCACGTGTCCCGTAGTACTCGGGAGCTACGGAAAGAGCCAACGACCATTTCGCCTACAGGGCTATCACCTTCTGTGGCAAAACTTTCCAGATCACTTCGGCTATGGTGTCGGTTTGTTACTCTTTGGCGCCACTGCGCTGGCACCACCCGTAGTCCCACAACCCCGTCTGTACAACGCACGCAGGCTTTAGCATACAGACGGTTTGGGCTGTTCCCCGTTCGCTCGCCACTACTAGGGGAATCGCGGTTGCTTTCTTTTCCTGGAGCTACTGAGATGGTTCAGTTGGCTCCGTTACCTCCATCCAGGCTATGTGTTCACCTGGAGGCGATGCAGCATTACCCGCATCAGGTTGCCCCATTCGGAGATCCCCGGATCAAAGGTTGCTTGCACCTCCCCGGGGCTTATCGCAGCTTACCACGTCCTTCGTCGCCTTCTTGTGCCAAGGCATCCACCGTATGCCCTTTGTAGCTTGACCGTGAATCGACACACCAGATGAGGCATAGCATCACGGCGCAAGTACACTCGGCAGTATCTTGTGCATGGACCCGTATTCGATTGCCAAAGAGCTCAACCCGATCACTGTGGGGCTAGGTGGAATCGAACCACCGACCTCACGCTTATCAGGCGTGCGCTCTAACCGTCTGAGCTATAGCCCCTGCATACTCGCTCAGACCGCGCGAAAACCAAATAGCGTACACAGGGTATATCCCAACGGGCATTGACCTAGGATTCGGGGAAAATCCCCGTCTTCCTTAGAAAGGAGGTGATCCAGCCGCACCTTCCGGTACGGCTACCTTGTTACGACTTAGCTCGAATCGCCGGCCCTGCCCTAGGCGTCTTCCTCCCTTGCGGGTTGGAACAACGACTTCAGGCATATCCAGCTTTCCTAGCTTGACGGGCGGTGTGTACAAGACCCGGGAACGTATTCACCGCGGCGTGCTGATCCGCGATTACTAGCAATTCCGGCTTCATGAAGTCGAGTTGCAGACTTCAATCCGAACTGAGACCGGTTTTCTGGGATTGGCTCCACCTCGCGGTATTGCAACCCATTGTGCCGGCCATTGTAGCACGTGTGCAGCCCTGGGCGTAAGAGCCATGATGACTTGACGTCATCCCCACCTTCCTCCTGCTTATGACAGGCAGTCTCCCTAGAGTTCCCGGCATTACCCGCTGGCAACTAAGGACAAGGGTTGCGCTCGTTGCGGGACTTAACCCAACATCTCACGACACGAGCTGACGACAGCCATGCAGCACCTGTCTTGGGGTTCCCGAAGGCACTCCTCTGTTTCCAGAGGATTCCCCAGATGTCAAGCCCAGGTAAGGTTCTTCGCGTTGCATCGAATTGAGCCACATGCTCCACTGCTTGTGCGGGTCCCCGTCAATTCCTTTGAGTTTCAGCCTTGCGGCCGTACTCCCCAGGCGGGGTACTTAATGCGTTAGCTGCGGCACTGAAGGGGTCAATGTCCTCCAACACCTAGTACCCATCGTTTACGGCGTGGACTACCAGGGTATCTAATCCTGTTCGCTACCCACGCTTTCGCAGCTCAGCGTCAGTGTCAGCCCAGGAATCCGCCTTCGCCACTGGTGTTCTCCTAGATATCTACGCATTTCACCGCTACACCTAGGATTCCGATTCCCTCTGCTGAACTCAAGGTATGTAGTTTCGACTGCAATTCTCTGGTTGAGCCAGAGGATTTCACAACCGACTTACATACCCGCCTACCTGCCCTTTACGCCCAGTGAATCCGAACAACGCTCGCTCCCTACGTATTACCGCGGCTGCTGGCACGTAGTTAGCCGGAGCTTCCTCTGAAGGTACCGTCAAGCAGCAAGTGGTATTAGCACTCGCGCCTTCTTCCCTTCTGACAGGAGTTTACACCCCGAGGGGCTTCATCCTCCACGTGGCGTCGCTGCATCCAACTTTCGTCGATTGTGCAAATTTCTAGACTGCTGGCCCCCGTAGGGGACTGGACCTTGTCTCAGTTCCAGTGTGGCCGTTCACCCTCTCAGGCCGGCTACGCATCGTCGCCTTGGTAGGCCATTACCCCACCAACTAGCTAATACGACGCGGGCCCATCTTCGAGCGGCAGCTTGCATGCAGAGGCCACCTTTGGAGACGATGGCCTGCGCCACGTCTCATCATTCGGTATTAGCACCCCGTTGGGGATGTTATTCCCAACTCGAAGGCAGGTTACCCACGCGTTACTCACCCGTCCGCCACTCTACTCGCCCTCCGAAGAGGACTTTCTCGTTCGACTTGCATGACTAAGACACGCCACGAGCGTTAGTTCTGAGCCAGGATCAAACTCTCCGTAGAGAATATGATTCTGCGTCTACTCCAGGCTCCGTTGAGCAGGGACCCTGTGTACGCTATTTGATTTTCAAAGATCAGGAGCTCAGACGGTTCGGTACGTCGTCGAGCGCAGTTGTTTATTATAAGCCGCTACTGCCTCCCTGTCAAGCCCCCGCTTTTTCAGCGGCCAACCTTTCGTTAGGTACCCGAGGATCGGCTGCCACCGGGTAGCCGCCCCGTGAATCTCTCTTGCGGCTGGCTACCTCCGCTGGTGTGGCGGCTCAACTGGTAGGCGGGCGATGAATATAGCCGCATACCGCCAAGCCGCAAGGGGCCCGACCGAATTTCCCTGGGCGCAGCCGCGCTGGCAAGCCTATCCGACTTCACAGCCTGCGCGTCACCTCCGAGCAGTCGGTCCATCCCTCTTCGCGCTCCCCCGTCCCTGGCAGTCCACGCTCACCCTCGCCGACGCCCGTACAGGCCGGGGCGAGCTGTCTGATCTCGATTCTGGGCCCTGGCCTGCTCACTGCCCCTAGACCCGCGTAGGGCACATAAAACGCATCGAAGCGGTCGTAGGCGGCAAGCGCCCGGCTGCCCGGCGCAAACGGGTCGGTCACGAAGGCCAGCGCGCCCACCTGCGCAATCTCGTTTGGCAGCTGCCAGCCCGGACTGGCCTCCGAATAGGGCAGCGGGTACTCGTGGATGGCCACCCACTGCACACCCGCGGCTCGCAGGTCTGCGACCGACGCGCTGCGCACCATGGAGCCGTCTTTCGGCGCATCCGGGATCACCTGGACGACATAGAAGCCTTGCCCGGATGCATTCCCGAACTCCAACGCCGCCAAGAGCCTGGCGCCATTCTCCCCCTTGGCGCGTGCTGCAGCCAGCGCATCCCGGTACCAAGCGCGGTTCCGCGGCACACAGGGGAAACCATAGTCGCTGCCGAGCATGGCAATCCGGGCCCCGGCAGGGACATTCTCCCGCAGCCACTGGCCTGCCAGCACCCGGGTATCGACCCGCGACAGCAGTCGGTCAAGAGCGGCGGCGTCCGCCAGCGTCGGCACCATCGCTGCGATCGCCACAGCCACAGCAGCCAATCGGTGCCTGCGCCATGCATGTGCCCACAGGCCCCCGCCAGCCACGCACAGCAGGGGCACCACAGGCAGCGCATACCGTGCAAACCCCGTTCGTCCTAAGCTCAGAGTCGCGTAGTACACCACTAGGCCGGCGAGCAGAACCAAGTCCGGCGCCCGGCGCCGCGCAGCCAGGAGCATGATCCCGGCAAGGCACAGCATCAGCAAGGGCAGGCCCATCCCGTACCGCAGCACGAACAGCAGGTAGTGAGCCCACGCTCCAGACCCCAACGCAAGGCCTGCATGCCCGGTGCCGAAGTGCGTCCTCTCGTAGCCGACGTCGCGCCAGAAGCTGGGTGCGTCGAGCAACGAGTACGGATTCGTGGCGAGAAACGCCACCGCTGCGGCGAGAATCAGCACCAACGAATGCTCGAGGCGCCGGTCGCGTCCCGGCGACCGAAGCACAACAGCGATTAGAGCTGCCCCAGCGAACAGCGCGCAGTTGTACTTCGTTGCCGCGGCGAGCCCGAGGCTGGCTCCGCAACCCACCACTTCTCGCCGGCGCAGCACCTCGACATAGCGGATTGCGTACAGCACGCTCACCGCAGCCAACAGCGTGGCAGGGACATCCACTGTCGCGAAATGCGAGGCTCGAACATGGAGATGGCAGACGGCCAGAGCCGCGGCCGCGAATAGCCCCGCCGCGCGCCCGCTGAGACGCCGTCCGATCGCGTAGGTAACGGCAATCGTGGCGACGCCGCAGACCGCGCTCAGCCCGCGAGCGAGAAGGAACAGCGACGAAGGATCACCGACGAAGGCCCGAAGGACATCGACAGGCCCAGCGAACCAGCCCATCAGGCGCCCGCACGCGTAGTACCCGCCGTATGCCAGCGCCAGCGCGTAGAAACTCAGGCTAGGATAGTTGAAGAAGTGAGGGTTGAGCTCTCCCGAGGCAACTGCCAGCGCCTTGTGAACCAGAGTGCTCTCGTCTGGACGAAAGTAGGTGCACGGCAGACCATACCGCAGTCCCCAGAACCGCAGGACCCCGCCGAGCACCAGCAACGCCGCCAGCGAGAGCGCGGCCGCGTGCCGCTGCAGCACGGACCGGAGAGTCTCGCTCGCCATCGTCAGGCCTTTGGACTGCGTTTCTCCACCGGTCTTGTCGCGCGCAATCCGAGGCCGGCATCGCCAACGCGCACATTGCGACGGCTCCGTGCGGATCGGCCACTGGGCACGGTCTCAGACCCTTTGCCTGCGGCGAACCAGCAAGGGCACCGCGCAGGCGGCAGACCGGCAGACCCGGGATTCGTTCTGCATCCTTCCATTGCCCCGGAGAACGCCCCTGCGCGCGCAGCGCAGCCACGTCAGGCGGCCAGCCGCGGCGTTCTGCGCGGAACACAGTCGACCGGACCAATTCCGCTGTCAGCGCCGATGGCCACGCCCACACGTCTCGCAGCAGCCAGCATGCCCGTCCAACCTAGCGCGCCAGCGCGCGAGCAGCTCCTCACCCCTGCTCTCGGTCCCAGCGCGTGCACTCTCGCACCAGTTCACCGTGTCGCTGTGGAGTCCTTCCTCGAGCCGAGCGCAAGGCCTTCTGGCTCGATCGCCGGCGACTGCGCGCCAGCGGCTGTGGCCGCTGGCTCTAGCGCGACGACTTCCGTCCAGTCGCCATCCTGGCTTCACGGACGCGCTGCTTGAGGCGCTTCTCGCGGCGCTGCCGGCGACGTCGCAGTTCCTTGTCTCGCAACCTACCCTTGCTGGATGGCATACGCGAAATTCCCTCGCTTGGCAGTCTCTGCTCACCGGGCCCGTAGCGCGTTCCCCCAGGATTCACCGCGCCATCCGGTCGACGGCAATCTATGCGGCAGCAATCGGGCCGTCAATCCGCGGCTCACTGGCACCTACGTTGGGCGACCGACGTGCTCAACCTCCTATCAGCATCCGCAGCAGTGCCATACGGACATACAGACCGTTGTGCGCTTGCCGGAAGTAGGCTGCCCGCGGATCCGCATCCACTTCACGATCGATCTCCTCGACGCGCGGCAGTGGATGCATCACGATTGCGTGGTTGGGCAGACAATCCATCACGGTCCGGTTGATGATGTACTTACCCCGAGCCCTCTCGTAGTCGTCGATGCGGTCACCGAAGCGTTCGCGCTGGATACGCGTCTGGTAGATCACGTCGACCTCAGCGGCCACCGCACACAGATCCTCGGCCTCCTCGAATGGAACATGATGTCGCCGCAAGTAGTCCTTGATGTCGTCCTTCATTCGCACCTCGGGCGGCGCCACGAAGAAGATCGAGATGTCCTTGTACTTGGCGAGCAGATACGACAGCGAACGGACCGTCCGTCCGTTCGCCAGGTCACCCACCATGGCGATCTTGATGCCGTCGATCCGTCCCAGTTCGCGCTGGATCGTGTAGATGTCGAGGAGTGCCTGGGTCGGATGCTGCCCGGCACCGTCGCCGGCATTGATGATCGGCACAGGAGAGACCGCAGCTGCGGCCCGGCTCGCGCCGCTCTGGTAATGCCGCATGACGATGACGTCCGCGTACCCCGCAATCACGCGGATCGAGTCCTCCAGGGTCTCGCCCTTGGCAGCCGACGAGAACTCTCGGGCGTTCTCGGTCGTGATCACGGTTCCGCCCAATCGGATCATGGCCGCCTCGAAGGAGAGACGGGTACGCGTGCTTGGTTCGTAGAACAGCGTCGCCATCACGCGCCGGCTCAGGATGTTGGAGCCATAGTGCTGCACAACCTGCTCCATCTCTCGAGCCATGTCGAAGATCGTCGACAGAAGCTGTGGGTCGAACTGCTGCGCCTCGATCACGTGGAAGAGCCGACTCATGGCGGAATCCTCGCTAGTGATGGCCTCAGGGAGATAGGCACCCCCCACACGGAGGTAGCGCCCGCGACAGTGCGCTGGGTCGCCGGCCCCTGCACGGTCCGCGACCTGTTCACCGGGCGCCGAATCTAGCGTACGGCCGACCCGCCTAGCAACAGCAAGCAGAATCAAGGCACAGAGCGAGCTTGATCGCCGTCACAGTTCTTGGCCGCAGCACGCGTATCTTCTAGATCAGCCAGCCAGGCTCGTTGGAGCGATGGCTTCTTCTGGCTATAATTGGCGCTGGCGGCGTCCAGCGAGCGCTGGTCCCAAGCAGCATCACGCCAGCGCCAGAGTCGCCTGTTCGCACGCTGCATCACCCTGAACGCAAGGAGAGCCATATGCGATTCCTGAACAGGATATGGATGGTTCTGGCCGCTCTGCCAGTCCTCATCGGCGTGTCCGTGGACCGCTGCGAGGCCGGAACCAACGCGGGCTTCACCACATCGCTCTCGGGACAGACGCTGGTTCCAGACGCCCAGATCGGGCAGACGATCACGTTCAGCGTGGATGTGGGGAACGTGGCCTCCGCCAAGCAGGCAGAAATCCTGGTCGCGTTCGATCCGGCCGTGGTCGACACGCCTGCAGTTCAGGCCGGGCCCTTCTTCCCGCAACCGTTCATCGTCTTCCAAGAGACACCGGAGAGTCGGCCCGACGGCCTGGAGGCGGTCAGCGCCGGAGGAGCCCAGCTCGGCGCGCCCCGCTCCGGCACCGGTTCGGGAACCATCTTCACCGTAACCTGCCGCGTGATCGGCGATGTCCCGGACGAGGGCACCTCCATCTCGATCCTACGGGTACGCCTCAATGTGACGGCCAGCGACACGGACCAGCTCGTGTTCGAGCCGGGCGAGCTGGCGGTGTACCTGACGCGCACCCTCCCCAATGCCATCCGCGACCTCGCCATCGAGCGGCGCCACGACAGTGCCGTGATCACCTGGTCCACGTCCTTCCCAGGCATCGATGACGTGGTTCGGTACTGGGCCATCGGCTCCACCGACACCCTGGTAGCCCAAGGCCCCTTCCGCGACCAGGCTGCATTGCTGGACGACCTGGACGCGCTGCGCGCAAGGGCCAGCGACGTGGGGACGCTCAGCCTGGCGGAGGCACGGGACATTCTCGGCCGAGCCGTCGCAATCGAGGAGTTCCGCGAGCTGCGGGCTCTCGCGCGGGCACTGACCTCGTGCTGGCACGCGGTGACTCTGCGCGATCTTGCACCCAACACGCGCTATGGGTTCGAGGTGGTGTCCACGGCACTGACAGGTCAGCGAAGCCCCCGCGTGCGGGACGTGTTTCGCACGCGACTCGATCCTGACCGGCGTGCCGTGACGATCAGCCACGTGCTGTTCCATTCCAGAGACGACGGTGGGCTGGTGAGCTGGAGGACGAACCGACTCGCCGACACGCGTATCCTGGTCGAAAGGCTGGCCCCTGACAGATCGGTCGTGGAGACCCTGTTGGCAGACACCACTGATACCTATGGCGCGATCGGGCACATGGTACGGATTGCCGGCCTCGTCCCCGGCGTCGACTACCGGGTGACCCTCGGTTCGCGAGTCACCGACGCGGAGGCATTCCTGGCGCTAGGGGGCGTGCCGCCGGAGGCTGCCGAGGACACGAGAGTCCGGATCTTCCGCGCCCAGGCATCGCAGCCGCTTCGCTTCGTCGGTCAGCCGCGCACGATAGTCGGCGCCCAGAGGGTGAAGATCAAGGTCGATCTGAACCAACCCGCCTGGGCCGTGCTCGAGTACGGACTGGTCACCACTGCGCCGGCCAAGGTTGCCGGACTGGCGCAGCCCTCGCCCGACAGCCTGTATCCGGAGCAGCGCATCTCCAGTGAGGCGCTCCCCGTGCACGAGTTCGGGCTCACGGGACTGGTGCCGGGTGCCGAGTACCGATACCGAGTCACGGCGTACGTCGAGGGAGCAGGCCCCTGGAGCGAGGGGGAACCTCTCAACAGCGAAGTGCGCATCACCACAGATCCTCAGGGCGAGGAACAGTGGTCGCGCGACCTGCGCTTCCGGACGTCTTCGCGCGCGCCCCAAGCACCGACGATCACCCACGGCCCGCAGATCGCCGGCCACGGCAGAGACATCGTGGTCAGGTGGGGGACGGACGTGCCGACATTCGGCACCGTCTATCTGGGCACGTTGGCTGGTGCGTTCACCAATCTGGGCACTGCCGACGAGTGGGAGTATCCCGATCTGAACGAGTTCGGGATGCCGAGGATCGCTCGCGAACACTCGGTCACGTTGACGTCGCTGGATCTCGGCACGCTGTACGCATTCCGCGTCGAGTCGGTGGCCATCAACGGGCTGAAGGTCGTGTTCGATCCTCTGGCCAGCCTGCGGGCGGCGGGCAAGGTGGCCAAGTTGGCCCAGCCGCCAGGCGGAGCCGGTCGGTTCACCACTGACACCACTCCAGACACGCAATGGCCGGTTCTGCTCTCCGGCCCGACTGTGTCGTCGAAGACCCACGATACGGCTGTCATCGAGTGGACCACCGACGAGCCGGCGGACAGCGAGATTCGCTTTGGCACGACTGGCTTCACTCAGTATTTGGCTAGCACTGGGAGCGATATCAGCCACAAGATGGTGCTCACCAACCTGGGCCCCGGCACCACCTACAAGTACGTGGTCGGCTCCACGGACCCCTCCGGCAACGGTGCCACGGAGAGCTCCGAGGCCACGTTCACGACGGACCCGGAGGTGGACCTGCAGCCACCTGCGATCGTCGAGGGTCCGGCCGTCGTGTACAAGAACGACAAGAGCGCGACCATTCGATGGGTTACCGACGAGGAGGCCACGGCCGAAGTCCGGTTCGGCACCACCCAGGCGCTGGGGATCGTGCGCAGCACAGTGGAGATCGGGCGCACCCACGAGGTGACGCTCACCAACCTCCAGGCCAGCACGACATACTATGCCAAGGTGCTGTCCAGCGACCTCAGTTGGAACGGCCCGACCGAGAGTTCGCTGATCTCGTTCACCACCGATGCAGCCGCGGACCTCACTCCGCCGGTGATCAGTGGGGTGGTGGCCGTGCCAGCCGACTCCTCGGCGCTCATCGTGTGGACCACCGATGAGCCGGCCAACAGCTATGTCGAATTCGGCACGGATTCGCTCAGCCTGGAACAGACGGTGGGGAACGTGGACCTGGTCACGAGTCACGAACTCGCGCTGGCCAATCTGCTTCCGAGCACCACCTACTACTTCCGCGTCGGATCCGTGGATCGGGCCAACAACGCCGCCGCCGAGAGCGCGACCACCCCCTTCACGACTACTGGCGCACCCGATCTGACACCGCCTTCGGTGCCCACGAACCTGGTCGCCACAGCCTCCAATCGACAGGTGTCCCTGACGTGGGAGGGAGTCCCGGAACTCGATCTCAATGGCTTCAACGTATACCGGCGCGTCGGCACCGCCGACTTCGCCAAGATCGCCTCCTGCGTGCGCAGCAACCAGTACACTGACCTCAACGTGGTGAACAACACAACCTACGAGTACCGGGTGACGGCCATCGACCGCCGCAACCCACCCAACGAGAGCGCCCCCAGCGCTTCAGCGTCTGCCAAGCCCACGGCAACGGTCGGTCCGTCGGCTCCGTCCAATCTCGGCTACACCGGCGACAACTACCTCCGGCCGACGTTCGTGTTCACCAATGCAACCCCCTACGTCCAGGGCGCTACCCTTACCTACACGCTCCAAGTGTCGACCGACCCGAACTTCAGCACGGTGACTGCGTCGGTCACTGGTCTGGCGCAGGGCGCGGGCGGTGCACCAGCCGGCCAGACTGCCTGGACCATCGACCGCGCTCTCACCGCGGGTGCGCTCTATTACTGGCGAGTGCGGGCGGTCGAGGGGTCGCTGTTGGGTCCGTTCGCGACCAGCACGGTCAAGGCTGTAGCCTTCGTCCCCGGCGATTTCGACGGCAGCGGCAAGGTGGACTTCGACGATTTCTTCCTCTTCGTCGATGTGTTCGGCATGGACGCTGTCGGCGATGCAGCCAAGTTCGACCTGTCGAAGAACGGCAAAGTCGACTTCGACGATTTCTTCATCTTCGTGGACAACTTCGGCCGTGCTGCCGCCAAAGTCTGGGCGCGCGAACACGCCCTCGACGAGACAGCTGCCATCGCAGTCACTGCGACCGGCGGAACCCGAGTCGAAGATCACGGCGCGGTGGCGGTGCGCGTCCAGGCCACCGGCGTCACGGCCGTGCGAGCATACGGGCTCGTTCTCCGCTATGATCCACAGGCCGTCGAGTGGGTGGGCGGTTCGCCGGGTTCTGGCCAGCTCCTCGCCGCCCCGGGCGCTGACGCCTCTCTGTTCCGAATCGTCCAGGAACGGCCGGGAGAGCTGGTGATCCTCAACGGCATCGCGCGCGGGGAATCGGTGTCCGGCGCTGGGCTGTTGGCAGACCTGCAGTTCCAGGTGATCGGTCGCACCGCGGATGTCCGATTCAGCATCGCCGATGCCTTGTTCGCCTCTTCGGGTGACCAGGTGCGGCGCGTGGTTCGCCTCGGCTCTGGCAGCCTCACGCCCGGGGAATTCTACCTCGGGGCCAACTACCCCAATCCGTTCAATCCCCAGACCAGCATCGAGTATGGTCTGCCCGCGGCCGGCCCGGTGGACCTGGCGATCTTCGATATCCTCGGCCAGCGCGTCCGGACGTTGGTGCACTCGGAGGCGCAGACAGCCGGCTACTACACGGTCGGCTGGGATGGCCGGGACGATGCGGGTCGAGGACTGGGCAGCGGCGTGTACTTCTGCCGTCTGCAAGCCTCCGGCGTCTCGCGCACCCAGAAGATGGTGCTCGTCAAGTAGGGACTGCAGACCGAGAAAGTCGGTCCGGAAAAAAGTGGTGGCGGTCGCAGATGCGACCGCCACCACCAGCAGCTATGCCCGGACTTCCCTCAGCGCGGTACTCGCGTTCGCTCCGGCTGACGCTTCGCTGAACAGGGCGCCCCACTCACCCGCTCTGCTGTACTAGCGGCTGCCTGTTTCCGCCTTTTCGCGCTGCTCCTCGAGGCGTTCGAGCAGCTTTTCCGTGACGTCGTACTTCTCGCCCGCGTACACCAGACCCGCACCCGGCGCAGCGGAGTCGAAGATGAAATCGTAGCCCTCGTCCACAGCGAGCTGACGCAGAGCGGCGTTGATCTTCTCGAAGATGGGGGCGGACAACTCCATGTTCTTCTTCGCAAGCTCGCCCTCCGGCCCGAACTTGCCCTGGGTGTACTCCTGCAGCTCCCGGACCTTGCCCTCGAATTCAGACTGCAGCTCGGCCTTCCGCGTCTCGCTCATGAGCAGCTCCTGCCTGCGAAAGTCCTCCTGCATCTTCAGCAACTTCGCCTCGCGATCCTTGGCTTCGCGCTCGAACTCCTGGCGCAACTGGTCGAGCTTGCGCTGGGCCTCCTGAAATTCGGGCAGGCGCTCCTTCAGCACATCGGAGTCGATGAAGGCCAGCTTGAGTTCCGCGTACGCTGTTCCCCCACCAAGAAACATCGCTGCGACAAGTACCCCGTTGACGAGCCGTCTCATGACCACTCCTCTCTGTTCCCGCGTGGACCTCCGCTTTCGTCGGCGAACGCCCTGCATGGGCGATAGAAGGTACGACCGCACACCAGCTTGTGGAAGAGGGGCCGGCAACCATCGGGGCAGTGGCGCATGCCTGGTGTCACCCTCCAACCTCAGCGCGCAGCAGTGTGCCGCTGCACGCTGGCCCTCTGGCACCCCCGGACTCCTGCCGGACGCGCCGCGGGGTCTGGAGGCACCGATCGCGAAGGGCCACGCCGAGCCACCGACTGCCGCCCGCGCGATCTTCGGCGGCCCGTCAGAAGAAACGAGGACCGAACTGGAAATGCGTCATCCAGCCAGGCGCTGCACCGTCGACCTTCTTCCGGTCGAAGCCGTACCCGAAGTCGAACCCGATCGTGCCGATCATGGGGGTGACGATGCGGAAGCCGAATCCGACCGACTTGCGCAGATCCAGAGGGTCCAGATCTCCGACCCGGGACCAGGCGTTGCCCGCATCGAAGAACAGCAGCCCGTACACCTGATCGTTCGCCAGCGGGGCGCGGTACTCGAGGTTGATGACCAGCATCGAGTTGCCGCCTACGGGGATGCCGCTCTGCCGCGGTCCTAACGACTGATCGGGGTACCCGCGAACCTGCCCATCCCACCAATCCACGCCTCCTGGCGTGAAGCGATCCCAGAAGGGGATGTGCGCATCGTCGTACGAGGAGAATCCATCTATGATCGCGACCTTGGACTCCAGGCTCCAGACGAACCGCCACCAGCTCGGTCGATAGTAGTTGAACCCGACCTCGTGCCGATGGAAGTCCACGTCGCCGGCAACGATGGAGGTGGCAATCTGCGGCTTGTAGTAGAACAGCGTCCCGCGCGTGGGGAACTGAGCCAGATCGCGCCTGTCGCGCTGGTAGGTCAGGTCGAAGGTGCTGGTCAGCGCTGGCTGGTACCGACTCGACGAGGCCAGGTCGCTGTAGTCCTCGCCGAAGTTGCTGTACTTCGAGGATTCGAGACTGTACCCCACCGACAGGCTCGAGTAGGCTGGCCGCTGCAAGCGACGGCCGATGCGCAGCGTCACCGCGTTCCGCTGGTAATCGTAGTAGTCGTAGTAATCCTGCTGGAGCGTGTACACCCGCCCCGATACGCTTGTGGGGGTGTCCATGAACCATGGATCCGCGAACCCGATGAGGAATTGCTCGCGCCGGGTCCCGAATTCCCAGCTGAAGTCCAGACTCTGACCCATGCCGCGCAGGTTCGGGATCTGCAGCCCGATCTGCCCTACCAGCTTGTCCTGATCGCTGTAGCCTGCACCCATCGAGGCCTGGCCTGTCGGTCGCTCCTCGACCTGGAAGGTCAGGTCCACGTACCGTTCCTCTTCGCCCTCGGCGTACTGAGGCTGGATCTGCACGTCCTTGAAGAAATTCAGCATGTAGATACGCCGCTGGCTCTCCTGCACCAAGCTCTGATTGTAGACGTCCCCAGGCCGCACAGCCACTTCGCGGCGGATCACCTTCTCGCGCGTCTTGGTGTTCCCGGCGATGCCGATCCTGCGGATCTTCCACGGCTGGCCTTCGAACACAGTGAAAGCCACGTCGATGGAATCCCCGCGGAAGCTCTCCTCGGCGGCGACGCGGGTGTCCAGGTACCCCTTGTCATGGTACGCGGAGCGCACCACATCGGCGAGCTGCGGACCAGTCAGCCGGTACAGGTCCCCCGGCTCCATCCGCAGCCGCGTCGCCAGCTCGTCTCCGCTGAACACGGAATTCCCGGCGAAGCTGGCGCGACCGAACCGGAACTGTCTCCCCTCGTCTATCTCGACGTACACCGTCAGGTTTCGGCGTGTGCTGTCATAGTATACGCTGTCGGCAACGATACCCGCCTGCTGGTACCCGAGTTGCCGGTAATAGGCCAGCAACCGTTCCCGGTCTTCGTCGAACACCTCGCGCTTGAACTCGCCTTTGCGGTACCAGCGCTTCTCCTTGGTCTGCATCTGCCGCAGAAGATCGCGCACCGGGATTCCCGGCTCCAGCTTCTGGGCGGCGCTTCCCGGACGCCGAGCATCGAACGGTTTCTCCACCTCGGAGCTGACGGATCCGTCGGCATGCCGCAGCACCAACACGACCCGATCGACCTTGACCTTGTCGCCTTCCTCGATGTCGAACTGGAGAAACACGGTGCCCGGCTCGTCGGCCTCGAACAGACTGCCGCGCACGTTGGCACGGAGGAAGCCCTTTTCTCGGTAGACCTTCAGGAGTGCCTGCTCCGCACGGGTCACATCCCACGGCGCCACGACCTGCCCCTTCACCAGCGTCAGTGCCGCCGTCAGATCGCGTTCGCTGACTTCCTTGCGGCCTTTGAAGCGCGTCCCCGCCAGCGCGGGCAGCTCTTCGACCTGGATGATGACCTTGACACCACCGGGCACGGACTCGCCGTATATGCGAATGTCCGAGAAAACGCGCAGTCCCTGCAGGTCGCGGATAGCCTGCTGGACGTTCTCCTGCGAAAGCTCGATACCCGGCCGCAGGCTGATCGTGGACCGCACCAGCGACTCCGAGACTTTGTGCAGCTGTCCGCGCACCTCGATCTCCGCAATCGTGTCGCTCGCGGCTGCCGCAGCCCACAACACGACAGCCAGTGCGGCGGATGCCAACACCCAGCGTCTCATCCGTACACCTCACTCCCCTCTGGACGCATCTGCGAGGCTCGCCAACCGCTTACCCGCCTGGCACGGCGCCGTCCGGCAGCAGATCGCTCGACACTTGGGCTTTCGTCCCGCCTCGGCGTGGCTGCACGCTGTCACGCACCCCGCCGAGCGCGCACAGAAAGAAGGCCGCCCTACCGATCCATAGGGCGGCCTCCCAGACCTGACTCGCTCTGGCCTTGTCAAGTTCGGCGTCGGAGTGCCCTGTCTGCCCTGCCGTCCGTTCGCTGAGGCCCCGCCATGGCCAGCATGCGCGCCACTGACCCCACCATCGCCGCAGGACCTCTTCGGTCCCGGGATGGCCGCGCCTCCTTGCCTCCTTCACCGAATTCCTTACTGCGAACAGGCGATCCGGCGTCTAGCAGAACGACCGAACCTAGTGCGCGGTTTCCTTCCTCCGCTCCGGCACCGTGTCGCCGGCGTCCCGTTCGTCGTCGAACACCAGTTCCTCGCCCTTCTTGGTCACCCGGATCTTGCTTCCCGGCCCGAAACGCCCCTGCAGGATCTCCTCCGCCAACGGATCCTCCAGCATCCGCTGGATCGTACGGCGCAGGTACCGGGCCCCGAAAGCCTGGTCAAACCCCTTTTCGCCGAGGAGATTCTTCGCCCCTTGCGTCACGCGCACGGAGATCCCCTTGAACTTCAGCCGCTGCTTGAACTCGTCGAGAACGATGTCGATGATCGCGGCAATGTGCTCTCGCGAGAGCGCATGGAAGATGACCGTGTCGTCAACGCGGTTGAGGAACTCCGGATTGAACGTCCGCTTCAGGGCATCGCGGATCTTGCCCTCCATCACCGAGTGCGTGCTGGCAGCGTCAGCCTTCTGGAAGCCCATGACGCCACCGATGCCCACATCGCGACTCCCCACGTTGGACGTCATGATCAGAACCGTGTTGCGGAAGTCCACCTTGCGACCAGTGCTGTCGGTAAGGCGCCCTTCGTCCAGAATCTGGAGCAGGATATTGAACACATCCGGATGCGCCTTTTCGATCTCGTCCAGCAACACTACCGAGTACGGCCGCCTTCTCACCTTCTCCGTGAGCTGCCCGCCCTCGTCGAAGCCCACATAGCCAGGCGGCGCACCGATGAGCCGCGAGACCGCGAATTTCTCCATGTACTCCGACATGTCGACCGTGATCAGGGCGTTCTCGTCGTCGAACAGGAACTCCGCCAGTTTCGCCGCCAGATAGGTCTTGCCGACACCCGTAGGCCCCAGGAAGATGAACGAACCGATCGGACGCTTGGGATCCTGCAGCCCGGCACGGCTGCGCCGGATAGCACGGGCCACGGTCGTCACCGCCTGTTCCTGGCCGACGATCTTCTTCTGCAGCTCGTGCTCCATGTCCAGCAGCCGCTCGGTCTCGCTCTTGGCCAGCCGCGAGATCGGCACTCCGGACATGCTCGAGATGACCTCGGCGATATCCTCCTGAGTGACCTCCACCACCTCGTCGCGGACTTGCTCCTCCCATGCTCGCCGCCGCTGCTGGAGAGTCTCGCTGAGCGCCAGCGCCTGGTCGCGAAGACGGGCCGCCTCCTCGAAGTCCTGCCGCTCCGCCGCCTCGTGCTTTCGCCGATTCAGCTCCTGGATCTCGGCCTCCAGTTTCCCGATCTCCTCCGGCGGACGGAGCCGCGCCAGGTGCACCCGCGACCCGGCCTCGTCGATGACATCGATCGCCTTGTCCGGCAAGTAGCGATCCGTGATGTACCGGTCGGCCTGCCGTACCGCGTACTCGATCACTTCGTCGGAGAACTTCACGTGGTGGTGGGCCTCGTAGTTCACCCGGAGCCCCTTGACGATCTCCACGGTGTCGGCGGCGGACGGCGGATCCACCATGATGGTCTGGAACCGCCGCTCCAACGCCCCATCCTTCTCGATGTACTTGCGGTACTCGTCGAGCGTGGTCGCACCGATGCATTGGAGCTCGCCGCGAGACAGAGCCGGCTTGAACATGTTCGACGCGTCCAAGGTGCCCTCGGCGCTGCCAGCCCCGACGATGGTGTGCAGCTCGTCGATGAAGATGATGATGTCGGGGTTCTGCTGCAGCTCGCTCATCACCGCCTTGATCCGCTCTTCGAACTGGCCGCGGTACTTGGTGCCGGCCACGATCCCGCCCATGTCCAGGGTGACCAGGCGCTTGTCGAGCAGGATCTGCGGCACCCGCTTCTCGATGATGCGCTGCGCCAGCCCTTCGACGATCGCGGTCTTGCCCACGCCCGGGTCGCCGATCAGGATCGGGTTGTTCTTCTTGCGCCTGCTGAGGATCTGCGTGACCCGCTCGATCTCCTTCTGCCGACCGATGACCGGATCCAGCTTGCCTTCGCGGGCCAACTGGGTCAAGTCGCGGCCGAAATGATCCAGGAACGGGGTCTTGCTCTTCTTGCCCTTCTCTCTGCGACCGCTGCTCCTACCCTCGATGACCGCCAGGCTCTCCTCGTACGCCGCCTTGTAGTCCACGCCGAATGCGGAGAGGATCTGCGCCGCGACGCCCTCCTTGTCCTTCAGCAGGGCCAGCAGGACGTGCTCGACGTCGACGACTTCGGTCTTCATCTCCTTGGCTTCGTTGGCCGCGACCTCGAGGATCTGCTTGGCACGGGGCGTGAACGGCACCTCGCCGATGGTCATGGTCCCGCCCGAAGTGGCCACGTAGTCCTCGATCGACTGCTTGACCGTCTCCAGGCTCAGGCCCAGGTTGGTCAACACGGTGACCGCCTTGCCCTTGCCGTCCTTGATGATCCCGAGCAGGAGATGCTCCGTGCCGATGTAGTTGTGTCCCAGGCGCGCGGATTCCTCCCGGGCCAACTGCATGACGCGCCTCACTCCGTCGGTGAACATATCGTCGATCCTCCTGGGATCACGGCCGGCCCATGGCGACCACAAGCGAAACTGCTGCAGTGCTCGGAATGCGACAGCGGAGACGTGGCGCGGGCAGAACAGCACTCCGGAGAGCGAAACGATTGCAGGCCCGCTACAGGCAAATGCATGCTCGCCGAAGCACCCAACCGAGAGGACGGACCCGCTGGTTCGTTCGGCGCCGCGGCCTGCCTCCGTGACGCCGAGAACCTACCAATGGCCCCTATCCTTGTCAAGATAACTGGGGCAGACCTCGGTCAGCCGGCAGCGGCGTTGGACGGATTCCGCGGCAGCTCTCTCAAGCGTTGGCGAACCAACGAGGCACGGCGCACGTCCCGCTCCTCGGGGCCAAGCTTGCGGTTCGACTCGGCCTGCAGGTGTCCCGGCTGGGTAACGATCATGAGCTGATTCATGAAGCCCGAAGGCACCGAGTCGATGAGCCGCAGCGTGTACCCGAGGCGCAGGGCTGACAACAGCCCCATGAACTCCTGGGTACTGAGCACCCGCGCATTGCACAGCAGTCCGTAGGCCCGCCAGACCTTGTCCTCCACCTGCCAGCCCGCCTCCTTCATGAGCCGCTCCTGCGCGTCTCGCTCGCAGGCGATCAGGTGACGCGCAATGCGGGTCAGATCCTCCACCAGCTCCTCCTCCGAGCGTCCCAGCGTGACCTGATTGGAGAGCTGGAAGAGATTCCCCAGCGCGTTGGTGCCCTCGCCGTACAGACCGCGTACAGAGCAAGACAAGTGCGTGAGGCCGCGCACCACGCGTTCCATGTCGTCGCTCAGCACCAGAGCGGGCAGATGGATCAAGACCGAGACCCGCAGCCCCGTTCCCACGTTGGTGGGGCACGCCGTCAGGTAGCCCCAGCGTCGGTGGTGGGCATAGTCCAGACTGCGGCCCAGATCGTCGTCCAGTTCATCGGCGCGTCTCCAGGCCGCCGCCACCTGCATTCCGGGCAGTACTGCCTGAAGCCGCACATGGTCCTCCTCGTTGATCATCACGCTCAGGGACTCGTCTCGGTTGAAGACGACTCCTCGGGGACCGGTCGCCTCGGCGAGCGCCGGACTGATCAGATGCCGCTCCACCAAGACCAGCCGCTCGTTCTCGCCCAGGCTCTCCACGGCCAGGAAGCTCGCCGCACCCAGATGGACGCTGCGGCGCGCAGCCTCCAGCACCTGGTCCATGACGCGCGCCCGATCCGCGTCGGTAGCCTTCGGCGCGAAAGGTGCCGTGGTCAGATTGCGCGCCAGTCGTGCCCGGCAGCTCACCACGATCCCACACTCGTCCTGAGCCCCGCGCAGCCAGCTAGCCGCGTTGTGGACCACCGCGCTCAGGTTCATCGGTCGCCCTCCGAGCCCTGGCAGTCGGATTCCGGCTCGCCTGCGGCCAATCGCAGAGCTCTGATCCGATCCCGCAGCTCGGCCGCCTGCTCGTACGCTTCGCTGGCAACCGCCCGCGCCAGGGCTGCGCGCAACTCCTCGATCCCGGCTTTCAGCTGGGTCGCGCTCTGCCGCACCACGAGCCCTTTGCCACGATGCTCGGCCGCTCCATGGATGCGCTTGATCAGGCGCTCGAGCTGGTCCCTGAAGCTGTCATAGCACGCGTGGCAGCCGAATCGACCGCGCGTCCGGAACTCCTTGTAGGTGGTGCCGCAGTTCGGGCAGTGCACTTCTGGATCCGAGCCTTCCTCAACTCGCCGGGACTCGATCGACACCTGGGCCGCGGGAGCCGCGGGAGCAGAGGCCCCCGCGGTCAAGTGGGCCGACGCTGCCCCGACGCGGGCCGCCATGCAGCTCTCACACAGGAAAGCCGTCTCCTTCCCGACATCGGTAACGCGGGTGAACGCCACCGTCGCTTCGTTCTTGCCACAGATCTGGCACTTCATCGATCGCGCTCCGCGCTGTCGGGATGCTGACGGAAATGGAGCACCCCGCCCTCCAGGAACGCCATGCGGTGCGCTCGTTCCGCCAGCCCACGGTCGTGCGTCATGATGACGAACGCCTGCTGGAACTCCGCCGCCAGTTCACCGATCAGATCGTGGAGACTCTCGCTGGTGGCCTCGTCGAGATTGCCCGACGGCTCGTCAGCCAGGACGATGTCGGGGCGGCGAATCAGCGACCGCACGACCGCCACCCGCTGGCACTCACCGCCGGACAGCTCGCCCGGACGGTGCTGCAGCCGCTGATCGAGCCCCACCCGCGAGAGCAGCGCCAGAGCCCGCTCGCGGCCGGCCTCCAAGTCCTCGCCACTGATCAGCACGGGCATCAGGACATTCTCCAGAGCGGTGAATTCCGGCAACAGGTGGTGGAACTGGAACACGAAGCCGATATGCCGGTTGCGGAATGCTGCCAGGTCCGGCTCTGGCATCGCCAGCACGTCCGTGCCGCGGATGCGCAGCGAACCGGCGGATGGCCGGTCGAGCGTCCCCAACAGATGCAGCAGCGTGCTCTTGCCGACGCCCGAAGCACCCATGACCGACACGATCTCGCCGCGGTGCACGTCGAGATCCACGCCGGTCAGAATCTGGAGCTCGCCACCGTCCATGCGGTAGCTCTTGGCCAGACCGCGCGCACTCAAGACCACCTCAGCCGGGCCCGTCGTGCCGTCGAGAACCATCGTCCGCTCGAGCTAGATACTATACCGGATCGCGTCCACAGGCATCAATGACGACGCCTTGCGTGCCGGATAGACCGACGTCAGCAGGCAGATGATCAGGCTGATGCCGGAGACAAAGAGGAAGTCGCTGAGCTCCATGTCGACGGGCAGCGAGTTGATCAGATACACGTCGCCCGGAATGGAGATCACGTGGAAGCGCTGCTGCACGAAACAGACCGCGTAGCCCAGCGCACACCCCAGTGCGGTGCCGGTCAGACCGATCGCTAGGCCCTGCCACATGAAGATGCGGCGGATGCCCGCGCTCGTGCAGCCCATGGCGCGGAGGATGCCGATGTCGTGCGTCTTGACGATCACGGTCATGGCCAGGATCGACATGATATTGAACGCAGCCACCAGGATGATCAGACTGAGAGCGATGAAGATGGCCCACTTCTCCAGCCGCACCCAGCGGAAGAACTCCGGGAAGATCTGCGTCCAGTCGCGCACCACGTACGGGTAGCCGAGTTCGGCCTGCAGGGCATCGCGCACGGCGGCGGAGTGATAGATGTCCCGCAGCCGCAGGTGCACGTGCGTCGCCTCGTCGCCCATGCCGAGAATCCTCTGCGCGTCGGCCAACGAGATGAACGCCAAGCTGCGGTCGAATTGGTACATGCCGCTGGAGAATGTGTCGCTCACCAGAAACGGCCAGAAACGCGGCGTGAATCCACCGTCCAGCAGCACCTGCTCCGGGTTCACGCCATCCACCGTCAGCAGCAGCACCTCGAAGCTGGGGCCCACCTTGAGGACATCCGCTAGGTCTTGTCCCAAGATGATGCCGGGGTGCTTCTGGCCGGGCAACGCTCCGAGCAGGATCCTGCCATCCGAGGCGTACATCAGATGGCGTGGCAGCTCGGACACCGTCGCGAAGCTCTCCGGCTCGATCCCGAGCAGCTCGATCCCGTCGACCCGCATGTCGCGCCTCGACATGATCACTCCCTTGGTGCTGATCACCGGAGCCGCGGCCAGGACTTCCTCGTGCCCGAGCGCCCGGCGAAGCACTTCTCGGTAGTCGGGCAGCGCCGTCCCGTAGCTGGTGACCATCACGTGGTAGTTCATGCCGATGAGCCGGTTCTTCACCTCGCCAGAGAAGCCGTTGGTCACGGACAGGATGATCACCAGGGCGGCGACACCCAGGACGACCCCTCCCACAGCCATGTAGCTGATCAAAGAGATGAACCCGGCGCGCTGGCCCGAGCGTAGGTACCGTCGAGCGATGAAGAACTCGTTGGCCAATCAGGTCCGTCCGACGCTGGCCGCCGCCACCGAAGTCAGATAGGCCTTGATGAACCCGTCGATGTCGCCGTCCATCACCGCCTGCACGTTGGCCGTCTCGAACCCGGTGCGATGGTCCTTGACCATGTTGTAGGGGTGGAACACGTACGAACGAATCTGGCTGCCGAAGTCGATGGCCTTCTTGGTGCTCTCGACCGCGTCCAGCTTCTTCTGTTCCTCCTGTCGCAGATACTGGTACACGCGCGCCGCCAGGATCTTGAGGGCTGTCGACTTGTTCTTGAACTGCGAGCGTTCGTTCTGGCACTGCACGACGATCCCCGTGGGCAGATGGGTGATGCGTACTGCCGACGAGGTCTTGTTCACGTGCTGGCCGCCAGCGCCGCCCGAACGGTAGGTGTCGATCTGCAGGTCCTCCTCGTCCAGGTTGACCTCGATCTTGTCCTGGACCTCCGGGTACACGAACACCGAAGCGAACGAGGTGTGGCGCCGGCTGTTGGCGTCGAACGGCGAGATGCGCACTAGGCGATGCACTCCAGCCTCGGCTTTCAGGTACCCGTACGCGTACTCTCCTTTGACCTCGATGGTCACCCCCTTGATCCCGGCTTCGTCGCCGGGCGTCAGATCCATCACGGTCCAGACGAAGTTCCGGCGTTCGGCCCAGCGGGTGTACATGCGCATCAGCATCTCAGCCCAGTCTGCGGCCTCCGTCCCGCCCGCTCCCGAGTGAATCACCAGGATGGCGTTCTTCGGATCGTCGACGTCCCCCATCATCGTGCGGAACTCGAGCTCATCCACGGCCGCGACAAGCTGCGCGACCTCGCCTTCCAGTTCGCGCACCGTCTCCTCGTCGCCCACTTCGCTGGCCAGTCCGTACAACTCCTGCAGATCCTCGCCCTGCTTCACCAGCTTCTGCCAACGCGCAACGGTGTCCTCCAGCGCGCGCGCTTCGCGACCCATGGCCTCGGCTCGATGCCGGTCGTTCCACAGACCACCCTGCGCCATCTCGGCCCGCAGCTCCGCCAGCCGTGCCTGCTTGCCCTCGATGTCAAAGATAGCCTCCCAACCGAGCCAGACGTTCTTGACATGCGCGCAGATCGCCGGACGTAGCCATGTTCAGTCCCTCCTGGTTTCCTGGTACCGATCGAACAGCAGATTCGACGCCTTGCGCTCCTCGGGAATCTCGAACAGCAGCTCGCCGTCGAGCACGCTGCCGCGCTCCAACCCGATCGAGTCGCCATACTGGATGAACAAAGGGGACCAGGCCAATGGATAGTGCCGGATCTCGCGGTCATCCACCAGCCGGAAGCACCGCGGGACCACGGGGAATCCCATCTTCAGGCGCGCCTCCATGTGGACCTGGATGACGACGAACTTGTAACCCGGTTCGGGCGGGATGAGAAAGAACCGCTCGTACCGCACGCCGTTCGCAGGCACGTGCCAGACGATCGGCTTCTTGAGACGATCGATCATGTCCGGCAGCTTGTCGAGCCCCTCGTTGCTGAGGCTCATCACCCGGACGAGCACGTACAGCGGCACGAACAGCAGCGACGCCGGGACGACGATCCGGCGCAGGAGGCGCATTCTCTCGTCCAGGCGCGAGCCGCTCCGCCCGGAGTCGTACTCGTCCTGCCAGCGAGGATCGCGCCCAGAGCCGGCGGCAGGCCGGCGTCCCACTGCCATCATCGCTGTTCCTGCCCGCGCACCAAGGCTACCACCCCTCGTCGCGCACGCCCCCCGCACGACAACTCGTACAGGTACATGCCGTTCGCCAGACGGCGGCGCAACCGGGTCTCGGTCTCCCGGAGGTCCCATGTCGGAGCCAGCAGCGCGCTCCGGTAGTCACCTTTCTGCCGCACCCACTCCTGCGAGTGCACCAGCTCGCCGGCTACGGTGAACACGCTCAGCCGGATGCAAGCACCGTCCGCCAGCGCCAGCGGGAAATGCAGCTCGTCGCCGCGGACTGGGTTGGGAAATGGCGGGCCGACATCGGTGACGTCCACGGCCGAATCTGCCAGCCCGCTGGCAGCCAGAGCGTTCACCTGCCCCCAACCGTAGTCGTTGTCCGGCCCGGGGCTGCCCAAGTCCACTGCCGTGCTCTGCAGGCGTGCCAGCACCTCGGAAGGGCCCCACGTCGGATGCGCCTGCAGGAGCAGCGCGCACACCCCGGCCACGATGGGCGCGGCAAACGATGTGCCCGAGGCGCGCACATAGTCACCGCCACGGATGTCGGCAACCACCACCCCTACCCCGGGGGCCACGACATCCGGCTTGATGCGGCCGTCCGCGGTGGGTCCCCGCGAGCTGCTGGCTGCCACCAGCGGCGGGCGGCTGCCAGCCGGCGGCATGTCGACCGCGCCCACCGCGATCACCCCCG
>Ga0067045_1003013_pt1 | contig 33045 bp, 25 predicted proteins | sample TerdegcTABiofilm_FD_59184 | JGI IMG/M metagenome (GOLD analysis project Ga0067045, IMG submission 59184) | Combined Assembly of (Gp0054472, Gp0054536) Wastewater bioreactor microbial communities from Singapore -Terephthalate degrading...
TGAATTGCCGCTCTGACCTTCGCGTCCATTGCCTAACCTCCCTGTTTTGACAGACAAAAAATCCGTTGCAGAAAACCTGTCTCCGTTTTACAAAATCCCGTGCCAATTACAAAGTGCGAAATGCACCCTGGTTAACCAACTTCCAAAAACACTCTTGGCGGGAAGAGCGAGTTGTGCTAATCTATCGCACAGAACGAAGGTAAGGGAAGCGTAAAGTGTCACGGAACGGCAGGAGGGGTAAACGTTTCTGTGTTGGCTGCTGGGAGGTTTCTTGACTCTGGCTAACAAGGAAGGTTTGCCATGAGTATTGAATCTCAGATCGGGGTACGGAGCCTTGTGCGCTGGATGCTCAAGGAGGACCTCGAGACCGTCCTCAGGATTGAGCAAGAAAGCTTCGAATTCCCCTGGACCGAGTCCGAATTCCTGGCGTGTATTCAGCGACCGAATTGCATCGCGATGGTCGCCGTCGTTCAGGAAAAGGTCGTCGGCTACATGATTTACGAGATGGGACCGCAATGGTTCCAGATCCTCAATCTCGCCGTGGATGCCGAGTACCGTCGGCACGGTGTGGGTCGAGTTCTCGTTCAGCGACTGATCAATAAACTCTCACCGCGGCGCCGCCACAGGATTACGTTGCATGTTCGGGAGACCAATTTGCCCGCGCAATTATTCTTCAAAGCCATTGGTTTCCGGGCGAAGGCCATCCTCCACGATCACTATCCCGATACGGCAGAAGACGCCTATCTGATGACGTACGAGCTAGTTCCTCACGTCACGGTTAGTCCCCGCAATCGTGTGGCGGAGTTCTTCCGGTAAGCGAAGACCGTTTCGATGCGGTCGCTCTTACAGGGAGAAAGCTAACAAACAAGATGGTCGTCGGCTGGACATCAGCTCCAGGAAATGCCCGCCAGATTTCGGAGCTTCTTGCGCAAGCGACTTAGTCTCGCGCGGAGGGGACCGGGACGGCAGCCCAAATGGCGGGCAATCTCGACGATCGTCAGTCCTTCCAATTGCATCCGGAAAAGCTGTCGCTCGTCCTCGTTGAGCGATTCCAGCAGCCGCGTGAGGAATTCCTCGTTTTCCCAGTCCTGGACCCGATGCTCGACGAGACTGTCTTCCGCGCTGCCAAGGCTCTGCTCGGCGAGGCGAAGAACGGCCTGCTTCTTTTGCCGTCGCCAGTAGAGGGCGACTTTTCGACGAATGATTGTGGCAGCCAGGGCCACCAATTGGTCGGGAGAATCCAGTTCATACAGTCCTGCCCGCAGCCCTGGGATGAGCATCCGTTTCATCGATTGAACGAGGTCCAGTGTATCGAGCTGGGGACGAAGCAATGGCCCCAGCGAGACCCGCGCGATGATGCGAAACTTAGGCTCGCAATATTCCAGGAGCCGGGTCAAGGCCTCTTCATCACCCTGTCCGGCGCGGGCGACCAGGTCCGGGAAGGATACCTTGTCAGCGGAGACTCCACCATCACTGGGATGATTGATCACAGCCGAACCTTTTCCATTGCGTGAAGCCGACTGCCCTCACAGCGACGCCCGGCCAGGCGCGAACCGACCGTTTTGTCGCCGTGGGCAACCCCCTGACACAACCCAACGCTTCTTCAAGTGTAAGTATAATCGATGGATAACAGTGTTTCACGTCGTTTTCGATTCTCGGGACAACAACTTTCCAGTGGCGCCATTGTACTGAGCTGCCTGGCCCAGGATACAGTTGCCGTGGTGGAACCCATTGTTTCAATCAAAAACCTAACACTGATTCTTTCAGGGCAGGAAATTCTTCGTGATATTTCTTTTGACCTGAAAGAAGGTGAATACGTTTGCCTTGTTGGCCCGAACGGATCGGGAAAGACCAGCCTGCTCCGGTGTTTGATGAGGTTCTACACCCAATGGCGGGGTCAGGTCATGATCCTGGGCCGATCGGCGGAAATTTTTTCGCAAAAACAATTGGCGCGGTACCTGGCCTATCTACCCCAGACAGATGGGGTTGTTCCACCATATACGGTAGAGGATTTTGTCTTAATGGCCCGATATCCTTTTGCCAATCCGTTTTTGCCCCCGAGTCTGGAAGATCGGCGGGCGGCGGAGGCGGCACTCCGCATGACCGATCTCTGGACGTTGAGGCATCGCGTGATGAGGACGCTCAGTGGCGGTGAACGTCAGAAGGTGCATTTGGCAGGTGCTCTTGCCCAGCAAACGAGAGTCTTGCTTCTTGATGAGCCGACGAGCTTTCTCGACGTGCCGCATCAGGAAGAGGTGCGCGAACTCCTCCAGCGGATCAATCGAGAATGGGGCGTCACGATCCTAGCGGTGACACACGACCTTAATGCCGCGGCCCTTTCCGCAGACAGAATCCTGGCCCTGCGCGAGGGGGCGCTTGTCTTCTCTGGTTCGCCTGACGAATTCATGACGGCCAATGTCATAAGAACGGTCTTCGGTTTTTCCCCGCAGTTTGTCGCGCATCCGCAGGTCCACGTCCCGATGATTGTTCCTTCGCCTCCAGGAGGTGCTGTGTGAATCGGCGGACAGGCGGATTGGTCGTTATCGTCGTTGTAACGCTCCTCGTTCTAGTGATTGCCCCATTGGTCGGTGGGGACTGGCTTGTTCCCTGGGACAGAGGGCAAACAAATGATGCCGTTGCGCGGCAGATTCTCTTTCAATTGCGAATCCCCAGGGTTTTGATGGGGTTTATCGCGGGTGCGGCGCTGGCCGTGGGCGGGGTGGCCTTTCAGGCGATGTTTCGGAATCCCCTGGCCACGCCTTACACCTTGGGAGTTGCCAGTGGAGCATCGCTGGGGGCCGTCATTAGCTTTCACTGCGGCCTGGCCTTCGCGACATGGGGTTTTTCCACCACAGCGTTATTTGCGCTTTGTGGGGCCATCTTCACGCTGGTGATTGTTTACGGCATCTCGCTGTGGCGGGCCGAGCTATCGGTGGCCACCATGCTCCTGGCCGGTGTGGCGATGAGCTTTTTTAACAGCAGTCTGATCCTCATCCTGCAATACATCAGCGATCCAGTCCAGGTGTTTCATGCCTTTCGCTGGATGCTAGGTGGGCTTGAAGGGACGGTTGGTTACGAGGATCTTAAAGTCTTGTTGCCCGTCGTTGTTGTCGCTTGTGCCATCATTCTGGGGGTTCGTCGGGAACTCAATTTGCTTGCTCTAGGTGACGAATGGGCAACGGCCCGGGGGGTGTCGCTTCTCAGGATGAAGGCCCTGCTCCTTTTTGTAACCGGCATTATGATTGCCTCGGTGGTTGCGATTTGTGGTCCGATCGGTTTTGTCTGCCTGATTGCCCCCCATATCACGCGGCTGGTGGTTGGGCCGGAACATGGCCGTCTTATCCCGGCGGCAGCCCTTCTCGGCGGGGCTTTTCTTGTGATCTGCGACACCGTGGCACGAACGGTTGTGGCGCCCACGGAGATCCCCGTCGGTGTGATCACGGCTTTGCTGGGGGGGCCGTTCTTTCTCTGGCTGCTGTTCGCGCGTCCGCTCTCCTGGGAATGGCTCTCCTGAGTTGCGGCTCTGGAACTTGGCGGACAAATGGGTACAATTCGTACCGACGCCAGCCCATCGCGGAATGAACACGGAATGAAGACGAACCTGTGATCGAAAGGCCATCAACTGGCAATGTCTTGAGTTCTTGAGTGTTTTCCGCAACGAGGAGACTGACCTATGGAAATGCGATTTCTCGGTGATACCGGCGTGCGGGTTTCCGTGCTCTGTTTGGGAACAATGACGTTCGGAAAGAATCAGTGGGATTTCGGCGATCTTAAACTGCCGGCCGTCAAAGAGATGGTTCATGCCTGCCTGGATGCGGGCATCAATTTCATCGACACGGCCGATGTGTATTCCCTGGGCGAATCGGAGGACCTCCTCGGACAGGCCATCTTGGGGATTCGCAAGGATCTGATCATCGCGACCAAGGTCCGCATGAGGATGAGTGACAAGCCCAATGAAATCGGCCTATCCCGGCATCACATCCTCAATTCCTGCGACGCGAGTCTGAAACGTCTGCGGACCGATTATATCGACCTGTATCAAGTCCACATTTGGGACCCCGTGACGCCCCTGGAAGAGACACTGCGGGCATTGGAAGATCTGGTCCGCTGGGGCAAGGTACGTTATATCGGTGTTTCCAACTATGCGGCGTGGCAGGTGATGAAGGCCCTCTGGGTCTCGGACAAGAACGGCTGGGTCCGTTTTCAATCGTTGCAGGCCCTGTACAATCTGGCCTTTCGCGACATTGAGGTGGAACTTGTTCCCCTCTGCCAGGATCAGCACTTGGGGATTTTGCCCTGGAGCCCCCTGGCCTTTGGCCTGTTAACCGGCAAATACCGGCGTGGGGAACCGCTTCCGCAAGGGACGCGGATGCAAGGCCCCCTCAAGGACTTTCTGCCAACAGATTGGGAGCGTCTGTTCAAAATTGTGGACGTGCTTCGGGAGATTGCAAGCGGCCACGGTGTGCCCGTTGCTGCCGTAGCGCTGGCCTGGCTCATCCACAAGCCCGCAGTCACGTCGGTTATCATTGGCGCCCGGACGATGGAGCAGCTCCGCGAGAACCTCAAGGCCGCCGAAGTCAAATTGAGTGCCGAGGAAATGAAACGCCTGGATGAGGTGAGCGCCGTTCCGACGCCGTACCCTCAGTGGATGATTGCCACCGTCGGACAGGATCGGTAAGCGTATCCCCGAGGCGGGTGAATAACTCTGTAAGAGATTGGAGTGTCTGTCGAGGAACAATCTCAGGACGATTCATAATTTGCCCTTGTAACAGGCGAAGGATTCGCAACGGCAATCACAGCGCTGGCAGCTTGCGATGCGATTGCAAGTTGAACCTGGCGATATGACCACGTCCCGCTGAAGAGGCAACCATTGGCTGCCAAAGTGGGGATTCTCCCATCTTGAATCCCGGCGGTCATGGGATGCCCTGGTTTGCCGTTTTACGACTCATATTCATGGAGCAACGACCATGAAAGTCCAGCCTGTTTGTGACTCGACGCGGGCACTGCTAATTTACGGCTGCATCGGTGCTTTGGTGGGCTTTTTGGTATTGCTGCGGGATGGGATGGCGAGTGAGGGTCCCCGCGTGACCCAGTCGCCGCGGCTTGTCTGGTTAAGCTCCGAGGTCTCACGTTGGCAGAAGATCGAAGCCCGCATTGAGTGGCCCAAAAAGTACATCAACCCGTTCGAGCCTAATGAAGTCACCGTTGATGTCCTCGTGACGGCCCCGGATGGAAAGACCTTCGTTCAGCCGGCCTTTTGGATGGAAGACTTCACCTGGCGACCCATGGGTCGGAATCGGGGAGGTGAATGGTTTCATCCGCATGGACAACCCACGTGGTTAGCAAGATTGACGCCCACCCTCCCGGGCGTCTATCAAACGAGGGTCCGAATCAAAGATCGCGAGGGGGTCGCTGAGTCGGGTGGGGCGACATTCCGGTGCATCGACGCCCCGGGCCACGGATTCCTTCGTGTCGCGAAAAATGATCCGCGGTTTCTGGCCTTCGATGATGGAACACCCTTTTTTGCGATTGGCCAGAATCTCGCCTTCATTGGCAGCAGCAGCCAGCATTTCACACTGAGCGGAGCCATCGAAGCCTTTGGCAAGCTGGCAGACAACGGAGCGAACTACCTTCGCATCTGGACGTGTTGTGACGACTGGGCTATGTGCATCGAAGGTCGCAAGAGCGCCTGGGGACGAAGCTGGTCCTGGCGTCCGCCGTGGATCGATCGGCCAGAACATGTCCCCAAACCGGATTTCCGTGAGTCTTCCCCATTTGCTCATCTGCCAGGGGCGAAAGTGATTCGACTGGGTTCCGAGCCGGTCCGGCCTGATCCTTCCCATCGCGTCGCCGTTCAGCCGAACACGGGCTACGTGTGTTCCATTGCTGTCTGGGCCAGTCAGGCAGCCGACGTTCGGTGTCGTGTCCTGGGCAAGGACGTGGTGTTTCCAGTGAAAGGTGAAGACGTCACACGCTGGATTGTCAAAGAGGCAAAGCTCACTTCCGCGCAGGACATGTGGTGGCTTGGTCCGATGGAGATTTCTGCCGGGGGAACCGGCGGCAATCAAGCGGAGGTTTATCTGGCGGGCATCTCACTTCGCGATCCCGCAACGGAGCGCGAGCTGTTGTGGGAAGCAGAAATCGACCGCCCTCTCCTTGGCCGATATAACCCGGTGGATTGTTTCATGCTCGATCAGCTCGTGACGGCCGCAGAGGAGAAAAAGATCTATCTGCAGCTCTGCCTGCTGACCCGGGATCTGTTCATGGACCGCTTGCGGGATCCCGCCAGTGAAAAATACCGGGCAGCCATCGAGGATGCGAAAAAGACGTTTCGGTATGCTGTGGCGCGCTGGGGATATTCGCCCGCTGTAGCCGCCTGGGAGTACTGGAACGAAATCGACCCCGGCCTGCCCACGGATCGTTTCTACGAAGAATTGGGCCAGTATCTGGACGAGATTGACCCCTATCACCACCTGCGGACAACAAGCGCGTGGGGACCATCGCCGAAAGACTGCCGGCACCCACGGCTCGATATTGCGGAGGTCCATTATTACCTGCGTCCGCAGGATCGGGAGCGAATCCGCGATGAGGTTGCCGCCGTCCTGGATCGAACGACTTTTCTCCGGGAACATGCCCCGCAAAAACCGGCGCTGATTGGGGAATTCGGCCTGGCCGACGATCAATGGCGCGAGGATCCCCAAATGCCCCAGGACACCGAATTGCTGCATTTTCACAATTCACTGTGGGCCTCCCTTCTTTCCGGGCTTTCGGGCACAACGATGTTCTGGTGGTGGGACCGCCTCGATCGCATGGATGCCTATCCGCACTATCGTCCCGTAGCGGGCTTCGCTGAGGTTATCCCATTCACCCGAAAAACCCTTCAACCGGTCGTGGGGAGGGACGATCGAGCAGGCCTTCGCGTGCTGGGTTTGGCGGCGGAGGGGTGCGGCTACTACTGGATCGTGCGTGATCGCGGAACATGGTTGAGTCGGTTACGGGGTGAAGGTCTGCCGGAGTCTGCACCGGCCACCGTGACCCTACCAGGTTTGGCTCCCGGTCATTATCAGGTGACGTGGTGGGATACTTGGAAAGGCGTCAAGGTGATGACAGAATCGCTCGATGTTCAATCCGAAGGGGAGGCGGGGAAAGTACGTACCCCCGCCTTTGCCACAGACATCGCCGTTCAGGTGGAAAAAGAATGATTGGCCCCGGGGCAAAGGGACGCAACATTTCCACTTGTGTTGAACAAGATCAATGACCATCGAAGGAGAAACATCATGCGTCTGAAAGTTGTGGTGGCTTATCTGGTATTGATCGTGGCATCCCCATGTTTTGGCCGGGATATCCATGTCGCCCTCAATGGCGATGATTCTGCCGAGGGAACTCGAGAAAGACCGTTGCGGACGATCTCCGCAGCGGCCCAGCTGGCCCAACCGGGCGACAGCGTGATCGTTCACGAGGGCATTTACCGGGAAGAGATTGCACCACCCCGTGGTGGTCTGTCAGAGGAGCAACGCATCACGTATCAGGCGGCCCCAAACGAGCGGGTCGAAATCCGCGGTTCAGAAGTCATCAAAGGATGGACGAAACTTGAGGGCGACGTTTGGCAGGTCGTGATTCCCAACACCTTTTTCGGGAAGTTCAACCCCTACAGCGACGTGATCAAAGGAGATTGGTTCAACCCCAAAGGACGTGTCCATCATACGGGGGCGGTGTACCTCAACGGGGAATGGCTTGCCGAGGCGGCCAGCAAGGAGGAATTGTTCAAACCACTGGGTGATCTGCGCTGGTGGTTTGCTGAGGTGGATAACGAAAAGACGACCATCTGGGCACAATTCCCGGGGGTCGATCCGAATCAAGAAACAGTGGAAATCAACGTCCGGCAGACGGTCTTCTATCCTCGCAGTCCCGGCTGCAACTACATCACGGTGCGCGGCTTCATCATGCGTCATGCAGCCACACCCTGGGCCCCGCCTACAGCGCAGCAGATCGGTTTGATTGGGACGCACTGGAGTCAGGGTTGGATCATCGAGAATAACGTCATCAGTCACTCCATCTGTTGTGGAATCACCCTGGGCAAATACGGCGATGAGTTTGACAACACCTCGGCCAACACGGCAGAAGGATATGTGGCCACGATCAATCGTGCGCTGGCGAACGGTTGGAACCGCGAGACCATTGGCCACCACGTTGTGCGGAACAATGAGATTTCTCATTGTGAGCAGGCCGGAATCGTCGGCAGTCTGGGAGCGGCTTTCTGTCGTGTGACCGACAACGTGATTCATGACATCCACATGCGACGGCTATTCGGTGGGGCGGAAATGGCGGGGATCAAGTTCCATGCGGCGATCGACACCCTGATCGCGAATAATCATATCTTCCGCACCTGTCGTGGATTGTGGCTGGACTGGATGGCCCAGGGAACGCGAGTTCACGCCAATCTTTTCCATGACAATGATGAGGACCTCTTCGTGGAGGTCAATCATGGACCGTTCGTCGTGGACAACAATCTTTTCCTATCGCAGCTCAACCTCCGCGATATGTCGGAAGGCGGGGCGTATCTTCACAATATTTTTGCTGGGGCCATCACGGTCTGCCCCGAACCGAATCGTGAGACTCCCTACCATCCGGCGCACACGACGGAGGTGGCCGGGTTGATCAATATCAAAGGTGGCGACAATCGTTTTCTGAATAACGTCTTTGTGGGTCGGGGTGAAACGACACCAATGCCGGAGGCCTCGCCAGCCCCACGGCGGGCGTGGGTCACGGGGTTTGGTCTGTCGGCCTACGATGCCCAGGCAATGTCCAACGTGGCTGAGGGAAATGTGTACCTCCATCATGCACCGCCGGCAAAAAACGAAACAAACCCCATCGAAATCAAAGAGGACCCGCTTTGCCAGCTTGTGAGTGATGAGACCGGTGTCTCTCTCAAACTCCGAACGTTCCCCGACTGGGTCAACGCCCAAAGAGAAATTGTGACATCTGCCCGACTGGGACAAACGGCCGTCTCGCAGCTTCCCTATCAGGACCATGATGGGCGTGAACTGGTAATCGACAGGGACTATTTCGACCAGTCACGGTCGGCGCCAACGCGTCCCGGCCCGTTCACACAGTTGGAAGTCGGTGAGGTGACTCTCAAAGTCTGGCCACGCTAATAGTGATCATGTGTACATCTTAATCGTTAAGTAAGCACTCTGGGATGAGCCGGCAGCCTTCGTAGGTGGGGGCGATTCATTAATTGCCCCTACTGTGGTCGCCGTGATGACTGCCCCTGATCGTCCGACACCTCCGTAGGAACGACCCCACGGCTGGTCATCCAACCGCTTGGTGCTTAATGGGTGTCGCGAAGTTCGGCGGGCAACAGAAAGTGGACGTTTTCGCTGCGGATGACCCGTTCCTCGACCGTCACAGGAAAGTGGGCGCCAAGGAACGCAATGCAGCCCTGGACCAGGTGCTCGGGCGCACTGGCCCCCGCCGTGACGCCAACCGTTTGACCGGCTGAAAACCATTCGGTCTTCAGGTCCTCAGGGCCATCGACGAGGTAGGCCGGGATTCCAGTCGCCTGGGCAATCTCCGCCAGTCGCCGGCTATTGGAGCTGTTCTGGCTGCCCACCACAAGGAAGACATCGGCCTCGCGGGCCAATTCCAGGACGGCCTCCTGACGGTTCTGCGTGGCATAACAAATGTCGTCCCTTGCTGGACCGACAAGTTTCGGGAACCGTCGCCGAAGCCGCTCCACGATTCGAGCGGCGTCTGAGACAGAAAGGGTCGTCTGGGTCGTGTAGGCCACACGGTCCGGATCAGGGACCTCGACGGTCTCCGCTTCCTGTTCATTTTGCACGAGACGAATCTGCTCCGGGGCCTCGCCCATGGTCCCGACGATTTCATCATGACCCGCATGGCCGATCAACAAGACCGTGTATCCGAGATCGGCAAAGCGGCGGACTTCCCGATGCACCTTCGTGACGAGGGGACACGTGGCATCAATCGTGTGGAGATTTCGCGCGGCAGCCTGCTGGCGGATTTCAGCCGACACTCCATGGGCGGAAAAGACCACAATAGCGCCGTCGGGGACGACATCGAGTGTTTCCACAAAATGGACGCCCCGCTGCACGAACTCGTTCACGACCCACCGATTATGAACAATTTCGTGATAGACGTAGATCGGCGGACCAAAACGCCGCAGTGCTGATTCCAGCGTTTCGATCGCCATATTGACCCCGGCACAGAATCCGCGCGGGGCAGCCAGGAGAATTCGCATGGTTTTCTCGATCGTCCTTTCCAGGGATAATAGTTACAAAAGCGACTGGCCGTGAGCCATTGTCGCGTCACTTGGGTTTATCGTGCCGTTCTCGCAGAGCTATGGTTGCTACTGGTCAGCCAAAACCGCCGATCGCTTCACCGCTGCCCCACTCGCCGGATCAGGAACAATTTCTTGCCGACCTGGCGAAGTTTGGGCCAAAGGCACAGTACGAACCGCCATCGCTGCGGGCAAGTCGTCGCTACTGTCGTCAGCTTGCCCGACGCCACTACGAGAATTTTACCGTCGTCAGCCTGTTTGTGCCCCGGGAATTGCGACAGCATTTCTGTAATATCTACGCCTGGTGTCGCTGGGCCGACGATTTGGCGGATGAAACTCGCGATCCCGAACTGGGCCTGGACCTGCTCGGCTGGTGGCAAAGAGAATTACTGGCCTGCTACCAGGGGAGCGTGCGACATCCCGTGATGGTCGCCTTGCGCGAGACGGTCGATCGTTTCAGCATTCCGCGGGACCCATTCCTGGATCTGCTTACGGCCTTTCGCCAAGACCAGCGGGTTGTTCGCTATGAGACCTTTGAAGAGCTTTTGGATTACTGCCGTCACTCGGCCAATCCTGTGGGGCGTCTGATCCTGTTCCTGGGACGCTGCCACATGCCGGAGCGCGTTCTGCTGTCCGACCAAATCTGCACCGGTTTGCAACTGGTCAATTTCTGGCAGGATGTTGCCCAGGATTATGATCGTGGGCGAATTTACATTCCCAGAACGGAATCCCGACGGGTGGGCTACAGCGAGGAAATGTTCGCCCGACGTGAATTCAATCCGGCCTTCCGCACACTCATGAAAGGGCTGGTCAATGAAGCCGCGGCTTTTCTGCGGAGGGGACGTCCCCTCGTGGCCATGATGCCGAGAAAACTACAGGTCCCGATTTACCTCTTTGTTCGCGGGGGATTGTCAATTGCACAGGCCATTGAGAAGGTGGATTACAACGTGTGGTTGCATCGGCCAACACTATCACGAAGGCACAAGGTTGGCTTGATGATTCGGACCATGTGGGATGTCCTTTGGCGTCGTTATGAGCGAGAGTGAAGACCTGGTTCCTCAATGTCCCGGATTGATGCTCCCAACTCCGACCTCGCTGCCAGCTACGCTGTTTGCCGGGCAATTTGCCGCGCCGCAGGCTCCAGCTTTTACCCTGCCTTTTTCGCGCTCAGCCCGGAAAAGGCCCAGGCCATGGAAGCAATCTACGCCTATTGCCGTTTCACAGATGATCTGGTCGATGGAAAACTGTGTCTTGATCCGGCACGTTGTTTGAACACCTGGCAGCATTGGGTTGCGGAGGCACTCGCTCGACGTGATCCATCGGTTGGTTCCGTCTGTTCTGGCGTCCATTCGTGGGATTCGCCGCTGCATACAGGACGGGAAGTGCTTCCGGCTCTCGTTGACACGGTGGAACGGTTTCACATTCCGCCCGATGCCCTTTTGGCTGTCATTGAAGGTGTTCGGACCGATTTGAATCCCCGCCCATTTGAAACATTTGTCGAGCTGGAGGACTACTGCCGCAAAGTGGCCTCGGCGGTGGGGGTTGCCTGCCTCTGCGTCTGGGGTGTTCGTGGGGATAACATTCCTCCCGAAGCCCACGATTGTGGTGTGGCCTTTCAACTGACAAACATCCTCCGCGATCTTTCGGAGGACCTGAAGGTCGGACGCATCTATCTTCCACAAGAGGAGTTCCTGCGTTTCGGGTGCTCAATGAAGGATGTGATGGCACGACGGATAACCCCGGAGTGGCTGGCGATGCTGGATTTCCAGATTGATCGAGCGAGGGGTTATTACCGCAGGGCAGCCGCGATCTATCAGTGGCTTCCAAGAGACGGTCGTAAAATCTTTGGGCTGATGTGGACCGTTTACTGGCACCTCCTCAATCAGATTTCACAGCAGAAAGAGCAACTTCTGGAGCGCCGGATTCGCCTTTCGCGGTTGCGTAAGTCTCTGCTTTGGCTCCGCTGGATGGTGATGCCACCTGCAAAGCTCCTGCTCTCGCCGTCGATGGGAGGCAGTCAACATTGATGCGCGTTTCCAGGCCTTTAAGGGCGTAATCGCCAAGGACCGATCGAGTCACCGGAGGAGAGACAACTTGGACACACGCCATGTGGCGATCATCGGGGGCGGACTGGCCGGGATCTCGGCAGCCTGGCATCTGAACAAGGCCGGGTTTCGGGTGACACTCTTCGAAGCCCGTAGCCGCCTCGGGGGACGTGCGCGGTCATTTCGTGAGCCGCATATTGGGACCGAGGTCGATCTCTGCCAACACATCGCCCTTGGTTGTTGCACAGAATTTCTCCGTTTTTGCCGTGAATTGCAGCTCCTGTCCCTTTTTGAACCGTCTCGGACGCTCCATTTCATTGATCAGGTCGGGCGGGTCCATCGTTTTTGTGCAAGTCGCTGGCTCCCCCCGCCGCTCCATTTGCTGCCGGCTGTTACCGGGCTTCGCTTCCTGAGTGTCAAAGATCGCTGGAAGCTCCTTCAGGGAATGCACCACCTGGCCCGCGGGCACAGTTCAGCCGGTCAATCGACAATGGGTGAGTGGCTCCGCACAAATGGACAAACGACAAAGCTTGTGGAAGACTTTTGGACGCCTGTCCTTATCAGTGCCCTGAGCGAGAATGTTGAAGATGTCCCCGTGGCCGTTGCCCGCAAGGTCCTGGTCGAGGGTCTCATGGCCACCCGTGATGGCCACCAACTCTGGATACCAACGCTTCCTTTGAGTTCTATCTTCGATGATGCAGTTTCCAGACGATTGGCCGAGGTGGGAGTCATCGTGGCCAAAGGGGCCGTGGTGAGGGCGATCAGCCAGAACGGCGCCCAATTGGCAGTCCATTTGGCCCGCGGAACGAGGACCTTTGACGGCATCGTCCTGGCCGTGCCGTGGCGGGTCGCACTCAAGATCCTTCCTGCCGGATGGCGCGAGAGCATCTTACCGGGATGGTTCGAGCGAGTTCACGGGAGTGGGCAAGGGATGGATGCCTGTGCGATTACGGGGATTCACTTGTGGTTTGATCGCCCCTGTTTTTCGCTGCCGCACGCTGTCCTTCTTGGCCGCCGCAGCCAATGGGTTTTTCGCCCCGGCTTTTCACAAAAAAGGGAGAACCACGGAGAGTTGGGCGAAGTTAGAACTGTCCCACCGAATGCGTCCGAGGAATCCTGGTACTGTGAGATTGTTGTCAGTGCCTCTCATCGCATGCCGCGGATGACGCCTGACGAATGGGTAGCCATGGCCGTGGACGACCTGAAGGCTGTCTTTCCTGCTGCCCGGGAGGCGAGACTGCTTTACGGGCGTGTGGCGACGGAACCGGCGGCTGTGTTATCTCCGAGGGAGGAATGGGACCGAATACGCCCGCCGCAGATGACGGCCGTTCCCGGCCTTGCCCTGGCAGGGGATTGGACCGCGACCGGTTGGCCCGGCACGATGGAAAGTGCTGTCCGCAGTGGGATCGCCGCCGCTTGCGCAATTGCCTCACACTTTGGCCGTCACTCGTAGGGACAATTCACGAATTGTCCCTACACATTTGGAGTGCGGCAATTCATCGCTGCTTTGGGGGCGAAAACTTCTGCCTTCCCCGGTAGGGGCAATTCATGAATTGCCCCTGCGAGGTGGCACCGCAATAACCCCCCACACGTGGGCGATACATCTGTTGGGGGCAACCCCCTGTGGGTGCTTGATGTGACTTTTGCGCCGGTCCCTATCCCAGGCGGTGTTCCGTTCGAAAAAGTACGTCTTTAGCTTGTCATTGAGCTGTTTTTTCGCCATACTGAAGCCGAAAGGTTATGTGCCATGGCCATTCTCTGCCCGCGCTGCGGAGCGGCTTTGGATGTCACGTTATTCGCGTTTGGGCGATGTGTCCTGTGTGATTGTGGTTGCTGGGTGGACCTGCAATCCGGTCACACAGAGCGGTGGTCGTCTTTAGAGAAAGGAGCCTTTGCCATGGCCGAAGTCCCCGTCGGACGCGTCACGCATTACTTCAGTCATTTGGGTGTGGCTGCCATCGAAATCACCCACGGAACGCTTTCGGTGGGCGATACCATCCACATCAAGGGGCATACGAGTGATTTCTATCAGCCGGTCACCTCGATGCAGGTTGAGCATCAAACGGTCAATCAGGCGACGGTGGGGCAGTCCATTGGACTGAAAGTCGTGGAGCATGCCCGCGAGCATGACGTGGTGTACAAAGTCGTCCCGGAGGAAACACCCTGATCTGCGACACAGAGGAACAATCGTGGACGGATCGCCCCTGGAACTGCCGGAGAAGCCACTTCTCGATCCTTTTGTCACGGACGAATACGAGTTGATTGATTTTGGTCATGGTCGGCGTTTGGAACGATTCGGCGCCGTGATCCTGGACCGCCCCAGCCCGGCGGCGGATGACGTTCCCGTTTTGCCGGAAGCCTGGTCCAAAGCCGAGGCTCGATTCGAACGAACCCGCGGTAACTTTGGTCGATGGGTCGATGTTCGTAAGGTTCCTGAACGGTGGACCATCCGGTGGGGGCCGCTCGTCTTTGAACTCAAGCGAAACGAATCAGGGCATGTTGGTCTTTTCCCGGAGCAGGTCGCCAACTGGAGTTGGCTTTATCACCACATCGTCGGTCGAGAACGCCCCGGACCCGTGCTCAATCTGTTTGCCTACACTGGCGGAAGTACGCTGGCGGCAGCCCTCGCCGGGGCCGAGGTCTTCCACGTCGATGCCGCCCGTAATGTCGTCGCCTGGGCAAAACGAAATGCCGAGCTTTCGGGTCTCGATCAGGCAGCCATTCACTGGATCGTTGAGGATGCCCGCAAGTTCGTCCGGCGAGAAATCCGCCGCGACAGACAGTACTGGGGTATCATTCTCGATCCACCCAGTTATGGTCACGGCCCGCGGGGGGAGGCCTTTCAACTGGAGAAACACATCGTGGGCCTTCTCGAAGCGGTGTTTACCCTCCTTGATTGGGAGAAGGGATTTCTTCTCCTGACCTGCCACACGCCGGGTTACGGCACGCAGAAATTGACGCGATTGTTCCATGACCTGCGTCCCGAGCTTTGGCAGCGCGGACGAATGACCGTCCGCATGATGACGATCTCCAGCACGAATGGGCGGATCTTGCCCAGCGGGATGCTCGTCCGCTGGGAAAGCGAAGACGATCAGGAAGCCGCCGGCATTTGAGCATCTTGCAGGCGACTCGCCGCCCCTTTCAAATAGAACTGGCGCAGGTCTTTCTCCCAGACAATCCCCTGGGCACGGTCTTTAGCATCGACAATGATGGCCAGCTTTTCACCATGCTGATACATCAGTCGCAGCACCGTCACCAGGCGCTCGGCAGCCAGGATCCGCAACAACGGTCGGGTCACCTCCCGCAAGGGACGATCGGGGGTAAGGATCCAGCGGGCGACATCGACGTATCCCACAATCCGACTGGCTTCGTGGGGATGCGTGACAAGTACGAAGCGTTCGCCGCGGCTCAAAAGCTCCGCATTTCTTTCCGGCGGTGTGTCAAGCGGAACACATGGCAATGTGCCGAGAGGCCGACTCCAATGGGTGATGGGTCGAACACCCTCCTGGAGCATAATCTCGGCAAGCCGGGTTTGGATATCGGTCATCAAACCGGCGTGTTCACCTTCCTCCAAGATGTGCTGCAATTCCGCTCCCGCGATCTCCGAACGTGCCATTTCTGGGGAAGTGGGGATAATCAGGGCGAGCAGGCGGTTCCAAATCCACAGAGCGACAGAGATCGGGGCCAGGAGGATTGTAAACACAAAAAACAATGGTCCCGTGTATCGAAGGAGCGTGTAGGGAGCCTGAAGAAAGAGCCTCTTAGGAATCAATTCCCCCAGCACAAAGACCACGGGAGCCATCACCAGGGTTGCCAGGATCTGGACCGAACCATTGCGGACGTTTGTCAAGCTCTCGGCCAAAACGACAACAGCAAACGAGATGAGATAATTGGCCAGGTTGTTTCCCGCAAGCACCGTGCCCACAAACAGGGCCGGACGCGACAGAAGCCAAAGGATCCCCTGGGCGATCCAGTCGCCCGCCACCGCAGCCACTTCCAGACGCAGTCGCGCCACACGATAGAAACCGGTTTCCGTCCCGCTGAACAGGGCACTCAGGAGCAATCCAACAGCAAGACAGAGCAGTGCCAGGATGATCATTCGTCAACCTCCGCACTTCCCCGTTGGGATCGCCGAACTTCCACAAGGACGGCTCCATGCCGACCCATTTGCAGGACCTTCAGGACGAACGGTCCCCAGGTGCATTCGTCGCCCTGTCTTGGAACACGCCCCAGTTTCTCCTGAAAGATCCCGCTGACCGTCAGGCTCGATCCGGGCGGAAGGTCGATACCGAAAAAGCGAGCCAACCGTCGCACACTCGTCAATCCTGTAACGTGCCAAACGTCGGGGCCAACGCTTTGGATCGGACGCCGTTTGTAAAGGGCCTCGCTGCGACTGCTCTCGGGGGCAAAGATCCGCCGCAGCAGATCATCCAGGGTGATAATGCCGGTGGTTTCCCCATACTCATTGACGACTGCCGCCACGGCCCGATCCTCTCGCACCAGCGTCTCCAGGACTTCCGCAGCTGAAACGTTCCAGGGGACATAACTCACGGGTTCGGCAAACTCCGCGAGGTCGTCTTTGGACTGAAGACCCAAAGAAACGTGCCCTTGGCTGGTTTGGCAGCCTGTTGCCTGGTCCTCAGCTGGGTCCCTGAGGAGCTGGAGGAGCTGATCAGGTGATAGCGCCCGCGTGAAGGCCTCATCCTCTTCTTCGACGATCAAGAAGTACCCACTTGGGGGAAGCTCCTGGCCGAGTTGGTCGCGAGCCAGGGGACGATGGAAAATGACGACTTCCGTGCGCGGCCGCATGACTTCTTCCGATTTGAGTTCCGAGAGTTGCACAAGATTCTGGAGGATCTGGTGTTCCTGCTCCAGGACGACACCACTTTCGCGAGAGAAGGCGAACGCCCTTTCAAGGTCCCGCACGCGGAGATAAGGTTCCGGCTGAAAATGCGGCCAAAAAATGCGACGAATTGTGATAGCGGCGGACCGGAAAAAGGGAAGCCAGGGCTGCGTCAAACGGACGGCCAACCAGATGGGAAACGCAAGGAGCAAGGCAACTCCCCGCGGCCACAAGATCGCAACACTCTTGGGAAACATTTCGCTGAAAAGGATCAACAGGAGCACCGAGGTACTGGCAAACAAACCAGCCTCGGTGATGGCCCCCATTCGTTGCCAGGCCAGCGTCACGATCGAAGAGACGGCAAAATAGGCCACATTCACAACAAGATTGCAGAAAAGAATCCCCGTCAGAAGCTGCTCGATGTCTTTGACCAGGCCAACAGCCAGTCGCCCGGCAGGACCACTTCGGCTGAGTGCGAGCTGGTCTTGCTTGCGAAGAGAAAAAAACGCAGCCTCTGCTGCTGAAAAACACGCCGAGGCCGCCCCAAGCAAGCCCATCACAACGAGGAATGGTAAAGCGGATAGCACCAGCTTCACGGTTCGAAACGACTCCTTAGCCCCATAACGGTCGCGTCACCGTGGTCATCCTTGTCATCATGTCTCGTCCAGTGTCGTCCGACCGGTGGCAACATCGAACTCGTCCACGGCAGGGATCAGCATAGCTGCCGTGGCAAAACTGTACGCGGCGACAATCGTCACAAAGACCAAGTGCGTTTGCCCCAGAAACAGACTTGTCAACGCATAGAACGTGGCCAGGGGGCAGGCAAACGACGCCAGGGCAATGGCGTTTGAGGGATTACGGACTCCCAGGGCCAGATACAGCCCCGCCCCACCGCCGATCATAAAGGCCAGAAAGGGATGAAGCTGGGCCTGGAAGGAACCACTGAAAGCCAGCATCACACGCATGCAAACAGCCACGCCGACAAACAGGAAGAACACCGTACCCAGACTTGTCGCAATGGCGTGCCGTGAATTGACATAATTGAGGCCTGCATGGACACCCAGCATCGCGACAAAACCAAAAAGGACCCACAACCCCACCACGAGATAAATCGTGTCCTCAAGGGTCAACCACCGCTGCCACCAGAACCAGAGGCAAAGCGCCGTCGAAAGGACGAGGACTTCTTTCGTGTTGTAAAATGTCCCCAGCAGCTTGCCGAAAATGAACTCCCTCGGCGAAATATCGGTGACAAGGAGCGTATCCAGCGTTCGGCCATCACGTTCGGTAGTGAGCGAAATGACGGCCTGAGCGTTGACCAGCACCAGGCTGAGCACAAGCAACGGTACACTGATGGCGGCAATCGCACCGGCGTTCAAACCGTCGGCTGTCTGCCCGCTCAGATACAGCCCTGCCGCCGCCAGGCAAAACAACAGGACGTACACGACACGGACGATGAGGATCTTTCGGCCATAAGCCCATGTGCACAACTCCCGCCAGAGGACGGGATTATCCCACACGTCGCGGGCTACACCCGGTGCGGCATGAAGTCGGGCCAGCCGCGACTTTTTTTCCTGCCGGGCCGCCTCCATTGTGGTCCTCTCGTCCGCAGAGCTCACCCCAGGACCGGCAGGTTCAGCCGTGATTGCCCGCGATTCCTGAATACCGGCGGTTACCAGTTCTCCCTGCGAATCATTGGCCATCGCTTCTTCGGATTCTTCCGGAATCACGCGATGGGGGTCGCGGACGACATTCCACCTTCGCACCCCAGCGATGGTGATGGCGTTTATCAGGATCACCGCCGCACCGTTCACCACAAAGAAGAGCGACACGCTGTACCGCAACGGCCCCAGGGTGGGCAATTCGGCAAGAAGGGGCTTGGCGGCTTCCAGTGTCGCCCGCCATGGACTGATTGCGACCGCGAGCGTCTGCCCAGTGAGACCCCAGAAGACCTCTGCCCGGCCAAGCCAGGCGACGACTTCCCCCAGGCCCAGCCAGAACACGACCCCCATGACGGTCAGAGTGATCGCCTGGACCGTCTTTTCCCGCCAGAACGCAATGAAGGCCCCCAGACTCCCCCCGCCAAGGAGCGCCAAAAAAGTCACGAGGGTCACCCGGATGATCTGCCCATAGGAGATTCCCCCCAAAAGGCTGGCGAAGAAGTACACCGGGATTCCCCCAATAAAGGCAGCAAAAAGTGTAACCAGGCTGCTGAGGAGTTTTCCCAGGACCAACTCTGTGTTTGTGAGATCGGTCACCAAGAGCAAATCGAGGGTGCGTTTGTCCTTCTCCTGGCAGATGCTCGCGGCCACAATCAAAGCCGAGCTGAAGATGGCCAGAATCACCTGAAGCGGGGCGGCAATCTGAAACCACGTGGCCCCAAATCGGGCGGAATCCCCCACATCACGGATATATTGAGTCCCCGTGACGACGAGCCATGCCGTACAGAGAAGAAGGAGGAGGATCGCACCGTAGGCCGTCCGCGCAATAAAAAACTGCTTGCGACGCGGACAAATAGCCAACTCGCGGGTAAAAATGGGTCCTGCAAACAAAAGGTCTCTCCGTTATTTTTGACTCATTCTTCACAGACGTTTCTTTCCATGATAGAGTCCGAATGCCAAATCTTAAAGAGATTGGCAGTTCGGCGGGAAGGTGTTTGTCTTGATTGTCGCTGGGTCTTCGAAGAAGACACACGCGGCACGGGAAGATTGCCTATGTTCCACCTTTTCGCAGGTTGAATACTGTCTGAGATCAGAGAAACGCATTCTTCGGAGTGCCCTGGTTCATCTCCGGCATGAATTGCCCCGACCAATTCTCCACCAACAGGCTCCTGGTTTCGTCCTGCTTCACTGGGATATCGTGCGAGCGCAGACAGAAGGTTTGCCTTCTACAGTCGTGTCGCTAGTTGACAATTTGGCGGGGAGCTGAAGCTCCCGCGCGAAAGCGGGGCTAAAGCCCCGCACTCCACATTTGGCGTGCGGCGACTGATCACCGCTTTGTGATCTTCCTCGGTAGGGGCAATTCATGAATTGCCCCGACCAATTCTCCACCAACAGGCTCCTGGTTTCGTCCTGTTTCACTGGGATATCGTGCGAGCGCAGGCACAGGGTTTGCCCTCTGCAGTCGTGTCGCTAATTGACAATTTGGCGGGGAGCTGAAGCTCCCGCGCGAAAGCGGGGCTAAAGCCCCGCACTCCACATTTGGCATGCGGCGACTGATCACCGCTTTGTGATCTTCCTCGGTAGGGGCAATTCATGAATTGCCCCGACCGTGACCGCTGATGTGATCTCATCTGCTTTGCTGCGTTTGACCCCGTGGGGTCGCCATGACTGATCCCAGGTCGATCACGCAAAGAGGTTGACGTGCTCAAAAGCGCGGCCCAGGATGGGCTCACTCGGGACCCGAAGCCACTCATCGAGGAACGTCGCATAGAGGCTGCGAAAATCGGTGTGGTGTTTAACGCCAGCCTTTTCGAGGACATCAAGGGGCGGGTGTTTTCCCACCAATCCACCCTTGACCTTACCCCCCAGGACAAAGACGGGCGCGGCGGCCCCATGATCGGTTCCCTTTCGACCGTTTTCGCGGATGGTCCGTCCAAACTCCGAGTACGTGTAGATCACAACGCGGTCGAAAAGGCCATCTTTTTTGAGGACTTCGGCCAGCGAGGCCAACCCCTGGGCCAACTCTGCCAGCAGTTCCCCGTGGTTGGCCGCCTGGAGGGCATGGGTATCAAACGTCCCCGGTCCCTGGCCGCCCAGGTCCAGGCAGAAGATCCGCACTCCCAAATCCGCCCGCAGCAACTGGGTGAGGCAACTGAGTTGTCGCCCAAAATTGGTGTCGGGAAAAGTGCTCGCGTCGCCGGGGCGGGCAAGGACTTCTTCCAGTTTCTTAAGATGTTCAACGGTCTGCCGTTCAAGGGGAATCATTTCTGCAAGAAGCCCCTGCGGCGCCTTTTCTCGGCCAGCGGTCGCGATTTGGATCAGCTCATGATACCGGACCAGGGAAGCGCGGTCCTGTCGCAAGGAAAAGATACCCGCCGGATGTTGACAGCGAACGGCCGGCTGGTGTTTTCCCACCAGCGTCAGGGGGATCGGAATCTGACCCAGGAAAACACTTGGAGCCACGACCGCTCCAGAGACGTTATCGCTTTCGAGAAGACGGTCGCCAGTCCGTCCCAGCCAGCCGGTTTCGGCGAGTGGGTCTTCCGGTCGCGCGGTCTGCCAGATTTCCATCGCCCGGTTGTGGTCGTCAGAAGGCTGGGGGTAACCAACTCCCTGAACAACCGCCAGATGGCCAGTTTCCCAAACGGCCATCAAAGGTTTCATAGCCGGATGAAATCCCAGATCATCCTGAATCCGAATAACCTCGGACTCCTTCAGGGCAAGCGTTGGCCGCTGCCGGTGGTAATGGTCATCGCGGAAGGGCACCACCGTATTGAGGCCGTCGTTTCCCCCTGCCATCTGAATGGCCACAAGGATGGTTTCGTCCATGGGTTTTTCTTGCGAAAGCCCAGCCGCCGCCAGAAACGCCGGGATCGGGGATTGAATGCCCACGCCAACAACCGTGCCGGATACCGTCAGGAACTCTCGCCGGTTCAACATCGGACATTCTCCATTTGGTGGTGTCACTGTCATGGGTGAAACCCCATCACCCCGCCATACCTTTCCTTTGTGGTCAGGACAACGAGAATTCTGGCAAGGCCACGAGAAACAGAAGGGCTTCCGAAGGCCCTCGTTTGACCTGTCGGTCCCATTCGTCTTTCGCCTCCGGTGGAATCCCATCATCCAGAAGCACGTCCACCAAAAAACCGGGCCAGTCGTCGTTGTAGCCGACTGTCTTGGCCACCGCTGGAAGATCGATGCCTCCGCCGAAGCGATCTTCTTTCAGCAGCAGGCTTTCTGCCAAACTGATCCTTCGTGCCATTTGAGCCGTCGTTAACCAGTCGCGTCCCTTTGGCCAACCTGAATAGGTCGGCGGATGGAGTAAGTCCCACCCCAACTCGGCGAGGAGATCAGCCAGGGCCGTCGTGACACGTCCTTTGAGCGGCCGAACCAGGGTTAGAAAGACCTCCAGGGGGCTTTTCACCCGCTTGGCCGAGGGTTTGCCCGCTGTGCACCACGTCATGATGGCCTCTGCGACGATTTCGCCCGAACCACGTCCCGAGAGAATCTGATTGACGACGGGCTGTAAGAAAGTGGGGGGGACATCCCCTTCCGAAGCGATGAACCAGCGATACAGGCGGCCGGCTAGTACGGCGGCAACCTGGGCATCCCGGGCAAGAATCTGAGCCACATCCCGGGGCCAGAAATCCCCAGAGTTGCCGGCAATAGCTTTCGCGGCTGGATCATGCTCATAGTCATACCGGCGAAGTTCGCCGCTTCGCACAAACAAGCCCGTGTACGCGCGGGCCGCACCATTGACGTCGTCCTGGTGTTGCGCGGGATCACGGCCCATGACATGTTCGACCACGAATTCCCCGAGCTGGCGGTTTGGCATGGAACGATAGTTCCTTTCCGCCCGCAGATTCAAAAGAAACGCGGGATGCTCCAGGACAAAAGTCAGGACGTCGCCCCACGGGGCCAAGGCGCGTTCTTCCAGGCCATTGCAGAAAGCGTGGTAGGACGTCAGCTCTTTCATGCGGAGGGCCGAAATGGCAAACATATCAAGCCAAAACAGGCTCATCATCTCACGGAAAGGGTGAGGTGATTCGACCATCTGGCGCAACCGCCAGGTCCGATATAGCCCCATGTTTCCCGCCACTGCCGTTTGTGATTTCAGATCTTGAATCGTCTGGAACGATTCGCCAGCGCCGTCCCCGTCGAGTAAGTACCGAACAACTTCTTCTGTTGTGGATTTTGCCAGTTCTCGCTTCCGGACCGGATCGACAAACCCCAGGGCCTTGCGGAGACATCGGGCCAAGTGGGGCTTTTCGTGGGGACCTTGCCGAAGAACTGTTTCAGTGACCGTGGTGGACATAATCCCCCCCATCAAGACGCATGGTCTGATGTCAAACGACTGTTCAGGAATGTCATTGAACTGATCGGCCCGAATGACAATCCAGCGGTGGAGCGATCCTCACAAGGGTTGAGTCGTCTTTTTCCGGACATTAGTCACGACGAAAAAATATCAGGGCAGACCCAGGGGTCTGTCCTATGACTCTCACCATCTTTGCTCAACACGCAGCCGCAGGGGCCATTCATGAATTGTCCCTACCATCTTGCGATAACACCTGTATTGAGAACCTTCGGCACTATGGCTGCGATCCTTGTTTTGCGGGCCAGTTCCATTCGAGGCCAAAATCAATTTGCGATTGACCCCGAGTCAGGCTCTCCTTGACCTCCAGCCGATTGAGGATTTGCAGGAGCTGAATCAACTGGGTGATTTCAGCCTCGGCTTCCTGTCGGCCATGTCCTTTTTCGGCCATGTTCTGGGTGATCAGGGCATCCAGATTGAGCTGCAACAACCGGGCGATCTGGTCGCCCACGACCTTAACCTGACCGGTGACAGTCTTCACCGCGGTTACCGCCTCCTCCTCTTTTGCCAGGGCATCGAGGATATCCTTGGCCAGTGGTTCAGCGCTGCTGAGAATTAGATCACGACCCCGGCAGGCCAACACGGGACTGAAATTAAAGCGGATGTCCAGTCGCGATCGATCCGGCTCATTGGTCGCGGAGAAATAGGCAAGCGTGTATTTCACGCCGTGATATTCCGGGCGATCCAGGATCAGACCGGGCTTGGCATCTTGACCGCGAACAAAGTTGATCAACCCCAGGGCCTTCTGAAAGCCTTCCTCCACCACGGGCGTAAACTTCTCAGGATTCTTCATGCGAAAGACCAGAGCAAAGGCCGGAAGCTGCACCGTGGGAGTTCCCACCTCCGGAGCGTACCGTTGGGCCGCCACGACGATTCGGACGTACGGCTCCAGTTCCGCCAGGACTTCCTCGGTGAAATTTCGTCCGGTGAAGAAAATGCCCATCATGTTCTCGAAAAAGATCAATCCCGACGTTCGTTCGGGAAACAGTTCATTCTTCTGGGCATAAAAGTCGCGGAGATTGCGATAGAAGCTCATGCTGGCCAGGGTGTTTGGCACTTCCAGCGGCGGCAAGATCCCCTGCTCCGGCGGGGCTACGGCGAAGGAGAGGACCTCCGGCCAATCGCCCACCTCGCCCAGGCGGAGCGTCCCGCTAAGTCGATTGTTCTCGATGTCCAGTCCCACGGCCAACCAGGGGGCTTTTTCCAGGGCAGCCACCGTTCCTGCCAGCAACAGCACGGGGAGTGGCTCCTTGCTTTGTTCCAGGCCTCTTTGCAGATCGGGCAACTGCCGAAGCGTTTCTAGATCGAGGAACAGGCCGACATTCTTTTCCTGAACAGCCTGCATCGCCGCGGCGAATTTGGGTTGATTCTTCAGTGTTTCGGCCGGTTGATCAAGGCTCAGGTCCACGACTTCTTTGAGTACTTCCGCCTTGTTCGAGATAATCAACCGGTTGCCAATAATGGCATGAAACTCATCGCCGCCGAAGGTCCACCCTGTGACTCCCCGGTAATCCGCCGAGCGAACACGATCCGGATCGTTCTTGTTCGTCGCATCGAGTTTGGCCAATCCCAGGAAAAACTCATGGACTTGGCGGAGCACCTCAGCATCCTCGGCCTGGACGAAAATGATCACCCGATTATTGGGTAACACAGCGACCATGATCCCGCCCGCCGTGATTTTCTTAAGCAGCGTGTACCGGTCGCTCTTGGTCTGCAATTCGATCAGATTGATTAGCGTCTCGGCCTGCTGCATGCCGGGATTCTTAAAGACCTGGCGCAAAGTGGGATGATCTTGAATGGCTTGTCGCACAGGTGACGTTTTCCATTCTTCGATCAACTTGCCTGGATTCCGCACAACCAGGGCGATGACGGCATCCTTCGGGACCCAGCCTGCAAGGTCCTCAACTCCCGCGGCATAACAGACGTTTCCCGTCAAGCCCGAAAGGAACACGACGACAAAGGTCAAGACACTTGCAAGTGTTGAACGCATGACCGAACGACCTCCGGCAGAGTGTGAAGATACGTTTCGCCAAGGATGCGAAGCCTCCTTCTGCATAAGACTCGCACGACAAGCGGTTTACCATTTAATACAGCGGGTAAAAGCAAAACGTGACGCGAAATCTCACAAATCGCGGAAATAAAAGCAGATGTAGGAAAGGCCCAGAAAAACGACAATCGGCACGGCGTAACTGAGAACCACCCGCCAGGGGCGTATGTCCTGGTACTCCATGTCGTGCTCAAAGAAGGCCGGTTCCCTGGCCGGACGCCGTGGTCGCCCTGTCAGACTTTGGAGAAACTGATCCGCCTGTTGTTGAAGGACGATCAAATCCGCAGGTCGGACTTCGGTCTCCGTGTCCGCTGTCTCCCAGGTCTTTCGCATCAGAGTCGGAAGGGCCTGGTTCAGACTGACGGGCGAAAGCTCTTCCAAGCGGAACGTTGTGAACAGCAAATTGATCGGATACCAGACGAATAAAACCACCAGGAGCGCCAACCACGCATTGCGGAGGATCACCCCCACGAAAAACCCGAGGCTCAGGACCCCCATCAGGACAAGCCCCACCACAAGGCAGGCCATCACGACACCATAGGTTGCCACGGGATCAGATGCCACCGGCCGATCCGCCAGACCAGCTACCAAAGCGGCTGGGACCACAGCGATGGCAAAGACGGCGAACACGGTGATCACGCGGGCTAACCAGGCCGCGATAAGGAATTCCAACCGCGTGATGGGCCGACTCAGAATCCCATCGGCAACACTGTCCATCCGGCTGGCGATAACGGCATTGGTCCCCAGGATGACAATGACCACAAACCATGGAAAAACCAGAAAGGGAAAGGCCAGCGAGGCAATCATCACCGGAAGCTGAAGCATTCGCCAGCCGCTCAGGACGGTCACAAAACTGAGTAAAACGGCGGCGGCCAGCCACACACGAACGAGCCAGCTCCGAAACAACGTCCGCAACTCAAGCCACGTCAGGGCGAGGACTGGTATCGGTCGGTCTTGGTGCATCTTGAAATCGCTTGAAACCATGCAGTTCATCCTCTTGCAGAAGTTGCAAATAGGCGTCCTCGGTCGCACCCAAGCCGGACTGAATGGAATGCAGCACAGCCCCGGCCTGGTCCACACGTCGCAGGACCTCGGCCAGGCCGGCTGCCCGACTGGCTTCCTCCGGAATTGTGATGCGGAGGCGATGCCCATCCAGCCACTGGACCACGATGCCGGTCAGTTCTTGAAGCATCGTTTCCAAACGCTGGCGGACCTCTTCCGAAACTCCCAATTCCAGGAAGAAACTATCCCCACGAAGACGACGTTTCATTTCGGACATGGAACCGCAGAAGATCATCCGCCCTTCGTGCATCACGCCCACATGGGTGCAAACCTGGTCGATGTCGGCCAAAATATGCGTGGCCACCACGATTGTTCGCTCTTCACCCAATTCACGAATCAAATCCAGGGCAAAGCGGCGGGCAGCGGGGTCCAGTCCTGCCGTCGGTTCATCCCAGAGCAGCAACGGGGGATCCCCCACCAGAGAGGCGGCGATTCCGAGTCGCGTCGTTTCGCCCGTCGAAAGCGTCCCAATTCGCTGGTCGGCAACGGCCAGCAGTCCGACGGCGCGAAGGATGGCGGCAATCCGAGGACGCCGCACACCGGCCGGAATCCTGTACAGTTGCCCCACCAGGTCAAGATACTCGAACGGTTTGAGATGTGCCGGGAGCTTGGGATTGGTGGGCAGATATCCGATCAGGCGACGAACCCGCGTCGCGTCTGGCCCACAGTCATAACCAAAAACCTGGGCCTGGCCCGCTGTGGGACGTTGCAGACCCAAAAGCAAACGCAGCGTGGTCGTCTTCCCCGCGCCATTGGGGCCGAGAAACCCAAAAATGACCCCGGCCGGAACTTCGAACGTCAAGTCGTTGACCGCAATAACTTCATTGCCATAGACCTTGGTGAGGTGGGATGTTCGGATGGCCGGTGCATCGGGTCTATTGATAACCATGGGTGTCACCGTCATTTGGCGAGGCAAAAAACACGCTTGGCCGCCGCTCTTCCGTAAACCGAGCGCCTGGCCACAGAGTCCGCCGGTATTATTACACACCAATAAGACTATTCGTTGCGGACCGCCTTTTCTTTGCCCATGATAGGCACAATCGCCCTATGAAATCAAAAAGACCCACCCAAAGGTGGGTCTGAAAGGCCGTTCTCGGAACGACTGTTCAAATCAGGCCGTACGTGTTAAGCCGCGCACTTCAGGCGAATCAGGCCCTTCGGTTTCTCACAGGCACCGCAGGAAGGCGGTCAGGTCTTCCTTCTCTTGCTTGGAGAGCTTCGTCCCCAGCACGAGGTTGTGGAACTCCACGGTGTCTTCGATCGTGAGGAGTCGCCCATCGTGCAAATAGGGTGGCGAATCCTTGAGGCCCCGCAGTGGGAACGTCTTGATCGAACCGTCGCCCACCATCATGTGACCATTGACCATGTGCGGCTCAAAGAATCGCTCCGTGCGAAAACTGTGCATCAGGTTGTCCGTGTAATAGGGCGGCAAATGGCAAGCAGCACAGCGGCCTTTGCCAAAAAACACCTCCTGACCACGAAGCTCCTGGGCGGTGGCCTTCTCCGGATCAAGCAACCCAAACACGTTTAACTTGGGAGCCGGCGGAAAGTCAAGCAAGGCCATGAACTCGGCCATGAAATGTACCTGGCTTCCCCGCTCCAGGACGTTCACGCCCTTTTTCGTAGCGATCACGGGATCGCCATCGAAATAGGCCGCCCGCTGTTCAAATTCCGTGAAATCTTCGATGCTCTTCAGTGCCCGCTGTGAACCAAACAGCCGCTGGATGTTCACCCCACGCAGGCTGGGCGTATCCAAACGATGGCGAAACTCCTGAGGTCGAATATCGCCCACAAGGTGCGTCGTCCCATTGCTGTGTCCGTTGACGTGACAATCAAAACACGTCACACCCAGGCTGGGTTTCAGACTCCGCCGATCATCCGTGGCGTTGAACTGCTGTTGCGGGAATGGCGTCACCAGCAGCCGCAACCCCTCCAGTTGCTTGGGGTTGAGAATCCCGTTGAACAAATCGAAATAGTTCTGAAGTGTGACGACCTTCCCCTGAGAAACGTCGCCCAGGTCGGGGCGCGTCGTCAAATAGATGGCCGGCGGATATTCCGGCAGCAAATGCTGCGGCAGATCAAAGTCCAGGTCAAACCGCGTCAGATCGCGTCCCTCCTGCTTCAGGATTTCGTCAATGTGGTGCTGTGGAAAGACCATCCCACCTTCCGGATGATTGGGGTGCGGAAGCGGCAGAAAACCCTTTGGCCAGAGTCCCCGCTTACGAATCTCCTCGGGCGACATGGCCGCCAGTTCCTCCCATGAGGAAACCCCCGCCGGCAGTTTCGCCCGAATGCCACCCTGAACAGGCTTTCCCCGCGACATCGTCACCCCAGGCACTGGCCGATCGCTGAGGTCGTAACGCTCCGCCAACAGACGCATGTGCTGTTCACGAATCTTGGGCTTTTCCGCCTGCATGCGCTGGACAATCGTTTGAAAATCGTCCTGGACAACGACCGGCGAATAACTGCTGGTCTTCTTCGGTGATTCCGCATTCGCAGTCCACGCCGCCAGTCCCACCGGCAAGAGAAATAAACCCATACCGAGTAGCAAGCGCAATCTGAAAAGACCCACGTCCCTCACCATAAGTCACCTCCTTAGCTCTCAGAAAGTCCCCGCGCATTCAACCGCTAGCAAGACAAGCCTCCCCATTTTGACGCCGTAATTATAACGATCGTTGGCGTAGGGGCAATCATTTTCTGCAGGCCCGTATCCCGGCGGAACGTGACAACACAACCCCGTTTGCCTATGCAAACAATTCACTTCACTAATTCGAGGCCGCGACTGGTCAGGGCAATTCATGAATTGCCCCTACGATTGCGTTGGTATTTGGCTTGAGCCGGTATTTGACAATTCGCCGGAGAACTAAAACCCCGTACCCCAGATTTGGATCGCGGCAATTCATCGCCGCTTTTTCGGCGAAGGCTTCAGTCTTTGCCAGTCAGGCCAATTTTGACCGGCTGAGAGCAGTTTATGGCAGAAACCCCTTGTCCGTTGCCGATAGGGGCAATTCATGAATTGCCCCTACCGTTTCCCGAGGACAAACCTATCGATCATTGTCGGAAAGTTCGGGGGCCAATTGACAGTCAAGCTCGAATTATGGCATACTGTGACAGCGCTGATGGCGTGCGAGAAACCGTCCCGGCGTGTCCTCGGAGGGTTTTTTAAGCCACGTCGGACTGGGATGTTTCACGATGGCCCTATGCGCTTGAGGAGGGGATCACAATGGCGGATGCCGTGGAACAACGGTATCAGGAGCGGCTCAAGCGGTACGTGACGGCGATGCGGAAGGGTAAACCCGACCGCGTCCCCATTCGACCGTTCGCCGCAGAGTTTACAGCGGTCTATGCGGGTTACACCATCCAGGAGGTGACCCACGACTACCAAAAGGCCTTCGATGCCGTCATCCGTTGTGCATCCGACTTCGACTGGGATGCCGTGGTTCCCAACATGGTCTATGTCTGGACGGGTTTGGTCCAGGCCATCAACCTGCGATACTATGCGGTCCCCGGCACGGATTTGCCGCCCGATGTCTGTTTCCAGTATCTGGAACCGCCCGAAGAAAACGCGTGGATGCGGCCAGAGGAATACGACGCTCTGATCGAGGACCCAACGGGTTTCCTCTACAACGTATGGCTCCCGCGGGTCTCCCGCGATGTGGTCCCGCCAGGACAGCCAAACACCTTCCGTAACAACATGTCGTTCGTGCTGGGCGGCATGGCCATGCTTGATTATTTCATGGCCCTCGGGCGACAGGTGGACCGGCTGCGACGAGAAACGGGGACGGTCTCGGCCATTTCCGGGATTCTCAAGGCCCCGTTCGACATCCTGGCTGATAAGCTCCGCGGTTACAAGGGCCTTTGCATGGACCTGTACCGTCAGCCAGACAAGGTCTTGAAAGCGTGCGAAGCCCTCGCACCACATCTCCTGCATGTCGCTAAGTCCGGGGCCGATCCCGCGAAAAACGTTCCCATCGGCCTGTGGATGCACCGCGGCTGCATTCCCTTCCTTTCACCCCAGCAGTTCGAACGTTTCTACTGGCCGACATTAAAATGGATCATCGAATCGCTCTGGGCAGAGGGTCATCAGGTGTTGTTCTATGCCGAGGGCGAATGGAACCCCAACCTGAAGTACATTGCCCAGCTTCCGGACTTGAGCATCGTTTATCACGTGGACCGCGGCGATATCTTTGAAGTTCATAAAGCCGTGGGACATAAGTTCTGCATCAGCGGGGGAATCCCCAATGACCTGCTGGCCTTCGGCACACCGCAGGATGTGAAGGACTACTGCAAAAAGGTCATCGACGGCGTGGCCCGGGATGGCGGTTACATCATGGACGCCAGCGCCATCATGCAAAACGATACCAAACCGGAAAACGTCAGGGTCATGACGGAGTTCACACGGGAATACGGCGTGTACTGACTCAGATAGGAGATCCCTACCATCCCGCTCGTGGTCACTGTTTGGCAACACTTCCGAAAGCGTGGAGATCTGGTATGACGGCTGAACAAGAAAAGGCCCCCCAACAGACAGCGGAAAAGCTCGGTGTCTCAATCCGTCCACCGGGGACCTGCATCCCCTGGGAGGAAAAACGTCGTGAGCTGGGCGACATTAAAGGCGACGAAGAGCTTGTGAAACGCATCTGGGAAAATATCGACGCCCTGGGATATACGTATATTTGGCAAGTTTTGCTGTCGTTCTGATTTAATCAACTCTGAACAGGGGATTCCGGCTGAGGGGAAAAGGCCGGGGTCCCGGACGTTCTCGGGGGAAGACTATGAGTGACAAGACACTCGCGGAAGCCATTGCGTACTGCGATGAACCGTCGGCCCTACGTTTGGTCCAGGAACAGTTGAAGGCGGGGGTGGCGCCGCAGGAGATCCTCGCCCAGTGCAATCAGGGGATGCTCGAACTGGGAAATCGCTTCTCTCGCGATGAATGCTTTTTGCCGGACCTGATGTTCGGCGGCATGTTGATGAAGAACATTATGGCGGAGCTTGGGCCGCATCTGACAAGCGGAGGGGGCGGTCAAAGTGTTCCGGCGAAAGCCCGAGCCGTCATCGGCACCGTCCAGCACGATGTGCACGACATTGGCAAAGATATCGTCGTGATGATGCTCCGCGGATCGGGCTTCGATGTGCTCGACCTCGGTGTGGACGTCCCACCCGCCCGCTTCGTGGAGGCCATTCGTCAGCATCAACCGGTGGTTGTGGGAATGAGCCTCCTGTTGACAACCTGTTTCTCTTCTGTCACGGCAACCGTCGAAGCCATCCGCCAGGCCGGGCTGCGAGATCAGGTCGCCATCATGGTCGGCGGCGCCGCAGCCAGCGAACTGCTCGCCAAGAACGCGGGTTGCGACTTTTACGGCAAGACGGCCGTCGATGGCCTGAAATTCGCCTGCCAGGTTGCCGGTATTGGCTAGTCCATTTCTTTGGAGACAAGATAACGACATCTTGGCCCGCATCTGGAGTGCGGCGATTCATCGCCGCTTTCTGACGTAGGGGCAATTCATGAATTGCCCCGACCTTGCTTGCGTTTGCCGCCCAATAGGTCGTTCGCAAGGACACCCCTGTGATTTCCTCCTTTAATCCACGCTTGTGTCGCGGTGTGACCACTCGGCGGGGAGCTGAAGCTCCCGCGCGAAAGCGGAGCTAAAGCCCCGCACTCCACATGTGGAGTGCGGCGATTCATCGCCGCTTTTTGGGTTGACGTAGGGGCAATTCATGAATTGCCCCTACCAATGGTCGCACAAGGATTTCTCCGATCTGGTTGTCGATCGATTAAGAGACTCTGCAACAACTGGTACAAGGCGGCCCTGCAAACCCTCGTGTCGCGGTGTGACCATTCGGCGGGGAGCTGAAGCTCCCGCGCGAAAGCGGGGCTAAAGCCCCGCACTCCAAATGTGGAGTGCGCCAATTCATCGCCGCTTTCTCGGCGAAGGCTTCAGCCTTCGCCAGTTCGACCAATCCTGCTCGCGTGATGGATGTTCGTAAATAGAAGCCCCTTTGACCGTTGCCGGTCGGGGCGGCAATTCACGGGTAGGGGCAATTCATGAATTGCCCCTACCGATAGATGGCGTTTCCCAACGATAAGACTCTCTTCGCGCGCAATGCCCCGTGGTTGCCCCAGATCGCAGTTGAACGGCCCTTCTCGGCCAAGCCCCAATCAAACTCATTACTTTTCAGCCAGAAAGATTGGGGACCGTCGTCCTGGCCGTTTCAACGGCCCTTCTCGGCCAAGCCCCAATCAAACGCATGCAGGAGTGATTACAAATGTCGGATACAAAGGTTTCAACGGCCCTTCTCGGCCAAGCCCCAATCAAACTGGTTCTGAGACGCTGGAGTTAAGTAGATATGCTTTGTTTCAACGGCCCTTCTCGGCCAAGCCCCAATCAAACGAGGGTGCTATGTTAAAAAAGTTGGAGGATGAAAAAGGTTTCAACGGCCCTTCTCGGCCAAGCCCCAATCAAACTTGACGACGTGGCGAAGCGAGTATTGGGTGAGTTGGTTGAGTGGTTTCAACGGCCCTTCTCGGCCAAGCCCCAATCAAACACATGCAATGCCCTTGTCGAGCTCGATGATGCCGTTCTTGTTTCAACGGCCCTTCTCGGCCAAGCCCCAATCAAACTCCTGCCCTCCTAAGTTGTTTTCTGAACGTAACTTATTTCGATTTTTGCCCAGACCCCTCCCAAAAGTGGGGTCTTTTTGCATTCTTGCATCA
>Ga0067045_1028460_pt1 | contig 33028 bp, 25 predicted proteins | sample TerdegcTABiofilm_FD_59184 | JGI IMG/M metagenome (GOLD analysis project Ga0067045, IMG submission 59184) | Combined Assembly of (Gp0054472, Gp0054536) Wastewater bioreactor microbial communities from Singapore -Terephthalate degrading...
TCATGAACTGGCGTTCACCAGCAGGGGGATGAAAATGTGAGCAGTGAGCGGTAAGCAGGAAACAGGCACTTCTGCTACTGCTCTCTGCTCACTACTTAACTGGTTTCTATTTTCAAAGGAGATAGCGGCCTGTCATCGGCGGCCCGTGATCTGACCGCTTGCTATGTATCCATCGGATTGAAAGAGGGCGGGGGAGTACCACCCCGCTCCACATCCAGGCGGGCCGAGATGCCGCCGCCGAGCAACAAGATCGCGCCCAGCCATTGCTCCCACGCCAGCCGGTCCCCCAGCAGCAAAAAGGCCAGCGCCAGACTGATGCCCAGCTCGGTCAGGTTGAGGATGGCGGTCTGCACTCCTCCCAACCGCTCCAGGCTCAAGAACATCGCCAGCCGCGAGAGGGCCGTCGTCAGGCCCAGGGTCACAATGGGCCACCAGCCGGCCAATGTATAGGTCGCCATAGGCCCCCCACCCCCCAGCCGGGCCACGCCCACCGTCAAAGCCATGCCGGTGATGATGTAAAGGGTCGCTGAAGGCGAAGGGACATCGGCCAGCACCCACTGTCCCATCACCAGATGCCAGCCATACATAGCCGCGGAAGCGATCATCAGCATCACCCCCAGGTAGTTGGGGGGATTCTGCCTGGCCCAGGGAGCGGTCACCAGCACCGCCCCGCCCAACGAGAGAAGCATCCGAGCCAGGGTTAGCCGGGTGATATGCTGCCCGGAGGCCGCCAGGAAAATGACCACCCAGAGGGGATAAAGCGCGTTCAGCAACGCCGCCCGCGAAGCGTCCAGCCGTCCCAGGCCGCTATAGTAGAAGAGCGAGCCGAGGCCGTTGATGACACCAACCAGCAGGCAATAAAGCAAATCGCCCCAACGCAGCCGAATGAAGGCCCGCCAGAAGAGGAGATAGAAGCTCCAGAGCAACAGGGCAGCCACCAGGGTCCGCAGCGTCGCCAGGCTCAGCGGAGTGACCCCAGCCCGGTAAGCAAACTTTCCCAGGATAGGAGCCCACCCCAATAAAAACGAGGCCAGAAAAGCACTATAGATGCCTCGCTGCCGGTGCAGGTCCTCTGCGCGCCGCTCTTCATGCCCGCCCATTGTGACCATCCCTATGACGTTTTTTAATCGCCGGGCACGCCCAGGGCAAACCCGGGGCCAACCCGGTTGCCGCTTTGCCCGCCCGCTCTTCCATGATATACTTCATACCAATGAACCGGCGGCAGAAACGCATCCTGATCATCTTTGGGATAGTGGACCTGATCGTGGTAATGGCCCTGGGGGTCACTTTGGGACACGATCTATGGTCGTCGTCCCCTGTCCGCACGGACTTCCTGCCAGCGGCCTGCCCCCAGGGGCTCCTGCAAGCCCTGCCGTCCTCGCTACAACCGGCCGTGGCCTGGACACCGGACCGCCTTGACCTCACACTGAACGCCCATTACGCCGCGCCCACCCCGCCGGCCGAGACTCCGCAGCTGCTCTGGAAGGCCCTGGACGGCATCGCCGCTATGCTACGCCTCGGCTGTCCGGCTCCGGCGCAGGTCACCATCCGGCTAACGGCCAACGGAGAGACGATCACGCAATATCACATCGTGCAACTGGATGGTGCCGAGCTCGCTGCCTGGGCCGCCGGGACCCTTTCCGAGGCCGAGCTGGCAACCCGTGCCGCTTATCGCCAGCTGTCCGGCCAGGTCGACGGAAACCCGTGACCGCCCCACCCTCTCAACGGGTAGAGACCTCTACCACCTGCACTTGACGGGCTACCGTGTCCACAATCGCATAAGTGACCCGCCCAAAGCGCCCCATCAGCTCGCCAGGGTTCAGGAGAAGAGCGGCCCCTACCCGCTCGTAATGCTGCAAATGATCGTGGCCGTAACAGGTCAGATCGTACATGCCGGAGCGCGCCAGGGCCCGGCCGATGCGTGGATAGTGGACGGCTGCGACCCGGTAGCCATTGAAATCCAGCTCGGCAATCTCCCCATGGATGGTGACATTGCCGACCTCATGCGCGATCTCGGTCATCAGCCATTTGTCGCCGTCGTTGTTCCCCCACACCACGTGCAGTGGGCCGTGAAAACCCTCCGAGAGCGCTTTGAGGCTGAACGGGGCGCACAAGTCGCCACAGAAAATCATCGCTTCAGCCTGGACCATCCCCGGCAAAGCCCGCTCCAGGACCCACAGGTTATCATGCAGATCAGAACAGATTGCCAGTTTCACTCCGCCTCCTGGAGGCTCGCTCAGCGCGCGCCGCTTGCCGCGGGCCGGAGAGCCGCTAACAACCGCTCCGGCTCGTTCGTGATGAGCGCATCCACGCCCCACGCCGCCAAACGCCCGGCCAGGGCCGGATCGTCCACCGTCCAGGCAGCCACCCGCAGCCCGCGCCGGTGCGCCTGCTCCACCAGCGCCGGCGTCACCAGCGCGTGGTGAGGATGGAGCGCCTCATGCGGGGTAAGGGGGGCCAGCCAGCGTTGGCGCAACGGGAGCGGCAACGAGCCATCATAGAGCATCCCGGCCGGAATGTCCGGGGCGTAGCGACGGACGCGACGCAGCGCCAGCGGGTTGAACGACGAGAACCAAACCCGCCCTGTCAACCCCAGCCGTTGCACTAACGCGGCCACGGTCGCTTCCAGCCCGCGGTCACGTGGGGAGAAATCTTTGAGCTCAATATTGATCAGCAACCGATGTCCCACCGCGGTCAGCACTTCCTCCAGCGTGGGGACCCGCTCGCCGGCAAACGACGCCTGGAAACGCACGCCGGCATCCAGCGCCTTGACCTGGGCCAGCGTCAGGGCCGTCACCTGGCCGGAGCCATCGGTCGTGGCCTCCACCGTCGCGTCATGGATCACTACCGGGACACCGTCGGCGGTGAGATGGACGTCCAGTTCCACGCCGTCGGCCCCCAGATCAGCCGCCAGCCGGAACGCCGCCAGAGTGTTCTGGGGCGCGGCGTGGCTGGCCCCCCGGTGCGCCACAATCAGGGGCCGTTGATCCCACCATGTATCAGGAAATTTAGCCATGTATTACAGCTCCACGAAGTAGGCTTGCGCAGCCCGATCAATCAGCTCTTTGCTGAGCAACGGCGGGACGTTCAGGTAGCGAGCAATGTCAATGATTTGGTCCACCAGATCCCGTGGGTGACAGGCCCGGGGCTGGCGGCGCGTCTTGATGTAATGCTCCTGGATCAGATAGGCCAGCGCCCGGTCGTCCAATTGGATATTCTTGGCCTGGCAAACCCGGCGGAAAATCTCGCGGTACTCGTCCCAGGTAGGATCGTTCACCTCTATCTTATGGCGGATGCGGCGCAGGAAGGCTTCATCCACCAGATCCTTCGGAGCCAGGTTGGTGGAAAAGACAATCAGGACCTCAAAGGGGATCTCTATTTTGCGCCCGGTATGCAGGGTCAGGAAGTCCATCCGCTTTTCCAGCGGGACAATCCACCGGTTCAGGAGGTCACGTGGGCGTACCTGTTGCCGGCCAAAGTCATCAATCAAAAAAATGCCGCAATTGGCCTTCATCTGGAAAGGGGCCTCATAGTATTTGTTGGTAGTATCGTAGACCAGGTCCAGGCCCTCCAAGGTGAGCTCGCCCCCTACGACGATGTAGGGCCGGCGGATGCGCAGCCAACGCGCGTCCACGCGGGAGGTCTGAGGAGTCTGGTCGGTAATGGGAACGTGATTGACGTTGTCAAACACCTTGATGATCTGCCCCTCTACCTCCACCGCGTAGGGAATGTAAATATCGCCTTCCATCAGGATGGAACCGATGGCCTCGGCGATGGAGGTCTTGCCGTTGCCCGGGTTGCCGAACAGGAAGATGGAGCGCCCTGAGTTGACGGCCGGCCCGACCTGTTCAAAGGTGGCCTCGTTGATGACCAGGTGGCCCAACGCCTGGCGCAGATGGCGCTGGTGGACCGTCACCTCCTTCAGCCCTTGCTGGCGCACCGAATCGTTGTAGACCGCCAGCGGCACCGGCGCCCAACCGGCATATTGCGAGCGTTCCAGAGCATCGCGCGCCATCTCGCGGCCTTTGGCGGTGAGCACATATTCGTAGGTGGCCTCCGAAAGCCCCCCCGCGCCGGTCCCGCGCACCTCGCACGACTTCTCGCGCTTAAGAAAATCCAAAATTTGATCCACGACACCGGCAAACGGTAACGCCATCTTTTCCGAGAGTTCGCGTCCCGAGAGATAACTCTCAAAGTAGAGGGTTTTGAGCGCCAGATCGGTCAAAAAGCCGATGTTCAGCCCGGTATCGCGGATAGAACGGGGGGCAGCCGGCAGAAAAGGGCTGCTTACCAGACTCGGTTGCTTCTGTGCCATATCAACCTCCCATCAATGCTGGGTACAACAGAGCGCAAAATCGTTTTTTCATGCTACTTTCATTATACGTCAGCCCACGGCTGAGACAAGGTAGATAAGATTTTTGCGGGCAGCATGGCTGCCCGCAAAAACCAAGTGTTATCCCGTCCCTGTTAAGGGACCGCGGAAAGTACCTGCAACGTCGTCCCCTCAGTACGGCCCCAAACCTCAGGGAAATAAAGCTCAGAGGCCGTCGCCGGGAGAGCTTGATAAACACCGGGCACGGCTCCCCGCAACAGGTAAGAGATCCGGTAAGTGCCGGCCGGCACCTCGCGGGCAAAGAAGACGGCCCGCTCATCGCGCAACTCCTGCTGGTCAAAGGGATTCCACCACGGGCGTGAGTCGGTCACGTTCTCCACCCCCGGCTCAGGCAAAGCCTGTGCTTCGGTCAACAGGGCCGGGTTCACCGGCTCCATCCCCGCCGGGTAAGGATCCTCCACCGTCAAGAAATAGCGGGTCGCAGGCACAACCAGGGTCAGGTGAACTTCCACCAGCTCCCCGGAGCGGACCCTGGTAAGCGGCGTACACGGCGGCAACGTTTCCCCGGCCTGTTCCTTGCCCACGGCAGAGGTGACGGCACAGTACTCCCGCCGGATGCTGATTCCCCGCGCCTCGGCGGTGACGGTGGCGGCCGGCTGAGACAACGCCAGGTGCGCCGTGTAGTAGAGACGCCCCTCCCCTTCCCCACGAGTGACCTCCAGCGCATTGATCCGGTCGCGCCAGAGCTGCTCCAGAGACACTTTCACCTCGGCGGGCGTGCTGAGGGTGGCGGCATCGGCTTGTCCGCTGCTCAACGAAGCCCCGTTGAGCACTGCCCCCCAACGATAGTTGGCCTTGAGTTCACCGCTGGCCGCCATGTAATCCGACAGCGCCAGCAGCGCCCAGACGGTTTCCTGAGTGGTGGTCCACCCGTCGCCGCGCCGGGCCACCATCAGCCAGCGGACTGCCGGGACGAGCAACGGGTCGTCCGGCGCAAAGCGGGTCAAGAGCGTCACGATGATGGCAGTGGCACGTGTATCGGTGGCCCAATAGGCGGGTGCGACGTCCTCCCAGTGAGCGCCCGTGGCGCTGGTCACCGCGGCCCCGCGCAGTTGTTCCAGCAACGTCTTGAAGCGCGGATCGGTGGCATCGCGTTGCCCGATTGCCAGCGCCAGATACCCCTGACCGGTCACGCCCAGGCTCGCCTGCACCGTATAGAGGTCCCCCACCACCCCCTCGGGCCAGGGGTAGGCCCCTAAACCAAGCACGTAAACGATAAAGGCATGGGACTGGTTAAGGGCTTTGTTTCTGTCGGCCTGCTCCAACACCGATTGCAGGTAGCGCACGGCCTTATCCAGGGACTCCTGCCGCAGCGGGAAGCCGGCTTGCCCGGCCGTGATCATCCCCAGAGCCACGTAAGCGGTGAGGTAGGGACTGCTGGCCTCGTGCCACCACCCCCACCCGCCGTCCAGGTTCTGGCGAGAATAGAGCCGGTCCAGCGCATCGGAAACCCGCAGCTGCAAGTTGGCTTCCAGCGTGGGATCGGCGATGTTCAACGTCCGCAAGGTCCGGTAAGTAAAGACGTTCGGCAAGAAACGGCTGACAATCATCTCGGTGCTGTCGTAGGGGAAACGCTCCAGATAGGTCAGGGCCCCGGTCAACCCGGCGGCCAGGGAGGGCTCCAATCGCACCGTCAGAGTGCCGGCAGTAGCCTCCGCCGGCACGAACAGCGCCTCGGCCCGGCTGCCCGCTTCATCCAGCACGCCCGCAGTCCCCATGACATCAGGGGTCGCGTAGCGGTAGATGAGCAAAGCCCCATCCTCAGCACGTCCCAGCGGCGGGCGCGTGCGATCAGCGTAACCGCCGCCCTCCGCGGTGAACGTGAGCACCGCCAGATCGCCGCCGGTGTCGGGCACCTGCACCTGCCAGGAGACACGCACCCGGCCCCCCGCCGGAATGGTGACCGTTTGGGTAACCGGCTCCTCTACCGTCACCCCTTCGGCCAACAGACTGGCCGCCACCTCCAGGTCCTGGTCGGTGTTGTTGTGCACAACGGCGGCCAGTTCCGGGCGGTCCCCGCCGATCAGGAAACGGGGCGTCACCGGTCGCACCAACAACGGCTGGCTGACTACCAGCTCCGCCGTGGCCTGGCCAACCCGGGTGTCGGCGGTCACCGCACGCGCATCCGCCACCCAGGTTGTCAACGAATCGGGCAACGGAACCTGCACCTGGGTTTGACCAGTGGTCCCGGTGCGCAGATGGGCTTCCCAGAAAGCGGTATCGGGAAATTCACTGCGGATTTCTGACGGGCTGGCCGGTCCGCCGCCCCCACCGCCGTAACCGCCGGCCAACATCTGTTGCATCAAGAGGGTGGCCTTGGCCTGGAGTGCGGCCAGGTTAGCCGACACCCGGTTGAAAAGCAAGAGCAGCCCATCCCCGGTCACAACGCTCAAGGGGCGCTCGGCGTAAAAGCCTTCCACAATGGGCGACGAGTTCGGATCGCGCAACGCCAAAACCGCTTTGTCAACAACGGCTAACGCCACCTCGGCATCCACCGTCTTCCCCTGAGCATCCACGGTCCGCACCGTCAACACCGCCGACTCGCCGGGCGCATAGGCCGTCGTCCGGTCAGGGGTGACTTCCACTTTCAGCGTTTGGGCCACCGGCTCCACGGTTAGCTTCACAAAACCGATCCGGATGTCGGGCACGGAAGTAGTGGCGTCCACGCCCTTGACCACCACAAACGAGACGTAAACGTTGGGCACATACGCCTCGGTGATCGGGATCTCCACCAATGGATTGCTGGTGTCGGCCACGAACTGGCGTACATTCAGAATGCCGCCCCGCTCGACCGTCATCAACACCCGGAAAGGCGGCGCGAAGGGGGTCGGTAACAACACTTTAGCCGTATCCCCAGAGCGATAGCGTTGAGCGTCGGCCACCGGCGTGACCTCACCCTCCGGCAGCTGCCAGGCGGCCGTCTCCGGGCCGCTCACCCACAAGGTGGTCTCCGAGCGCACCAGGTGCCCATCGGCATCAGCGGCCGAGGCCAGGACGACATAGGATCCACTGCGCGGCGGCGTCAACGAAGCGACAGCTGCTCCCTCAGCGTCGGTAGTGACGGTCAGTTTGCTGGCCACCGTATCGGTATAACCCCAGGTAACCTCCGCAAAAGGAGTCGTAGGTGCTTGTTGGTACCACGTTCGGCGCGCCAGAACGAGCTCTACCGTTTGGTTAGCCACCGGCTGGCCGGCCCAATCCAGGGCGCGCACGGCCACTTCAGCCTTATTGCCGGCCACAACGACCGGGGAGTGAGGCTGGAGTCCCAGGTAAAAGCGGCTGGCATGAACGGTTAGCTCGCCCCGGCCACTCACCGGGAAACCGGTATCGTCGGTGACGGTCGCCTCTACCGTCCAACGCTGAGAGCCGATCTCTTTGGCGTCGTCCAGGGCGCGCAGACTGGCGGGCAGCTGAAGCAACCAACGCCCCTGGGCGTCGGTCGTGGCCACACCTTCGGTAATCACTTCCGGCTCCCCCCACAAGGGCCAATCTACGGTGCGGCCCCATTGCCAATCACCGTCCAGCTGCGGATTAAAGGTGTAAGGCGTTGCTTGCACCGTCCAGTGTACCGTGGCCCCGCTCACCGGCCCGCCGAAGTAATAACTGGCTTCCACCAGGGCCCGCAGAGTGGTCCCCTGGGAGAGGTCTTCCTGCTCCGGCGTGACCGTTACCTGGAACTCCGGTTTACGGTAAGCGGCGACCGAGATGGAGACCCAGGTGCGCCGTTCCGTGCCGGGCACGCCGGCGACCAATGAATAATCGCCCACCGTCGCCGTCTCCGTGAGAACAAACGACCCATCCCAGGTGCCCAGCTCCGAGAGCGAAAACGTGGTAGAGTAAACGGTGTTCCCCGTAGAATCTACCAGTGAGGTTTCCACCATCTGCCCGGCGGTCGGTAAAGCATAGCGACCGTCGTTGTCCTGGCGCAGGATACCACGGAAATAGATGGTCTGTCCAGGCCGGTAAATAGGGCGGTCAGTCTGCAAGTAAAGCCGGTATGGCTCAAACGGTCCGGTCTCCATTGTGAGGTCAAAGTTCCATGGGCTGACATTGGCCGTCCAATCGGTCGCCGCCACGCCAAACCCGGCCTCGCCAGGCTTGCCCACCACCGCCATGACCTGCTCCCACAAGTTATTCAACGGCGGCAGCGGGATGCGAGCGATGCCCTCAGGGTTGGTCGTGCCGGCCGCCAGCAACACCGCATCGCGGGTCATCAACCGCACTTCGGTGCCGGTGACCGGCTCCCCGCTGCGCAGATCGGTCACCCAGACCAGCGCCTCCTGCTGCGCCAGCTTGATCGTCAGGTGGCGATCCACAACCGCAAAACGCAGATCGGTCTTCCAGTAAGTCTCCAGGCCCTGCCAGGCCAGACGGTAGAAGCCGGTGGGCAGCGGCCCGCCCCGCCGTGACACCACTACCGGCGTCACGGCCACTTGATTAGACGCTCCCCCAAACGTGAAGGACCACTGACGCAAGAGCTCCCCCTCGGCTCCCCCCCAGCCGGCCGCAAATTCCTTCTCGCTCAACCCATAGATAGAAAATGTGGTGCGCGGCACGTTGACGGAAAGGAAATAGAGAGTCGCGTCGGCTCCTGCGTCTAACGTCAGGGGATCCAGTGTCGTCGCCGGGGCCAGGAAGGGGTCCCGGTCGCCGGTGGTGAAACAAGCCGAGGTCGTTTCCCGCGTGGTATTCCCATACTGGTCGGCAATCCCCGGGCTGACGGTCACGCAGTAACGTGTGCGGGGTTGTTTGTCCCAAACCAGGGTATACCACCCTGCATCATCCCAATAGCCATAAGGCTGTTCTTCGTCAGCTGAGACGGTAGGAGAAATAGAAATGTGGGCCTGGATTGTCCGCTGGTCAATTGCACCAGCCAGCCGCACCCGTACTGGATCGGCGAGAAGTGCCACATTGCGCGTTCCATCTTCCGGCGTAATGCGCACCACCGCCGGGTAAGGAACCGTCGTAAAGGACCAGCTCTGGGGATTTTGCAGCGGGGCACTGGTCAACGCCCGCGCCCGGCCGGTCACCGACGCCAGGTAGTGGGTGCCCAGCGCCAACGGCTGTGTCGGGGTGAAAACCAGCGTCGCCCCTCCATTTTCCCAGGTAATGGCGCCGGCCACTGGCTCCCCGCTCTCAGTCAACAGGGTAAAGGCACTGCCCGTAGTCACCGGTTCCATCACCGTGTTGAAGTTCAACCGCACGCCCGCGTCCAACGGCACGTAAGTCTGTCCATCTGAGGGATAAGCATCAAGCAGGTTGGGCAAGGCAGTGGTAAAGGACCAGGTCACCGAATCGGCCAGAGCGGCGCCGTCCACACTGGTAACACCGGCTTTTAACGTGCCCTTATAGGTCTGGCCGGCCGCCCACCCCGGCAAAGCACGGAATTGATACAGAGAGGTATTGACCCAAATCCCATCGCCCAGCACAGCCGGCTCAAAAGTCAGCGGCAATACCGGGCAAGCGTCCGTCTTCCCCGCCTTTTGCCCGGCACAGTTGAGGGGAACCATCGCCCGGTTGAAAGAGAGCAGGATGGGCGTATCTACTCGCAAATCAGCGGTCCCATCAGCCGGGCTGATGTGGGCCACAGTCAACGGGCCGGTGGTAGAAAAAGCAAAGCTCACGTCGGATGAGAGCGAAAGTCCCTGGCTTGACCTGGCCTCGCTGCTCACCGATACCCGATAACGGGTCCCGGATGCCAGCCCCTTCGGCCGGAAGACCAGCGTGCGGTCATCCTGCCAGCTCGTCTGGCCCTCCACCGCCGGTTCCAGACGCAGCGCTTTTTCTACGCTTTGACGGTCCATCGCCTGATCAAAGCGCAGTTGAATCGGCGCATCGGAGGCGATCTCGGCCCCGTTCCGGGGTGTATAATCTACCACCACCGGCGGCAACGGCGGGAGAGCTATCACCGTCGGCGTCGCCGTTGGCACCTCGGCAGTAGGCAACGAGAAAGGAATTTGACCGCAGGCCGAAAGCAGCAAGGCGGCCAGCAACAAAAGCGCTCCAATCCGAGAAAGGGTGAAAATGCGGCGCATCTGCTCTATACCTCCATCAGGAAAACAAATCTGCGAATCAGCCTCAGTCTGACCGGAAGGCCACACTGGCTACGGACTGTGCTTGCTAATGATAGCATGGAGCAAAAGAAACGCAACGTTGTCGCCCACTCGGATATTGTCAGGCTCACCGTTTGTGGTAGAATATTCAAACCTGGATGAAGGTGGAGGGTACATTTTATGGAAAGCGCAAAACCGGTCTATTTGACGCCGGAGGGGAAGAAATCACTCCAGCGCGAGCTGCGGGAACTGGAAGAAGTGCGCCGGCCGGCGCTGGCCGCCCGTTTACATGCGGCCATTAAACAGGGTGATCTCTCGGAAAACGCCGACTATATCGCGGCCAAAGAAGAACAGGGCTTTCTGGAAGGACGTATCCTGGAAGTTAAAGCGATGCTACGCAACGCGGTCATCATTGACTCCAGCGGGAAAGGTGACGGCCGGGTCACACTGGGGAGCACGGTGGTCGTGACCGAGGAAGGCTACGACGAACCAGAGACCTACCACATCGTCGGCGCGACCGAAGCCGATCCAACGCGCGGCAGAATTTCCAACGAATCGCCGTTAGGGCGCGCCCTGCTGGGCCACGTCAAAGGTGATGTGGTCACCGTCAATGCCCCCCGTGGTCGTCTGGAGTTCCGCATCACGGAAGTAAAGTAAACAAGCGCCACAACAAAAAAAACAGCGGGCGGGGAGTCATTCCCCGCCCGCCTGTTTGATAGGCTCAAGGCCTAACACTCGCTGTGCCCACAGGCATAACAGCGACGACACCCCTCCGTGTAAACCATTGCCGCCTGGCCACAGACAGGGCACAGGTCTCCAATCGGGAAAAGCATTTGCGGCACCGGGGCCGCCGGGGTCTCCGAGGCAAAAGCCGGCCCGGCCGGCGAACCCGGCGTGACATTCTCCTCCAAATATTCACGCAGGACGCGGGAGACGCCATCGGGCAGGCTGAGCACCCGTTGGTGGCCAAACCCTAACGGCCGGCCACCACCGATCCCCTCCATCTGGGCGGCGACGGTTTCCAGCCGGCTGCGAGGCTCCAAAGGCGAGGGCAGCCGCAACACCAAAGAGATCAACCGGCCAATGGCTTCCGCCACGGCCGCCGTATCGGAGCCGGCCTTGCCCACATTTAAGAAAACCTCAAACGGCTGGCTGTGGCCGTTCAGATTGATAGTCACGTAGGCCGTGCCGAGCGGCGTGGGGACGCGGTAAGTCCGGCCTGGCAGCCACTCCGGGCGGGGACGCACCATCGGCGTCAAGCCGGTCGGCGGCGTGGGGGCCGGTCCGGTCTCGGCGGTCTCGCCTTGCTTTTGCTGGCGGGTGGCTTCCGTCTCCAGCACCTCTTTCTCGCGCGAGCCGGCCACGTACACCGTCAGCCCTTTGCAGCCCAGCCGCCAGGCCAGGCGGAACGCTTCCCCCACCTCCTCCGGCGTGGCCGTGGCCGGGAAGTTGACCGTTTTGCTGATGCTGGCATCCGTGAAAGCTTGCAGGGCCGCCTGCATCCGAATGTGACCCTCGGCCGTTACATCCGCCGCCACCACAAAGACCTCCCGAATCGCAGCCGGGACAGCGTCAACCTCCTGGCAGCTGCCGCTGACGAGCACCTGCTGGAAAATTTGCTCACGGGTCTCCGCATCCAAACCCGCCAGCTCCAGGGCGCGAACGAAAGCCGGGCTGACATAGCGCAGGGGCAGCGTCTTCCCCTCATCCTGGACGTAGCGGGTGTAGGCCAGGGCAAAGACCGGCTCGCAGCCGTATCCTTCCGCGCCCACCACCGTCGCAATGGTCCCTGTCGGCGCAACCGTTAGCTGGGCCGCGTTGCGGATCCCGCCGGCCTGAATACCCTGCACCACCGCCTCCCAATCCAGCAGCGGCCGGCCCCAATCGTGCGTGGGGCCGCCGCCCAGCCACTCCGGCCAGCGCGGGGGACGCCAGGCCAGCGCCGCCGGGTCATAGATGCTGCCGGCAATCGCCGGGAAGGGACCGCGCGTTCGCGCCAGGTCAATGCTGGCCCGCATGGCATGGTAGCGGATGAATTCCATCACCTGGGCTGCCAGTTCCTGGCCCTCGGAGCTGCCGTAACGAACGCCCAGGTGGTACAACAGGTCAGCCAGCCCCATCACGCCCAACCCGATACGACGGGAGCGGAGCGCGGCCTCGCGCAGCTGCGGCACCGCCGGGACGTAAGCGTTGGCCGACACCACGTCGTCCAGGAAGCGCGTGGCCACCTGGACGGTCTCGGCCAGCTTCTCCCAATCCACCGCCGGCCGGCCCTCGGCCGCATAAGTGAGATGCTCCGCCAGGTTAATGGAACCCAGGCAACAGTTCTCATAGGGGAGCAGGAACTGTTCGCCGCAGGGATTGGTGCTCTCATAGCGGCCCAGGTGCGGCACCGGATTGTCGCGTTGAGCGGTATCCAGAAACAGCAACCCCGGTTCGCCATTGCGCCAGGCCTGCCGTACGATCTGCTCAAAGAGTTCGCGAGCTCGCACCGTCCGGTAGGTTTTCACAGGCAAGCCGGCCGGTTCAGCCTGCTCCAGCGTGCCCCGAAAATCGCGGTAGGTCGGAGCCGCCAGATCGGGGAAGCGGAGGGCCCACAGATCATCATGCTCCACCGCTGCCATGAACGCATCCAGAATCCCCACCGAGATGTTGAAGTTCGTAATGGCGTTCTCGTCCGTCTTACAGGTGATAAACTCCTCCACGTCGGGGTGATCCACTCGCAAGACGGCCATATTCGCGCCCCGGCGACTGCCGCCCTGTGCGATTTCACCAAAGGCTTTATCGTAAACCCGCAAAAAACCGACGGGGCCGGTCGCCTTGCCCATACTGGAAACGACTAACCCGTTCTTGGGACGCAGGCGGGAAAATGAAAAGCCGTTACCGCCACCGGTCTGCTGGATCAGCGCCGCGTCACGGAGCGTCTGGAAAATCCCACCGGGGATGCGGCCCATGTCATCTTCAATGGGAAGGACAAAACAGGCCGCCAGTTGCCCCAAGGGGGTCCCGGCTCCGGTGAAGGTCGGGGAATTGGGGACAAAACGTAGCTGGGTCAACAAGCGGTAAAAAAGTCCTTCGGCCTCGGCGCTGTCTCCCCCCAGTTCTGCCTCGGCCAGAGCAATGTGATGCGCAATGCGACGAAACATCTGCGCCACCGTTTCCACCGGCTGCCCATCGGCCCCCTTGCGCAGGTAACGCTTGGCCAGCACGGTGTAGGCATTGTCAGAGAAGCGGGCCTTCAACGCCTCGTCCGATAGGATTGGCACATCTTTTAAAGACATTGCAACCTCCATATACAAATAAAATAGATATTCCTTACGCAACAGCAAGCCAGCTTGGCGTCAGGTAGGAGCTCCTACGAGCGGTTATGGAGAAATCAGGGACGTTGAGCGCGCAGGCGGTCAATCTCCGCCCGCACGGATTCCAGGTCACTCAAACCCAGATAAACAATCGCATAGCGGATATAGGCGACCTCGTCTAACTTGCGCAGCTCGTCAATGACGATGTCACCGATGGTATGACTGGCAACTTCAGCCCGGCCCGTTTGGCGAATGGCATATTCCACCCGATCGGCAATTTGTTCCAGCGCCTCGGCCGAAACAGGGCGGCGAGCACAGGCAATCCGCAATCCGGAGAGCAGCTTTTGGCGATCAAATTCCTCGCGGCGCCCGTCGCGCTTGTTCACCAGGGGAGTCGTGAGGATCGCCCGCTCCATCGTGGAAAAACGTTGCCCACACGCATCACACTCACGACGACGACGCACATTTCCTTGCGTGTCATGTCCTGTGTCCACGACCCGAGTCGTCATTGAATGACAAAATGGACAGCGCATCGTTCACCCCTCCTGGATGTACCCCATATATGGCGGTTATATAAAACAAAAACGCCATCTGTGGCGTAACATACACAGTATAACACATTTCAGGCAGAAAGCAAGCCCTCCCGGTCGCAATTCGCCTGTGGCTACCCATTTGTAACGCAGCCGTAATACAACATAAATTGCATAGACCTCTCAACAATCCCCTGGTTCCCTATAATACCCCGGTCCATGGTTGCATTCTTGTGCGCTCATGCTACAATGTAGCTGGAAGCTCTGAATATCACACCCGTGTTCACGTTGAGGAAGGCCCGTGAGGTTAAAACCAAGTCGCGCTTTTGGGGATGACCAGCTGCCTGAGCTCATCGCCGATGCTCAGGGGGAAAACCTTCAGATTCTGATCAACGGCACTTTTGCTTTTATAGTGGCATTGCTTGGCCCGCTGGTGCTCGGGCTCTCCATTCAACCCGGCTTCTCTGCCTGGGGGGCACTTCCACTGCTCTGTTGGGTCATCACGACTTATATCGCCCATTATTTCCTCAAGGTCAAAAAACGTTATCATTGGGCCGCCCAATTTTATACGGTAGGTCTACTCATTCTGATGGCGACCCTGATGGTAGTCGGCGGTCAGATCATACGCAACTCGGCTCCCTTTCTCTTGATCCTGATCGCTTTTATCGCTGGACTGCTACTTACTCCGCGCGTGGCGCTGGGGTACACACTCCTCGGCGGGGTCTGGTTACTGCTCTTCGCCGTGGCGCAAGGTCCCACCCTCTACGATCTGCTGGCTTTCGTGAGTGCCGCAATTGCCGCCGGCGTCGCTAACCTGGCCGAGGGTAGCCTCTATTCGGCCACCGAATGGTCCCTGGAAGGCTACCGCCGGGCCGCCCAACGGGCGAACGAACTGGCCGTCAGCCGGGAAGCCCTGCGCCAGGCGGTGAAATCCCGCGATTATTTGAACGATCAGCTGCTCAGAGCAAACGAATCCCTGGCCTATGCCCGCGCCGCCGCCGAGCAGGCCCGCGAGGTCGCCGAGGAGGCCAACCGGCTGAAGACGCAATTTGTCGCCAACATGAGCCACGAACTCCGCACCCCTTTGAACGCCATTATCAACTTCACCCGGATTGTAGCCGAGGGCTACGATGGCCCGGTCAACGAGGAACAGCGCACCCATCTGGATTATGTCCGCTTTGCCGGCGAACATCTGCTGGGCCTCATCAACGACATCCTGGACCTGGCTAAAATTGAGGCCGGCAAGATGGAAATTTACCCGGAACCGGTGGACCTCCACCCGATTTTCAAGGGCATCCTGTCCACCGCCGTCGGGCTGACTCGGGATAAGGGCTTATACCTCAAGGACGAAGTCCCAGAACAGCTGCCGCTGGTCTACGCTGACCCCAAGCGGGTACGCCAGATTTTGCTCAACCTGTTCAGCAACGCCGCGAAATTCACCGACAGCGGCGGGATCACGTTGTGCGTCTGCGTGGAACAGACTATGCTCGTGATCTCCGTCACCGATACCGGCCATGGTATTGCCCCCGAAGATTTTGGGAAAGTGTTTGAGGAATTCCGGCAGGTGGACGAGACTTTCCATCGCGCAGCCGGAGGGACAGGGTTAGGAATTCCTATCAGCAAAAAGCTGGTAGAGATGCATGGTGGCAAGCTCTGGTTTGAAAGCCAGGTAGGAGTGGGGTCAACCTTCTATTTTTCGCTCCCGCTGTATTGTCCCAACGCCGATGCGCCCCAACAGGAGTCAGCAACCCATGCCTGAGATCAACGAAGCCACTATTTTAGTTATAGAAGACGATCGCCTGAACGCCGCGTTGGCCAAGAAAATGCTACAAATTATCGGCGCAGGACAAGTCGTTGTCTGCCAATCGGGGCAGGAAGCCCGCCAGGTGCTGGAGGAGCTCCCCGCCGTGGGATTAGTGCTGCTGGACCTCCGGATGCCCGGTGAGGATGGCTACATGCTCCTGCAAAGCCTTCGGAACCACCCCAAACTGTCCGGTACGCCCATTGCGGCGACAACGGCCAATGTAATGCCTTACGATGTCCAGCAAGCCGAAATAGCCGGCTTTGACGGCTTTCTCGGTAAACCGTTCAACTTTGACCGCTTTCCCACTCAAATCAAGCGGCTCTTGAACGGGGAGCGGGTCTGGGATCCACGCTAACGGAGGTGTCTCATGATAACGGCGCGCCGGGTGTTGGTGTTAGATGACGACGAAGCCAACCGGATCTTGCTGGAAGTAGCGCTCAAAACGCAGGGGTTTCTCTGTGAAGGGGCACGGACGGGGGCCGAAGCGTTGGAGAAAGCACGCCAGACCCCCTTTGATATCGCGCTGATAGACGTTAACCTGCCCGACATGAACGGTCTGGAGGTCGCCTGTCGGCTGCGCAGCGCGGACCCCAACATTGTCATCATCAGCGCCACCATTGACGATGACGATGCCACTATCCGGCGGGCTAAGGCCACTGGCTGCGATGTCTTCATGGTGAAACCCTTTGATCTGGATGTTTTACTACATTTTCTCACCACGTTGGACTCCATCCAGGTCCGCCGCTCGGAGAGATTACAAATCGTGGACAACACCGGCATCCCCCGGTTCCATTAAGCCGGCGCTACAAACCGCGCCCGGCACAAGTCAAGCCTGTGCCGGGCGCGGTCTATTGGCAAAAGCAAAGCCTAATGCACGCGGCGAGGAATAGAGCCCACGATGGGCACCCCCAAGGCTTCTACTTCAGCACCTTCCCGCACCGTTGGATCCAGGTAGTGAGCCAGCAAGGCCAGAGCCCCTCCTACCGCCAGCGCCAACAGCAAGCGCAGCCCCGGTCCAAGCAGCTGAGCGCGCAGTGAGGGCGCTACCGGCACCGGCTGCGGGGCATCCAACCGGCGGGCCAAAATCCCCACCCCCTGCATCTGGGGGAAATAGGCCGCGCCGTTGGTGGTCAGTTCGGCACTGACGGCTTCCGCCAGCATCGTCAGCTGAGCCGCATCCGGCCAGGTGAGATAAATCACAAAAATGGATTGGGTGTTATCGCTGTTGATAGCCCCCTGAACTGCCCCGGCCGCCACCGTCAATCCCTGCCCGGCCAGGCGTGCCTGCACCGCCTCGGCAAAAGCGCCGGTGCGGGCCACATCCGCCAGGCCATTGGCAATATACTCCGACGTTAGCCACGGGTAATAGCGATCATAGTCCACCGAGAGGCCTGCCGGATCACTTCCGGCCGCAAACCGCAACACGACCTGGTAAACCAGGGCCGGACGGCGGTAAGTCAGGCCCACATAAGCGCCCACCACCACCACCGGCAGTACTATCAGCCACCACCAGCGCAGCCCCACCTTGAACATCTGGCGTAGTTCCATCCTCAATCTGCTCCTGCGTTGATTTGCTGCCGAGCACGCTCCTCCCCCCATTCGCGTAACCGGCCCGCGTGATGCCCCCAGGCCAGGCCCAGATGATTGCCCAACGGAGTGCGCACCAGCTCGGCCACCCGGCCCCGCGTCAATTGTACCTGATCCGTGCAAAGTGACAATGCCGCTACTCATGGGACAAGGCTAACCGCCCCCAGGGTGACGGCTGCCTCCACCGGGTTGCCCGCCGCGTCCACAACCGGAATCCCCACAATCTCCGGGTAGGTGTACATCCCTACCCGCACGGTATAAGGCCCTGGCGGCAAATCATCCGGCAGCAAAATCGGGAAACAGCTGAGGGCCAGGTCGCCGGTTCGCCAGGTTGCGGTAGGGAAACCCTGCCCATCCCACTGGCCCACTTTGTCCCCCTGCGCATTCAGGAAGTGGGCATAAAAGTGATAGTCGGCACCAGGAGGAGGGGCAATACGCACCCACCAGGCCAACCAGACCGGCAACGTCTCACCAGGACGGCTCTGAGTCGGCAGGTCATAGGCCGCCAAGACAACCTGATTGGCCAGTGCAACCCCGCCCCCGAGAGGGATCAACCCAGCCAGCGTATCCTCGCGGTCAGGGCCACTCCGGTGAAATAGCAGGTAGCGCGCACCGCCGTCGGGTAAACTCACCACCGGGCCGGGCTGGACGTAGCGCAAGCTGGCTAACCGTTGAAGCACCGGCTCCAAGGGGGACGATTCGCGCACCGGGCCCACCAGGTAAACAGCGTGGGTACTTTCAGGTACCGGCAATGCCGTCCGCCCATCGGCCAAACGGTGAGGCGCGCGCTGCAATAAAGCATCAAAAACGGCGGGGGTCTCCTCGGTCAGAGGATCGGCACTTTCACTGAGGACAATAATCTCCGCCCCGGCGGCCAGTTGTTGCGCTTCCTGCGCCACTGCGCGGGTGTAACGCAAGGGGATGCCGTAGCCACCGGTGGAGGGATGATCAACCATGAAGCGCGCCAGCTGTCCCATTACGGCGAGTTGCCAGCCGGCCCAGATCAACGCCCCCACCAGTAACACGGCTATGACCACGGACCAGCCACTGGCGGGCAGAGTCCAACGACGTCGCAACCATTCCCACCCATCGGCGACCAACACCGCAATCAGCAAGAACTGCACCGGATAAAGCAGGATGAAGTAGTGAGGCTGCGTTGGTGTCGCCGGGCGGCTTTGCAGAAAAATGGGCACGGCAAACCAGAGCAACAGCAGCAAAAGCGAGCGCCGCCGTTCCTGTGGCCCGCGCACAACCTGATAAACCGCGTAGCAAAGCGCCAACGCCAGCAGACCTTGTAACCCACCGTTAAGCCACCCCAGGTCAGGCAGGCCGGCCCGGAATTGAGGCCAGAGCGCACCGGCCATCCCCTCTATGCCGGCACTGCCGGTGAGCATGAAAGCATACCGCAAGGCATCCCACGACCAACGGCTGCCTCCGCCCCCATAGTGTAAAAACCCCTGGGCGTTAGACCAACCATGGAGTGCATCGTAGAGGACGTAGGGAGCAAAAGCCAGTCCCAGCAGCGCGCTGCCTACCAGCAGGGGTTTCCAGCCCACCTGCTGGTGATAAAGCAACAGGCACAAGGCCAGAATGGGGACAAAGGCCAGTCCTCCCAGATGTAACCCAATTAGCATAGCCAGGCCGACAAAGGCACCGACCAGCGCCCAGCGCCGACCGCGCACAAAGGCCGCCAGCAGTGCCGCCATAAAGCCCAATGTTACCAGCGGCAGGTTTTGGCTCCAAATCTTACGCCCGTAGAGTATAGCCCAGGGGCAAACTGCAAAGAGAAAAGCAGCGATCAATCCCACCTTGGGGCTAAAGTAAGCACGCCCCACCCTATAACAAGCCAGCACCGCCAGTCCATTGAGGAACCCTATCTCCAACACGACTGCTACCGGGTCAGGCCAGAGCCGGAGCGGTAACGCCGCCAGGTAAAGAAAAAACGGCGGGTTAGCCACACCCACCGACGCGCCGACCCCCAGCGCCGGCCAATCCCCCACGTAGGCAATGGCTGACGCGCGACGGATCACCGTGGCCTCGTCCCGCTTAAATTCAGCTAAAGTAGGGAAACCCAGGCGCAGCAGCAACCCTAACCCCACAATTCCCAACACCCAAACCCAATAACGACGTTCGGGTCCCAATATACTTGCCAATCTCTTCATGACCACTCCATGCAGCAATTTCTTTAGCCGAGAGGAGCCCAACGGGGCCATTGTAACCCCACTTGCCAGCCAGGACAAGCCCGGTTGACCAGGGTTTCAGCATTTTTGCATATGCATTTCTAATAGCTTGGTGATATAATCCCACCACAAAGGATAGGTTGGGTTGGAATAACAACGATGAAAAATAAGGAGGGAAAAATGTTCCCCTGGTTCAATATGCAAGATCAAAACCTGGAACGTCTCATCCGGCGGATTCCGGGCGAGGTCCCGATCCTACCGCTGCGCAATACGGTAGCTTTCCCCTATATCGTCATGCCCCTCGCCGTAGGGATTCCGCGTTCCATTCAATTGATTGAGGATGCAGAAAAAGGCGACCGCCTGATCGGCCTGGTAGCCATGCGCGACCCCTCAGTGGAAACTCCTGGTCCGACCGAAATCTACAACGTCGGGACAGTGGCCATCGTTCACCGCGTGATGCGCGGCGACGACGGCACCCTCACCGTCTTCATTCAGGGCCTGGAACGGGTACAGATCACCGAATGGGTACAGGAAGAGCCCTACCTGCGCGCTCGCATCCAGCTGGTGCCCGACCGGGTGGACAACTCCGCGGTGGAGGAAGCCCTGCGCCGCAACCTGCTGGACGTGGCGGGCCGACTGGTGGAGTTGATCCCGCAGTTCCCGGAGGAAGCGATGCGCTTCGTCCAACAGCTGGAGGATCCGCGCCTCCTGGTCTACCTGCTGGCTTCCAACCTGCGGGTGGAAATGAATGATTCTCAAAAGATCCTGGAAATGGATCGCCTGGCCGAGAAGATGGAATACCTGATCAAAGTGCTCTCCCGCGAGTTGGAAGTGCGACAGATCGGGCAACAGATCCAGGAAAAAGCGAAAGAGGAAATTGAAAAGACTCAGCGCGAGTACTTCCTCCGTCAGCAAATGCAGGCCATCCAGAAAGAATTGGGCGAAGGCGACGAGAACCGCCGTGAGGTGGAAGAATACCGCCGCAAAATAGAAGAGGCCGGCATGAGTGAAGAGGCCAAGACCGAGGCCTTGCGCGAGCTCTCCCGGCTGGAAAAGATGCCCCCCCAGGCTGCCGAGTATTGGGTCATCAAAACCTACCTGGACTGGCTGATCGCCATCCCGTGGCAAACGGTGACCGAGGATAAGCTGGAAATCCCCAATGCCCGGCAGATCCTGGACGAGGACCACTACGATCTGGAAGATGTCAAGGAGCGCATTCTGGAATTCCTGGCAGTACGCAAACTGCGCATGGATCGCCATCTGGAAATTGAGGAAACCGACCTGCAAGGCCGCAAGGTAGAGGGCACCGGGGCCATCCTCGCCTTCATCGGGCCCCCCGGTGTCGGCAAAACCTCGCTGGGACAATCCATCGCGCGGGCGATGGGACGCAAGTTCACCCGGATGAGCCTGGGCGGGATGCGTGATGAAGCGGAGATTCGGGGGCACCGCCGGACCTACATCGGCGCGCTGCCGGGCCGGATTATGCAGGCGATGAAGCGCGTCGCCGTCAAGAACCCGGTCTTCATGCTGGATGAAGTGGATAAGATCGGTGCCGACTGGCGCGGCGATCCCTCTTCAGCGTTGCTGGAAGTGTTGGATCCGCAGCAAAACCATGCCTTCCGGGATCACTATCTGGACGTGGATTTTGACCTGAGCCAGGTCCTCTTTATCTGCACGGCCAATACGACCGCCACCATCCCGGCCCCGCTGCTGGACCGGATGGAGGTGATCAACTTAGACGGTTACACTGAGTTTGAGAAGCTGCACATTGCGCAAAAGTACCTGGTACCGCGCCAGCTTAAGGTCAACGGGCTGTTGCCGGAAGAGGTCACCTTCTCTGAAGCGGCACTCCGGCAAATCATCCGTGATTACACCCGTGAGGCCGGTGTCCGCCAGTTAGAGCGGGAAATCGGCAAAGTCTGCCGCAAACTGGCCACCCAGCTGGCCGAGGGCAAACTGGAAGGGACGACGGCCGTAGCGCCGGAGCAGATCGCCGACTATCTGGGCAAGCCCCACTTCCGCTTTGAAGCGGCGCTGCGGACCGAGCGGCCGGGCGTGGCCACCGGTCTGGCAGTGACCCCTGTGGGGGGCGAGGTGCTTTTCGTAGAGGCGGCCGTGATGCCCGGCGCGGAAGGGACGCTCATCCTCACCGGGCAGCTGGGTGACGTGATGCGTGAGTCGGCGCGGATCGCGTTGAGCTACGTGGAATCTCACACCCAAGAGCTGGGGCTGGGCAGCGACTCCTGCAAGGACCGCAAAATCCATCTGCACGTGCCGGCCGGCGCAGTGCCGAAAGATGGACCCTCGGCTGGCGTGACGATGACCACGGCGCTTGTCTCGCTCCTTTCGGGCCGCCCCGTGCGGTCTGACATCGGCATGACGGGCGAAGTCACGTTACAGGGACAAGTGCTGCCCATCGGCGGCCTTAAACAGAAGGTCCTGGCTGCCCGCCGGGCCGGTCTGAAAACCGTGATTGCCCCCAAGCTCAACGAAATGGACCTGGAGGAAATCCCGGCGGAAGTGCGCAACGAAATGGATATCATCCTCGTAGAGGATATGGAGGAAGTGCTTAAATATGCGCTGAAACCATTGGAGGCCACCCCCGCGGACGTCGTCGTGCCGCCAGAACTGTTGGCCCCGCAGCCGGTACAACCCCCGGCCGCCGCCTGATCGCACCCGGTCGGCGCTCCGCAGGGGACGCGGAGCGCCGACCACGCCGAACAGAATACCAGATCAGAAACAGGTAGGGATTTAGCGTAGAAAAGAGGTGTACCATGTTTTATTGGGATCCGATGTACTTTGTGTTTGCGCTACCGGCACTGCTGCTGGCTTTCTATGCCCAGTGGCGGGTGCGTAGCGCCTACAACCGCTATCTCAAAGTGCCCAACGCCGGCCGGCTGACCGGTGCCCAGGCGGCCGAGCGGTTGCTGCAAACCGCCGGGCTCTATGTGAACCTGGAGGGCATCCAGGGCCAGCTGACCGACCATTACGATCCCCGCAGTAAAGTGCTGCGGTTGTCGCAACAAGTGGCCTATTCCCCCTCAGTCGCAGCCGTGGGGATTGTCGCGCATGAGGTAGGCCACGCGCAACAGGACGCCCAGGCCTATCTCCCCCTGAAACTGCGCTCCGGCCTGGTGCCGGTGGTGAATGCCACCTCCTGGCTGGCCCCCCTCATCTTCTTCCTGGGGATGCTCTTGCGGATGCCGAACCTGGCCTGGGTGGGAGTTTATCTCTTCGGCGGCTTCGTCCTCTTCGCCCTGATCACCCTGCCCGTGGAATTAGACGCCAGTCGCCGGGCCTTGCGCCTGCTGGAGCAGAGCAACATCCTGGTTGGCGCGGCCGAACTCCAGGGAGCCCGTACCGTCCTCAACGCCGCGGCCCTCACCTACGTGGCGGCGCTGGCCCAGGCCATCTCCACCATGCTCTATTATATCTTCCTGTTGGGCGGCTTCCGGCGCCGGCGCTGAAAACACCCGCGCGCTCTATCCAAAATATGACACCCGTGCAGACCTCACATGAGGTCTGCACTTGTTTTTTACCGCAAGCAGGGATAAGATGAAGAGAATGACGTCAACCTTTGGCGATCCCTTAACCATGCGGAGGAGCTCATGTCACAAAGAAAGCTGATGATTCCTGGCCCCGTGGATGTCACCGAGGAGGTGCGCCAGGCCATGGCGATCCCCTCCACGCCCCATTATGGACGTGACTGGCTTTGCCTCTACGGGGAAACACAGGAAATGGCTAAACAGGTCTTTGGCACTCGCAATGATCTTTACATCATAACCGGTCCCGGCACGGCCGCGCTGGAAGCCGCCATTGCCAGCGCCCTGGAGCCAGGGGACGTTGTCCTCGTCCCGGACAATGGTTTCTTTGCCGAACGGACAATTTCGTTATTGGAAGGATGTGGTCTGGTCCCGCTGAAAGTCTCTGCCCCCTGGGGGCAACCCGTGCTGCCGGAGATGGTGGAAGCGGCGCTGCAGACCCATCCCGAAGTGAAGGCTTTGGCGGTCGTGCACCACGAGACCTCCACCGGCCTGATCAATCCCTTGGAAGGTATCACCGCCGTAGCGCGCGCCCATGGCCTGCTCATTGTGGTGGATGCTGTCTCCTCGTTGGGCGGTATCCCGCTGCCGGTGGATGCCTGGGGCATTGATCTCTGCGTCACCGTCGCCAACAAGGCCTTGGAGACGCCGCCGGGACTGGCGCTGCTCTCCATCAGCCCGCGCGCCTGGGAGCACATCCTGGCGCGCCGGGCGCCGCGCGGCTGGTATCTGGACCTCAAGACCTGGCGCTGGTACGCCGAAAACTGGGGCAGCTGGCATCCCACGCCGGTCACTATGCCGACCAGCAACATGAACGCGCTCCATCGCAGCCTGCAACTCTTGCTGGAAGAAGGGATAGAGCGACGCTACGCCGCCTATCGCGCCGCTGCGGTCGCCACCCGGCGCGGACTGGAAGCCCTGGGCTTCCCCATGTACATCCCCGATGATACCTATGCCTCGCCGTTGACCACGGCTTTCCTGATGCGTCCTGGCGTCAACCCTGAAGCGCTGCAGGAGGCGCTGCTCCACGAAGCCCATGTCCAGATTTCGGGCGGCATTGGGGCACTGAAAGGACAGATCTTGCGCGTGGGCCACATCGGCCTGGCGCGACGGCGCGACTATGTGGTCTCCTTCCTGCTGGGGGTGGAAGATTACCTGCGCCGCCAGGGTGAACCGATCCGGCCGGGACAAAGCCTGGTAGCGTTGGAAGGGCTGGAGGTATAAATGGCGGACCTGCGCATTCAACGGCTCGCCCACGTCCTGGTGGATTATTCGGTCCATGTCCAACCCGGCGACCGGGTGGCGATCTTCTCCATGCCGGCGGCGGCCCCACTGGTGGCAGCCGTCTACGAGCGGGTCCTGGAGCGCGGCGGGAACCCCGTAGTAGCGCTGACGCTACCAGGGCTGGACGAGCTCTTCTACCGCAAAGCCAGCGATGCCCAGCTGGCGTTTGTAGATCCCATCCGCAAGATGGTGATGGAGGAGTACGAAGCCCTCATCAGCATCCGGGCCGACACGAACACCCGCTCACTCAGCGGGATCAACCCGGCCCGGCAGGTGTTGCGCAGCCAGGCCATGGCACCGGTAAACCAGCGCTACATGGAACGCGGGGCCACCGGAGAACTCAAATGGAACGGCACCCTCTTCCCGACTGAGGCCTACGCCCAGGAGGCCGACCTGAGCCTGCGAGCCTACGAGGACTTCGTCTACGGGGCCTGCTACTGCGATCACGAAGACCCCGTTGCCGAGTGGCAGCGCGTCCATGACGAGCAGGAGCGCGTGGTCCAGTGGCTCAAAGGGCGGCGCATGGTCCGTATCACCGGCCCCAACGCCGACGTCACGCTCTCCATTGAAGGGCGCACCTTCGTCAACTCGGACGGGCATCACAACATGCCCAGCGGCGAAGTCTTCACCGGCCCGGTGGAAGAGAGCATCCAGGGCTGGGTCCGCTTCACTTACCCGGCCATCACCGGCGGGCGCGAGGTAGAGGGGATTGAGCTCTGGTTTGAACAGGGACGGGTCGTCAAAGCCACGGCCAAAAAGAACGAGGAGTATCTGCTGCGGATGCTGGATACCGACGCCGGGTCGCGCTATCTGGGCGAGTTCGCCATCGGCACCAATTACGGGATTCAGCGCTTCACCAAAAACATCCTTTTTGACGAAAAGATCGGCGGCAGTTTCCACATGGCCGTGGGGGCCGGCTACCCCGAGACCGGCAGCCGTAACCGCTCGGCGATCCATTGGGACATGATCTGCGACATGCGCCAGGGCGGCGAGATCCGTGTGGACGGTGAACTGCTCTACCAAGACGGGCAATTTGTCATTTAACGCCAGCGTTGGCATTTCATTTACGGAACACGCAACACGCGATATGTGTTGCGTGTTCCGTTGGGTTACGGGCGCGGCGTGACCGGCGGCATCGCCCCACGGCTGCTGGGGAGCCAGGGGGTCCAGGTCGGGACCGGGGTCAGGCAACGGTGCGCCTGCTGGACCAGCGGCTCCAGCTCGGGGCGGGCAGCGCTCAGCCGGCGAAGGATCGGCTCGGCCTCAGCGCAGCGCCCCTGCCCCAGGTAAGCCCGCGCCAGGTTGAGATTGAGGTCATTCACCGGCATGTCACTCCCCAGGTAAAGGCTGGCGTCTCCCCGTGTGAACTGGTCGCCCGCGATCTGTAGCGCCCCTTCAGCCTCGTGCCAGGCACCCACAGCCAGATAGGCGCGGCCCAACACATCCCAGAGCGCCGCCGGCGCAGGCTCCCCCCGGCGCATCGTCAATTGCAGCAGCTCCAGCGCCGCGCGGGCCTCGCCCACCACCAGCAACGCCTCGGCCTGATAGTAGGCCGCCAGCAACTCGGCAGGATGCTCCAGCGCGTACTCCTGGGCCAGCGCCGCCAGCGTTACCGGCTCACCGGCGCGGCGCGCAGCCAGCCAACGGTCGGTGAAAAGCTCCGGGGCCAGGGCCGGATCCAGTTCGCGGGCGATCCCCAGTGCCTGCTGCCCGGCAGCAGGATCACCCTGGCGTGTCAACACCGTTCCGAGCAACGCCCACGTCATCGCATCCTTGGGCGCTGCGCGGATGGCCTGCCAGGCCCGGGTTTCGGCGGTGGCGAGATCACCGGCCGCCAGGGCTACCCGTGCCCCCTCCCGCAACACGACGCCGCTCTGCGGGGCCAGACGATAAGCCTGCGCCCAGGCCTGTTGCGCTTCGGCTACCTGCCCGCGCAATAAGGCGGCCTGGGTCGCTACTAAGGACTCCTCCAGGGTGAGGACCGGAACCGCAGCGCGGGTCGGCAAGGGGCTTCCAGCCACAAGCGGCACGGTCGGCAACGGCGTCCCGCCGAGGCAGGCCGCCAGCCACCAGGGTAACAGACCAAGCAACGCCCAAGCGGCCCACCCTCGCCAGCGGCCGCGGACCGCCGGTGCTTCACCCGCAGCAGTGCTCATGTCGTCGCTCGTGCGATCCAGATCAACTCCTGACCCGGCCGCTCCCAGGCATGGCGCTCAAAGTCACCGTAGAGGGCCTCTACCTGAAAGCCGGCACGCGCCAGGAGGTGCTCAAACTCGTAGCGGTAGATCCACCGCAGCTGCAACGGGATGCGCTGGCGGCGGGTCATGGTTCCGTGCGCATCAAACCACTCGTCAATATAGACGACGTCAAGCCACTGCCGGGCAGGCTCGTACTGGCGCACCGTCCAGCGCAACAGCCGGCCGCCGTCCGGCAGCGCGATCTCCAGTTCCAGGTGCAGCGCGTTACCGGCCGGGGTCTGGCTTTCGGCCAGGTAGCGCAGGTCAGGGTCAAAGAAGTTGAGCGCTAAACGGCCACCGGGCTTGAGGTGCAGCCGGATGCGCTCCAGCGCCGCCAGCTGATCCTCCACCGTTAACAACGCCAGAAAGGCCCGAAACGGGCAGTAAATCAGGCCGAAACGTTGCGGCAGGCTAAAAGTGCGCATATCGGCTTCCTGGAGCGTGATCCGGGCGCGGACCTCCGGCGGCAACGCCGCCACCTTGCGCCGGGCGTGCGCCAGCATCGCCGGGGAAAGGTCCAGCCCCACCACCTCCACCCCCGCCTGCGCTACAGGAATCAACACCCGTCCGGTGCCGCAGGCCAGTTCCAGCGCCGGCGGCTCGGCCCGTTGGGCTTCGGCCACGTAAAACGGGACGTCCGCTTCTGCACCGGTGAAAAACAGATCGTAAGAATCGGCGTAGGGATCCATTTCAGTGTCCATGGCTGACCTTGACCGTCGCCCGCTATTTCTCCGCGGCGGGCTCCGGGGTAAACAGCGCGCGCAATGCCTCCTGGATGACCGGCGAGGCCGCCTTTTCTGCCGGTTCGTTCAGGCAACGGACCACGGCCCAGGGAAGATCGTGATCCTGAGCCACCTGGATGATGGCAGCGTCAGCCTCGGCCAGATCAACCCCGACGGTGTCCACCGCATGGGGTTGGTTGACCACCGCCGACCGGGCGTCACCCAGCACCTGCACCGCCGTCCGGCTCACGACCGGCGACGCCGAGAGGGCCTGCGCCGCTGACCAGAGCGCCGTAGTCAGCCGGTTATCGGGCAGATAGGCCTGTTCGCCGGCGTGGACCGGTTCAGCGATGACCAGCTCGGCCGCCCCCGCGGCGGCGGGCGTTTTATCAATCACCACCACGGCTTGGGTGGGAATGGATTGCAGCAGCCAGGCCATGCAGGTCTCAGCGGTCTGGCGGTCGGTGCCGACGACCGCAATGGCTACCGGGTAGCCCTCCAGGTAACCGCTCCAGGCCCGGCAACCCTGATGGTGGAACCGGGTCCGCACATCCAATTGGCCCCACAGGGCGGCAACATCCTCAGCGCGCGCCCCTACCAGCGTCAGTTTCGCCGGGCCCGACCGTGGCAGGCCAAATTGCAACAAGACCACGGCGAGGACGCCGAGCAGCGTCAGCATTAGCGCCACCCCCAGTGCCTGGCGGAACCAACGCGCGCGCCACAACACGACCGTTGTCGGCTGGATGTGGTCCGCGCCTGGGGCCACCACCTGGTCAGGCCTCTCTTGAATCGTTATGGCTTTGGTTTCAGGTTCCATGCTTGATCCTGCTTTTCAACTTGCGATATTTGACCCATTCGTAATAGGCCATCAGGCCGGAAAGTAACATCCCGTACCCCCCATCACGCCAGCCGGCCAGCGTGACAAAACGCCACCAGAAATGGCGCACGGCCTGAGTATAGGGGGTATAAAACCGGGGAACCACGCCCTGTTTGTAGAGGATACCCGCATCGTAATCGGTGTATTGCTGCTGTTTGGCCCTGAACTGCGCCAGCGTCTCGTAATTGTAGTGAATCATCGGTTCTGCCAGCTGGCCTTCCGCTCCATCCAACACTACCACCTCATGGACTTCGCGGACGGGGTCGTAGCGAGCGCGGCCGCAGCGCAGCAGGCGCAATTGAGCATCAGGCCACCACCCTGCGCCGCGCATCCGGTGCCCGAAGATGTAGTTGTGGCGCGGCACCCACCAGCCGACGACCGGCCCGTCAGGGGCAATGACTTGCCGGATCTCGGCCGCCAGCGCCGGCGTGGCCCGCTCATCGGCGTCCACGAAGAAAATCCAATCCGCGGTGATCGCCGCCAGAGCGGCGTTACGCTGCTGAGCATAGTTCTCAAAGCGATGTTGGAGCACGCGCGCTCCGGCCTGCTGCGCCAGTGCCACCGTCGCATCGCGGCTGAAGGAATCAAAAACCACCACTTCGTCGGCCCAGCGCAAGCTCTCAATACAGGCCCCGATGTGGCGCTCTTCGTTGAAGGTCAGGATAACAGCAGTCAGGTGTTGGCTCATGTCCAGGCGTTCACAATCTGCCGGTAAGCTTCTGCCCACTCCGGTGAGGTCGCCGGCTGGCGGGCAAACGTCCGCCGTACCACCCACCCCACCAACGCCCGCGTCAGTGGACCGCGATACTTCCGATAGAGCCGGGCGCGGCTGACCCAGAGATGGGCCGTCGTCGCCGGGCGGGCCTGTCCGGTGCTGGCTCCACCATGATGCACCACAGTAGCCTCCGGTACCAGCCAGGCCTCCCACCCGGCCTGACGCATCCGCCAGGCCCAATCAATCTCCTCACAATACATGAAAAAGTCGGAGTCCAACGGTCCCACCTGCGCGATCGCCGCGCCGCGCGCCATCAAGGCCGCGCCCAGAGGGTGGTCCACGCGGAACGGCTGGCGACCTGCGTACCGCGCCCGCGGGTAGCGGCCGTTAAGCGGTGTCTCGTAAAAACGCGCCGGGAGCCGGCCCAGATCAAACAACGGCTGGAGCAAACCGGGGAAACGAAAGGCGCTCGGTTGCAGTGAGCCGTCTGGGTTGAGCAGGCGCGGGCCGCACAATCCGGCGTCCGGGTGCTCGGCCAGGCAGTGCAACAGGGCGGTCACTGCCCCGGGGCGGACCTCCGTATCGGGATTCAGCAACCAAACAAAATCCGGCAGCCCCTCCCGCAACAGTCCTTCTAAAATCAGGTTATTGCCGCGGACAAAGCCGAGGTTTTCGCCCGGCGTCTCCAACCGGACCCAGCCCTGGCGGTCCCGCACCAGGTCGGCCGAGCCGTCGGTAGAAGCGTTATCGACCACCCAGACGGTCGCCGCCACGGCGCTGCGCGCCAGCTCTTCCCGCAGTGTGGTCAAACAGCGGTCCAGCAGCGCGGCAACGTTCCAGGAAACAATAATGACAGCCAGCGAGGGCATAGCACCGGCTCAAGGTTGCCAGATTGTGATCTGGCGTGGATCCACCCGATTGTTCACGCTGGCAATCTCCACATCCTCGTGGATCAACCCGGCCCAGTAGTAAAGCGGGTTCCGGCGCGGCACGTCCACAATCTGCACACAACCGGTCACCAGGGTCCGTTTAAAAGGCGGCAGATACCAGTACTCGCCGATCTGAACCAGGTCCTGGCCTGGTGTGCCGATCCCCCAACGGTAAGGATAGTCCCGCAGGCTGGTGTCGTAATTCAACGCCACCCGGAAGACTCCGGACTCTTCCGAGTAGCCCAGGGTATTGAAATTCTGGTCGCCCCGGTAGGTCGTACCAGGCCAGGGGCCGGTGGTGCGGAGATAGGTATTGCTGTCGTTTTCCACCGTCAGCGTGAAGCAAAGCGTATCGGAGAGGACCAACGAGGTGGCCGAGTATTCCACTTCACCGTTAAGAATGTAGGCGCTGGGCAGGCCGGCGTTGACAATGCGGACGGTGTCGGTCACAATGACCCGCTGGCCGACCTTGTCGCGCGCCTCGGCGTAAACCACGTAGTCACCGTCTGGCGGCGGTTCCGCGCCGGAATCAATGCCGCCATCGTAGTCAAAGGTGTGCCAGCCGGCCTGGTTCAGCGGCGTGGTCTGCTCCTTTTCCGGGATGTGACGCGGCGTCCCATCAGACCCGCGCAGGTAGACCATTAACTCTTCCACATTTTTCTTCAAATCCAGGTTGAGGGTGACCCGGTCATCAATCCCATCCTGGTTGGGTGAGAACTCCTTAGGATAAACGGAAAATCCCTTGATGACCGGCAACTGGGTATCGGCGTCTTGCAGCGTGAGCGTGCCGGTGAAGACAGCCCGCTCGCCGGCCGGCGTCTCGGCCGAGAGCTCCCAGGTATAGGGACCATCCGGCAGCATCCGCTTGACCACGGTGAAATCGGGCTGCGATTCACCGGGGAGGACAAATCCATCCACAATCCCGGGGAAGAAAACGGAATAAGATTTTTCGCTCAGCCCCAGGGGAGTAGGGGAACGGAATGTAAAGCGTTGTCCGGCAGCATCATAGAGATAAATGGCCACCGTTGCGCTGCGGTTTAACCGAAACTCAAATTTCGCCAGATCGCCCCTGCCATCCGCGTTGGGGGTAATGAGATCAGGGGTCACCGAAACATCCTGAAGCAAAGGTTTGGCACCGCAGGCAGAAAGCAAGATTCCACCCAGCACCAGCACCAACACCAACCACCACCGCAAAACCTTCATCCAATGCCTCCCTTGACCATAGCGGGGTAAGTGTACCAGAAAAAGGGGCAAATGACAAACCCAGAGACAGCATGGCTCATCCCCCGCTGGTGCACCGCCGGGGCAGGGTGAATTCTCTGAGAATAAACAGGACTTATGACGTGCTGCCTCCCAACCGGCGCGCCTCGCCCCGGGTCACTCCCTGCATCGCCGCCGCGGCCAGCACAAAGAAAATCACCGGCATCAGCAACGTCAGGCCATAGTTCCTCGAGCGTTCAATCACGAAGCCGTTCAACGTCGGCCCGGCAATTGCTGCCAGCTGCGAGGCCAGGTAGTACAACCCGGTGAAAGTACCGATGTTGGTATCGCTGTCGGAGGTGTCAATTACCATCGGCAAAGAGTTGATGTTGACCAGCGACCAGGCGATCCCACCCAGGCCCAACGCGGCACCAATGACGAAAATGTTGGGGATGAAATACCCGATCAACAACAGGCCGGCAAAGATGACCAACCCGGCCGTAATCGTCCGCTTGCGGCCCAGTTTGGCGGCGATAAAACCGCTGGGGACCGCAAACAGGATAAACGTGATGTAAGAAACGCTGGAGAGGAGCGACGCCTGATTTTCTTTGATCTTCAGGACGTTAACCCCGTAAGAGGTGAAAAAGGTCTCAATGGCGTTGTACCCGACAAACCAAAGGAAGATCGCCAGCATCAAAAAGAGCAGGCTCTGCCGCGCCGCCGGGGAGACGCGCCGCACGCCTTTGAGCACGCCCAGCCCCTCCTCCGGCTCCGCCGCCCCGCCTTCCAGCGTGCGCGGCTCCTGCACAAAGAAGACCAGCATCAAGACGGCGATAACCATCAAGACGCCGGCGACCAGGAAGGGAGCCACAATGTCAATCCCGTAAAGATAAGCCCCCACCAGCGTAATAATGATACCGCCCAGGCCGCCCATCAAGTTGATGATCCCGTTGGCCTGACTCCGCAAGGGCGAAGGCGTCAGGTCGGGCATCAACGCGATTACCGGCGTGCGGAACCCGGCCATCGTCACGATAAAAATGCCGATGGTGATCATGAAGATCGCCAGTGGCTGGCCCAACTGCGCCGTCTGGCCACTCAAGGCCGGGGGAATGCTCCGCGCAATAAACGGAATCACGATAAAGGCCAGGATGGAAAGCGGCGCCAGCGCTACAATGAAGGGCTTACGACGGCCCAACCGCGTCCAGACCCGATCGCTCCAGACGCCGATCAGCGGGAGCAGGAAAAGTCCGGCGAGGTTGTCCAGGGTCATGATGAAACCGGCCAGGGTGGCCCCCAGCCCAAAGCCCGCGGCCCTGGTCGTGGTCTCAAACGTCGGATTGCCAGCCTGGAGGAAGATGGGGACGTAATCGTTGTAGAGTTTCCACATCACGCTGAGGCCAAAGAAACCGAAGCCGATGAGCAGGGTCTTGCCGTAATCCAGTTTGGGTTGTTTGGGCTCTGTATCCATATCGGGCATCTCCTTGAAAGTAGAATGTTGATTGCTGGCCGCCAACGGCTGGCGGCTGATTGCTAAGAGCTGACGGCTGATGGTTACAAATCCAGTACCATCTGGACTAATGTGCGGTGGGGCCGGAATCCCAGCGCTGCCAGTTCAGCCAGCAACGCCGGCTGTGGATCGGCCAATGTCACCACGGGCCAGGACGGGAAGCGGCGGG
>Ga0067045_1028459_pt1 | contig 33025 bp, 31 predicted proteins | sample TerdegcTABiofilm_FD_59184 | JGI IMG/M metagenome (GOLD analysis project Ga0067045, IMG submission 59184) | Combined Assembly of (Gp0054472, Gp0054536) Wastewater bioreactor microbial communities from Singapore -Terephthalate degrading...
GAATTACCTTTGGGAGGCCTTGAAAGCTTTATCTTTAGCTTAGGGCTCAAATACAATGGGGTTTTGTCTATTGATAGGACGGTAATATTGTAATATTCTTTTTTCCAACAGTGTCTTGACACGATCCCGGGTTTTTTGCGAATTTACTTTACTTTGCTGATGGGGTATAATATATTAACTATTTGGAATAGTTATTTTAAGGTGGCAACGCTGTTCGCCCTGAAACAGGGCAGAAGAAGCGCCGGGGAGGTTCAAGGAGTGCCTTCGCGCTATAAACCCAAACTTTTCCAGGTGTTGCAGAAATGGTTTTTATTCATTGGCTGCGTTTCCGTTGCGCTAAGCCTGGTCATTTTTTTATACCTTTCCTACAGTTCGATCAAGGACTTCGCTTATCTTAATCTTCAAAACGCCTGCGAGCAGCAGGCCAGGATGATTAACGGCTGGTTCAAAGAGCGGGCGCAGGAAATGGAAAGGCTGTCCGCCATGTTGGCCATGAGGAGCGGCGATCCGGGAGAAATCAGGAAGACACTTACGGCATACAAGGCACATGACGACGCGGAATTCGGCTCTTATTTCTTTGCCGGGAGGGACGGGGTTATCCTCGTAGATTCCGTAGGCGACGAAGGGCTGCAGCTATACATCGGAGACCGGGGATATTTTCGGGCGGCTATGGAAGGGAAAACCTGCATTAGCGAAGTGCTGACCAGCAGGAGAGACGGCCGATCCGTGGTGGTTGTTTGCAGCCCGGTCTTTTCCCAGGACGGTACTGTGGCGGGGGCCGTGATGGGGGTGTTGAGCCTGTCGAAAATAGACGACTTTGTTTCGTCGTTTCATTTTGGCAGGAGCGGGGAAACGTATCTGGTGGATGAACACGGCCTGATGCTGACGGAGTCCAGGTTCACAGAGCACCTTGCCGAGCAAGGGCTGGCGGGCAGGACGACAAAACTCAGTTTAAACGCCAGCTCTGGAGGGGTTGACAGGGTAATAAAAGGCGAAAACGGGACCGGGGAGTATTTGAACTACCGGCAGGTTGCCGTGCTGGGGGCGTACCGCTGGCTGCCGGAGCGCGGCTGGGGGCTGGTGGTGGAGATCGAAAAAGGAGAAGTGGTGCTCGGCTGGCTGAAAAAAGTGCTGCCTTTCCTTGCGATTTTTTTAGCAGCGATGGTTACGTCCACATATTTCCTGGCCCGGCGGATCGCCGGAAAAATCGTGGCTCCTCTGGAGTCGATTACCAAAAAGGTGGCTGCTTTCAGCGAAAATTACAAATCAGATGTTTTGTCGTGGTTTCCGCTGAATTCATTTGTTTACGAGGAATTTGCCCTGTTGAGCGAAGCCTTCGGCTCCATGGGGGAAAGAGTGCAGCGGCTGATGGAAACCCTGGAATCGGAGGCGCAGTACGACCCGTTGACCAGGCTTCCCAACCGGCTGTATTTTTTCAAGCGCGGCGAGCAGGTGCTCGAACTTGTCCAGCGTAAGGAAAGGGTATGTTCGCTGGTTTTCCTGGACATCGATTACTTTAAAAGAGTCAACGATACATATGGGCATGCGGTGGGTGACCTGGTGCTGATTCACCTGGCCAGGATCCTGGAAAACAACATCAGGATCAGCGATGTTGCAGCCAGGCTGGGAGGGGAGGAGTTCACCATCATATTGCCCGACACGGATTTAACCGGCGCCAGGATTCTGGCCGAACGCCTGAGAAATAAAATATGCCAGACGCCGGTCAAACTGGCCGAAGGGTCATTGAGCATCACGGTCAGCATGGGAATAGCGTCATATTGGGGGACCAAGGGTCGGATCCAAGGGAACGAGGTCCTGGAGAACCTTATCAAAAAAGCCGACTCAGCCATGTACCTTGCCAAGCAGAAAGGGAGAAACCGCGTGGAAGCGTTCGCGGACGAGGTCGACAGCCGGCAGCTGCGACTTTTCCTTGATGAGAACGGCGATGTGGTGTAAAATTATTATCGTTTAGGCGAAAAGTCGGCAGGATATTCGTGATTTGGACAGGCAACATCGGCTTTTTGGCGCATATGAAGATGTTTTGAGGGGAGCTGGCGGAGATGCCCGGCGGCGGATGCCCGGCCCCTTAGGTTTTAAAACGGAAGGGCGGATCTGGTATGTGCGGAATTGTCGGTTATATTGGGCCAAGGGAAGCGACACCCCTGTTGATATCCGGTTTGAAGAGGCTGGAGTACAGGGGTTATGACTCTGCGGGCGTAGCAGTGATTGAAGGCCGCGCCATCAGGGTGGTCAAATCCGCCGGCAAACTGAGTAATCTTGAGAAGAAACTGCAAGAGCATATGCCGGTGGGAAAGGTTGGCATTGGCCATACCCGCTGGGCGACCCACGGGCGGCCCAGCGATGTCAACTCTCATCCGCACCAGGGCTGTTCCAACGATTTCGCAGTCGTGCATAACGGGATAATTGAAAATTACCTGGAATTGAAAGAATGGTTGATCAATGAGCAGGGGCATGTTTTCGCCTCCGAAACGGACACCGAGGTGATTGCCCACCTGGTGGAGGAGTTTTATCAGGGCGATCTGGTTGAAGCCGTCCGTAAAACGCTGGAGAAGGTCCAGGGGTCGTACGCCATCGGAGTTATTTCCGTCAGGGAGCCAGACAAGCTGGTGGCGGCCAGGAAAGACAGCCCGCTGATCGTCGGGCTGGGCGAAAACGAGAATTTCATTGCTTCCGACATCCCGGCCATACTCAACCACACCAGGAACGTTTACCTGGTGGAAGACGGGGAAGTGGTACTGCTCACCGACAAGCAGGTCGTCATCCTGGACAAAAACAACCGCCCGGTGGAGCGTCCGGTGTTTTATGTGGAATGGGACGCGGAAGCGGCCGAAAAGGGCGGGTACGAGCACTTCATGCTCAAAGAGATCATGGAGCAGCCAGAGGCGTTTAAAAAGACCCTGACGGGCCGCATTCAAAACGGGCGGGTCAAGTTCGACGAGCTCGATTTTACTAAAGGCCAGGTGGAAAAATGGAAAAAGGTGTTCATCGTAGCCTGCGGTACGGCCTATCACTCCGGCCTCATTGGCAAGCCGCTGATTGAAGACTTCCTGCAGGTTCCAGTGGAAGTGGACATCGCTTCCGAGTTCCGCTACCGCGATCCGCTGGTGGATTCGCAGACCCTGGCGGTGTTTATCAGCCAGTCGGGAGAGACGGCCGACACGCTGGCTGCGCTCCGGGAAGCAAAGGCCAGGGGCGCTGACACCCTGGCCATCACCAACGTGGTGGGCAGCTCCATCTCGCGGGAGGCCGATTACACTATCTATTTGTGGGCCGGCCCAGAGATAGCCGTGGCTTCCACCAAAGCCTATACCACAATGCTCATAGCCCAGTACTTGTTGAGCGTGTATTTGGCTCAGGTCAAAGGGACCATACCCGCCGGGAAGGCCGCCCGGATTCTGGAAGGGCTGTTGGAGCTGCCCGGCAAGGCGCGGCAGATCCTGAACGAAAAGGAGAAACTCCACAGGCTGGCCGAAAGAATCAAAGACTGCGAGCACCTGTTTTTCATCGGGCGGGGATATGACTACAACATCGCTCAGGAAGGGGCCCTCAAGCTGAAGGAGATCTCCTACATCCACGCCGAGGCGTACGCGGCCGGAGAGCTCAAGCACGGTACCCTGGCCCTGGTTACGGCCGAGACGCCGGTCATTGCCATTGCCCTCCAGGAAAAGACGTATGAAAAGACCCTGAGCAACATCAAGGAAGTGATCGCCCGCGACGCTTATGTGATCGGGCTGGCCAACGAGGGCGACACCGAGATCCAGAAAACGGTCCACTCCGTTATTTACATCCCGAAGATTGAAAACATTGTCAGCCCGGTCCTGGCCATAATCCCGCTCCAGCTGCTGGCCTACTATGCGGCGGTGGTGAGGGGCTGCAACGTGGACCAGCCCCGGAATCTGGCGAAGAGCGTGACAGTGGAATAAAAGCATTTAGTCCTTTGACCGAAATGTATTTCTCGTATTGTTCTCCCATCCATGCAAAAAAAAGCGGTTCCGTTGCATATTACGATAGAAAAGGGATAAGAGCGAAGTATTGAAAAATATTGGGCTTACGCCGGAGGCAGTTAATTATGAAGTGTTGTGAAACTCAGGCAAATAACAGTTGCTGCATTCCAATTTGCGGATGTGAAGATCAAAATAATGATGCCAAAAAGAAAAAAATAATAATCGACTTTATGTATCTTGATTTGAGCGTATGCGAAAGGTGCCAGGGAACAGAGTGGAGCCTTGAAGAAGCGATCGATGAGGTTAAGAGAGTCCTTGAATTAACTGGAACCGGGGTAATTGTAAATAAAATTCACATTGACAGCGAGGAAAAGGCCATACAGTATCGGTTTGAGAGTTCGCCTACTATCCGAATCAATGGGAAAGATATACAATTAGAAACGAAAGAATCCCTTTGTGAATCATGTGGTGATTTATGTGGAGATGAAGTTGACTGCCGAGTATGGACATACAATGGCAAAGAATATAATGTTCCACCTAAAGCAATGGTAATTGACGCCATACTCCGGGAAATATACAACGGTAGCGGCGGATTGTCGCAAACGGAGGAAGACGTGAATAAACGCCAGGACAATTATAAACTGCCTGGAAATATAAAAAAATTCTTTGCTGCCATGCGGGACAAGGATGAAAAACAGCGGTAATTTATCTTAATTCATAAAGATAAGCTGGTAAGGGGATCAATATCATGGACGATAACGGCATGAAAGTGGTTGTTGTTTACAAATCAAAATATGGCAGCGCGCAACGCTATGCCCAGTGGATTGCAGATGAAACCGGGGCCGATTTGTATGAGCTGTCTAAAATTACGGTAAACGACATGCTTAAATATGATACGATTGTTTACGGGGGTGCGTTGTATACTGTTGGTATTTTAGGCATTTCAATACTCACCAAAAATTTTGAAAAATTTAAAAATAAGAAAGTAATAGTGTTTTCCGTAGGCATGTCTCCGGCATACCCTGAAGCAATAAATGACATTGTTGACAAGAATTTTACTGAGGCCATGAAGGAGAAAGTCCATTTTTTCCACTTGCGTGGCAGCTTCAATTATAAGAAGTTAAAGCTGATTGATAAGGCGTTAATGTATCTTCTTAGGAAAAAACTGGAACACAAGAAGCTTGATGAGCTTTCGGACGATGAAAAAGAAGTGCTGTCATGCTATAGACAACCTGTTGACTGGACAGACAAAACATCGATAAGCCCGATCGTCAGTCTAATACAAGCCGGTGCCTAATAGCAGTTTGACATACACCGCAGGGAGGTAACGAGAGAGTGGATAGAATTCAGGGGAGCGACATATTGGACACCTTAATCAAAGTAGCTCCGTTTATTCACCGATTCATGGAAAAGGACGTTTTCGTCTCGGTAACAGATTTAGAATACGTACTTGTACATTGTCCGGCCAAATCGTTCAGTATCGGGATAAAAAACGGGGACTACCTCAAAGAAGGCGCAGCGGCCCGAAAAGCCATGGAGAAGAAAGCCCGAGAAGTGGTCCGCATTTCCAAGGAGGTTTACGGGGTGCCATATAAAGCCATCGCCGAGCCGATTTTTGATGAAACGGGCACTGTTGTTGGCTCTATTGTCGTGGGAGCCAGTATCGAAACCGAGGACCGCATTCAGGAGATAATGGGGCAGTTCAGCGAAGCCTTTGACCAGGTCAACAGGGGAGTCCAGGAGATAGCCGCCGGGGCTCAGAACCTGGCCAAAATCGGCGAGCAGTTGTTCAGGATGACCAACGACGCCAAAGAACACCTGCGGAAAACGGAAGAAATACTGCAAATGATCCGGCAGGTTGCCGATCAGACCAAACTCCTCGGTCTGAATGCGGCCATCGAAGCAGCGCGGGTTGGCGAATTCGGCCGGGGGTTCTTGGTAGTGGCGGAAGAGATTCGCCGCCTTTCCGCAGAGAGCAACAGTTCAGCCAGGGAAGTTAAAGAAATCCTGGCCCGTATTGCCGCGTCCATAGAAATCATTAATGATCAGGCCCAGGAGACAAGCGCCGTGAGCCAGGAACAGTCTTCATCCACCCAGGAAATCGCGGCGTCCATGGAAGAACTGCATGCCCAGCTCGAAGCCCTGCGCAGCCTGGTTTTTTCCATATAAACATGAACGGGCATTAATGCTGATATTGCCTATCGCGGGTACTGCGGCGGTTGAAGGCAAAGTGCCGGTGTTCGGCCTGCGGCTTTGAAAGGCGCGTTCTTCCGTGCGCCGGTTAGAACGTGGAATTACCTGTGGTTTTTCTTCAGCCGTCGATTATTTCAGTGTGGAAGCACAGTTTCATGTGCTCCAGGAACGTGTTGGCGTGTTTGGTGAAAGTGGCCACTCCGTTTTTGTGCACCGCGGTGTTGAAACCTTCCGCGTCGGCGCCGGCCGCGGTCAAAAAGACGCAGATGTCGGTGGCCACGCCGCAAAGGTGCACCGTCTCGACCCCGGCAGCCCGCAGCCTTTCGGCCAGTCCGGTTTTGTAAAAAGCGTTGTAGTTGGTTTTGGGGACATACAGCACATTCGGGTTGTCCCTATTTTTTTCGCGCCATTCTTTCAGTTCACCGTACAGTTCCTGCCCCTTTGTACCCGCCACGTTGTGGGGCGGCCATCTAAGGAAATGAGGGTCGTTGGGCTGGTGTTCATCCATGGTGATGACCACCAGGTCGTTTTTGGACAGGAACCGTTCCGCCAGCGCGACAATATAGGGAACGATCTCCTGGGCCGGCTGACCGACGGTGAGGCCGCCGTCGTCAGCCACAAAGTCGTTGCTCATATCGACAATGATCAGGGCTTCTTTCGCCATTTGCTGCCCGCCTCCCCGATAAACAATTTATTAAATCATATTCTACCATATTTTATTACCGCTAAGACAGGTTTACTGTTTATATGCCGGCGCAGGAATCGGGGACCAAAACAGGGGAGGGGCAGTATTGCCTGCCCCTCCCAAGGTTGCTGGTCCTGCTTCGTGTTTACTGGGCTTGCCCCTGCTGGGGTTTTTGCTTTAGCCCGTGGCGGAACCCTTTGCCCATAAACCCATCGCGTCCCAACGGAAAAATCTTGCCGGAATCGATGGCCTCGATCTGTTTGTTGATCCTTTCAATCATCTTGTCCGCCTGTTCCTGGGTGATGACACCGCCGGCGACGTTCTGCTGGACGATTTGCTTTTTCAGTTCGAGCATCTGCTTGTGGAGTGAGGCCATTTGCGCTTTTTGCTCATCGGTTATTTGCAGCTGGGGGCAGTTGGCAAAGCCGTTTCCCCTGCCATTGAAAGGTTGCTGCGTCGAATTGGTATCGTCGGCCAGCGCGAAGGAAGCCGTGCCGGCGATGAGAGCTATGGCCAGGAGTATGATCAGGGCCTTTTTCACGTTTTCACCTCCTTGTTTTGTCGCTAGGTTTATTGTACCCGTATATTTTGGCAAATAAAGGGCAAAAATGTGAACTTTTTGTGAACTTGCGCAAGTTCATTGATTGACGCCATATTTTTGGTAGTATTATTCATAATAGCACAATCGTGCAGGAGAATCCAAACAGGAGCCCAAACATGAGCAACAATAAACCCATTTTGCTGGTGGATGACGACCCGCATGTGCTGGAAGTGCTGTCGTTGTATATCAAAAAAGAAGGGTACCAGGTGATGACGGCCAATAACGGCCAGGAAGGCCTGGAGAAAGCCCTGCAGTTTGATCCCGGACTTATTGTCTTGGACGTGATGATGCCGGGCTTAGATGGGACCGAGGTCTGCCGGAGGGTGAGGGCTGTCAAATCCACGCCCATCATCATGCTGACCGCCAAGTCTGAGGATATCGATAAAATCCTTGGCCTGGAGCTGGGTGCGGACGACTATATCACCAAGCCGTTCAACCCCCGGGAAGTGATTGCCAGGATTAAAGCAGTCCTGCGCCGTTCCGGCGAGCGAAACAGGGAGACCAGGACCATCGTTTACCCCGGCCTGGAAATAAACATGTCCGAATACCTGGTTAAAACACACGGCCGGACGGTGCTCTTGACCCCCAAGGAGATCGAGCTGCTCTGGTTGATGGCTTCGCATCCCAATGTGGTGTTCACTCGGGAGAACCTGCTGGAGAGTGTCTGGGGTTATGCGTACTCCGGCGAAACCAGGACAGTGGACACCCATGTTAAAAGGCTGCGCCGCAAGCTGATGATTGCGCCTGACAGCCCGTGGGACATCAAGACGATCTGGGGAGTAGGATACAAGTTCGAGGTGAGCCAATGAATTCTAGAATTGGTATCAAGCTGCTGGTTTCATATATTCTGCTGGCGATCATCACCCTCGTCATGGCCGGCGTTCTGTTGAATCCGCTGTTTAAGGGGTATTTGCTGGAATCAAGGAAGCAGCAGCTCCTGCGCGAGGCCGAAGAGATCGTCGCGCTCGCCAACAAGTTGAACAGCCGGGAGATGAGCGAAGAGACGTTCAACAGGGTGATGGACGCTCTGAATTCTTACACCGAGACCCGGTTTTTGGTCATCGACCGGGAAGGGACCATCATCGCCTCGTCCCTTCCGACGCCGGGTCCGGACAACAGGCCCTTTTTCCGTCGGGGAATGCGCATTGCCAGGGGTGAAACGGAGCAGCAGGTTTTATCGGGTCAAACCGTTTTCAGGCAAAATGTTTCACGGTTTGTCAATGTGCCGGTTATAACGGTGGGGCTGCCTGTTACGACGGCCGGGCTTAACGGCGAAAAAATGGTGACAGGGGCGGTGTTCGCCTTTTCACCGGTCCGTCAGGTAACGGACCTGATGAAAAAGAACTATTATTACTTGGCGATTTCCAGCCTGATAGCGGTGCTGCTGGCTGCCGCCATCGCCTTTTATTTCTCCAGGCGCATTTCCCAGCCTCTAAAGAACATGAACGAAGCAGCGCTTCGTATGGCCGGCGGGAACTATAAAACCAGGATAGAACCGTTGGGCCAGGATGAGGTCGGGGAACTGGCCACGTCCTTGAACTACCTGGCCAACCAGCTGGACTTGAACGTTACGGCCCTGCAGCAGGAAAAGAGCAAACTGGAGTCGATCGTTACCAGCATCAACGAGGGTCTGCTGGCGGTGGACCGGGAAGGGCGGATCATCCTGGCCAACCCTGTGGTCGAAAACATCGTCATGACTCCAAGCCAAAAGATTACCGGACAGCGGCTGGCGGAGATCACCAGCCGGCCTGACCTGGTCAAGCCCTTTGAGTCCGTGCTGGAAACCGGGCTTCCCGCTTCATCCGTGTTGAAAATCATTAACCGCACTTTCCGGGTGGCGGTGTCGCCCATAAAGCAGGGAGACGGAGCCCTGCTGGGGGCGGTGGGCATCCTGCAGGACATCAGCGAAATGGAAAAGGTGGAACAGCTGCGCCGCGATTTCATTGCCAACGTGTCGCACGAACTGCGGGCGCCCATTACGGTGATCAGGGGCTATATTGACTGCCTGCTGGATGGGGTGGCTGACAACGCCCCCGATTATTATCACCGGATAATCAAGAGCGAGACCATTAGGCTGGAAAGGCTGATCAAGGATATCATGGACCTGAGCCTGCTGCAGTCTGGCAAAATAGAGCTGGAACTGGAAGAGGTAGACCTGGCCCAGCTGGTTGCGGAAACCGCCGGCAAGTTCCAACAAAGGGCCAAGTCCAAGGATATAAGCCTGATCATCAACACCGGGACCACAGGCGGCATTATGGCGTACTGCGACCCCGACCGGATGGAGCAGTTGGTGGTGATCCTGCTGGATAACGCCCTGAAGTTCACTCCGGCTGGCGGCACGGTCGAAGTCGTTCTGAAGGAAGAGGACGGCCAGGCAGTGCTGAAGGTTAAAGATTCGGGAATAGGGATCGCCGAGGAGGATATGCCGTACATCTGGGAGCGGTTTTACAAGGCGGACAAGTCCAGGAGCCGCATGGCCGAGGACGACGGCACGGGGCTGGGGCTGTTCATCGCCAAGCAGATTGCCGAGCTGCACCAGGCTGATCTTTCAGCGGAGAGCGAACCATCCCGCGGCAGCACTTTCACTCTGCGCCTCCGGAAACGGTGCTAGCCGGGCTGCCTGGCCCGGCTATTTTTACCATGAACGCCTGGGGAACTTTCGGCCGGTGGTGGTCGTCGTAAATATTGGAGAGTTTTAATCAAATCAGGCCGGTTGAAGGAAGGAGAAATGAGCACATCGATGCGAGTACGGAGATTTTGTAGCTGCTTGAAGGCTGGCGCGGTACTGTTGGCGTCAATGTTTATCACTATGGTTTTGCTGGTTGGGTTTGTTTCCGCAGGCATTGCGGCCGTCGATGTCGGCGGAGGGATCAGGCTGGTTATTGACGGCAAGGCGATCCAGTCTTCTCCCCCGCCAGTGATCAGAAACGGCCGCACACTTGTGCCTGTTCGGCTTGTTTCCGAATCGCTGGGGGCGAAAGTGGAGTGGCGCGAAGCGGAGAAAAACGTCGTAATTACCAGGGGCAACCGCTCGGTGCTGTTACGTATAGACAACAGGCTGGTCGACTATTATGAAGGTTCCGCTTCTTCTACTTCTTCTGCTTCTTCATTCGGGTTGAGCGACGTGCCGCCTCAAATAATCCAGGACCGCACGTTTGTACCCTTGAGATTGGTCGGCAATGTCCTGGGAGTGGCAATAAAATGGGACGAGACAACCAGGACCGTTTATGTGGACTCGGTCTTGCCGCCCGAAGCCGGGCAGCCTGTTGCGGTCAGCATCGCTTCCGTGCAGCCGGGGCAGGTCATTACCGGGGCCTTGCAACTGCAGGCGGCTTTAGCCGGGGCCGTCCCCAATGGTGCGGCCGAGGTCCGGTTTTTCCTGCTCGATCCCCAAACCGGAAAAGGAACTGTGATTGCCAGGGGGAACGACCTGACAGCCGCTTATCGCTGGCTGCCGGATACATCCAGGCGCGGCCGGCAGGTGCTGGCCGCCGCCATCTATGATCAGGAAGGCCGCTTTCTGGCCGGCAGCGCTATTCCCGTGGAGCTGGCGGTGACGCCTCAGATTTCGCTGGCCGGGGTTGCAACCGGGCAAGAGATCACTGATGCCGCAGCTTTACGGGTTAACCTGAATTTCCTGGCGGAGTATGTGAAGTACGAAATCACGAACCTGAAAACCAACAAAACAACATTAACCGATGAAGTGGACCCCGAGGGGGCATACCAGTGGACTCCCCAGTTTACGGACAACGGTAATTACTCCATCCGGGCCATGGCCTTCGATGGCCAGGGGCAGTCCTTCGCCAGCCAATCTGTTGCTGTGACGGTCAATGTCGCCAGGAGACAGGAATTGCGAGGAGCCGCTGCCGGGGCCGTTATAGAGAAGCCGGTCACCCTATGGGTCTGGCGGAACTACCCGGTTACCATGACCGAGTACATTTTGAAAAACACCCGGACGGGAAAAACTGAGACCCTGGTGCCTGCTGACGGTTACTCCGGCTGCAGCTGGTTCCCGGGACCGGAGCAGGCGGGGACCTGGGAATTGTCGGCCAGGGTAAAGGATACGTCAGGAAACGTCCACGTCACCGCAACAGTAACGGTAGAGGTAAAGGACACTCCGCGGCTCCTTTTGCAAACCTTGGGCCCCAACCAGGTGCTGACCGGGGCAGTGAAGCTAAGGTCAGTAGCCAATACTACCTTGAGCGATATTGAATATGTCTTGATCAATCCGAAAACCGGGGCAAAAAAGGTCATAGCCCGCGGGAGCGAAGCGGCGGCCGAGTATTCCTGGACGCCGGGGAAAAGCGATGCCGGGAGCTGGAACATCCAGGCGGTCGGTACGATGGCCGCGGGAGGAAAAGTCAGCAGCGAGGCCATCCCGGTGCGCATCTATCTGGGCAAAATATATGAAGCCCAACCGTTAATGGACAAGAGCAAATTCCTGGATTTCGTTTCCGGCCTGGCTGTCAAATCCAGGGATAAAACAGGCATGTCGGCGGCGCTGCAGGCAGCCCAGGCCATCCTGGAAACCGGCTGGGGACAGAGTACGCCGGTGGACAAGTATACCGGGAAACTGTCGTATAACCTGTTCGGCATCAAGGGACAGGGCCCGGCCGGTTCTGTAATCTCGAACACTTGGGAGGAGTACAACGGCACCGCCTACCGGGTGGATGCGGAATTCAGGGCGTATTACAAACCGGAAGACAGTTGGGACGACCATAAGAAATTGCTGCTTAATTCCAGCAGGTACGGGCCGTTCAGGGCGGTAATGAACGACAGTATCCTGGGGGCCTGGGCCTTAAAGAGGTGCGGCTATGCCACGGACTCCCGCTATCCATTGAAGCTGATTGACATCATCAAGCGATACAACCTCAACAAGCTGGATGAAGTGGGGATTTAGACAAATCTTGATTAAAATTTTTATATATTTTGTGTTTGCATGGATATGAAATGCATGTTAATATAATCGAAGAAACATATGAATATATATTCATATTAAGGAGCGCCGTATGTCCCACGACGTGTGCGAGGACCGGCACCTGAATTCCCAGAAGGTGCAGGCCATTAAGGAAAACAGCCTGAAGCCGGACGAGGTGTCGGGTTTGTCTGAAACCTTTAAGGCAATGGGCGATGCGACCCGTATAAGGATACTCCATGCCCTTTCCCAGGGGGAGTTGTGCGTCTGCGACCTGGAAGAAGTGCTGGGAATGTCGCAACCGGCGGTTTCCCATCAGTTGAGGGTGTTGCGAAACCTGCGGCTGGTTAAGAACAGGAAGGAAGGGAAGAAGGTCTACTATTCCCTGGATGACGAACACATTACCAACCTGTTTTCCCAGGGGTTGGCTCATGTCAGGCATCAATAGCGCGGGCAGCGGGCGAAGGGGATGAAACACATGACTCATTTGCAGCCCGGTGTGGCCGGCAAAGGGCCGGTAGGGGCCGGGAGCGAGACTTCTGCAGGAGTCGAGGCAGAACCGAGAGTAAAGGAAGAAGCGATAGCCAAAAATGCGGAAAGCCTGGAAGCAGATTGCACCAGGGAGGGAGAACGCAGGGCCAGGCTGGCGCGGCTGGCTGCCGGGATCATTCTTTACCTGGCAGCCTTGTTAATGCAGCCCGCTGTTTCGTCTGGCCTGCTCCTATTCTTGTTGAGCTATTTATTGATCGGGGGAGAAGTGATCCTGAAGGCCCTGATAAATATACGGCAAGGAAGGGTGTTTGACGAGAACTTCCTGATGACGGTTGCAACCGCCGGGGCCTTTGCCATCGGCGAGTTTTCCGAAGCGGTGGCGGTGATGCTGTTCTACCAAGTAGGGGAAGGCTTTCAGGAAGCGGCGGTTGACCGCTCGCGCCGCTCGATCCGGGAATTGTTGAAAATTAGGCCGGATTACGCAAATCTCAAACAGGGGCCCGCTGTTGTGACCGTCTCCCCAGACGAGGTAAAAGCGGGAGACATCATTGTCATAAAACCCGGTGAACGGGTGCCCCTAGACGGTATTGTGCGGGAAGGGGCATCTTTTGTTGACACTTCCGCATTGACCGGCGAGGCGGCGCCGCGAGGAGTCAAGCCCGGGGATGAGGTGCTGGCTGGATTTGTCAATACAAGCAGTTTGATAAGCCTGGAGGTGACGAGGGAATACAGCCAATCCGCGACAGCGAGAATACTGGATCTGGTTCAAAACGCCGCCAGCCAAAAGGCGCCAGTGGAAAGATTCATCACTCGGTTTTCCGAGTATTACACGCCGGCGGTGGTAGGCTGCGCCGCTGCTCTGGCCCTTGTTCCGCCCTTGGCTGCTGGAGGCGGCTACTCTGATTGGTTGTACCGTGCCCTGGTGTTTTTGGTCGTCTCTTGCCCGTGCGCTCTGGTGATTTCTATTCCTTTAAGCTTTTTTGGCGGCATTGGAGGCGCTTCTCGGAACGGCATCCTGGTAAAAGGAGGAAATTTCCTGGAGGCGCTCAGCAGCGTCGACACCGTGGTCTTCGACAAGACGGGTACGCTGACCAAGGGAGTTTTTCGCGTCGCTTCGGTCAGGGCAAAGGGCGGTCTGAGCAGGGAAGAGCTTTTGGAGACGGCGGCTTTGGCCGAATACTATTCCAACCACCCGATCGCCAGGTCAATTGTGGAATATTACGGGGGGGCGGTCGATAAGGAAAAGATCGAGAGTTTTGAGGAAATTGCCGGTGGCGGAGTTAAGGTGACGGCGGGGGGGGTAACCATCCTGGCGGGCAACCGGCGGTTTATGGAGGAGGCTGGCCTTGAAATCCAGTCCGGAGAAGAAGAGCGGGGCACAGCAGTATATATTGCCGTGGACGGAGAGTTATGGGGTTTTGTCATCATTGCCGACGAGCTGAAAGAGGACAGCCGTGACGCAGTACAGGGGCTGAAAAGCCTGGGAGTAAAACGGGTGTGCCTGTTGAGCGGTGACAGGCGGGATGCCGCTCAACAGGTCGCCAGGGAGCTGGGGCTTGACGAAGCGTACGGCGAGCTGCTCCCGCATGAAAAAGTCGAAAGAATGGAGCGACTGTACCAAACCAAAGGCAAGGGCAGCCTTATCTTTGTTGGCGACGGGCTGAACGACGCGCCGGTGCTGGCCAGAGCCGATGTAGGCGTGGCAATGGGCGGGATGGCGGCCGATGCCGCCATCGAGGCTGCCGATGTGGTGTTAATGACGGGAGAGCCTTCCAGGCTGGTGACCGCGATGAGGATTGCCCGCAAAACGAAAAGCATCGTATGGCAGAATGTTTTTCTGGCCCTCGGCGTTAAAGGGGCTGTGCTGGTGTTAAGCGCCTGCGGGTTTGCCACCATGTGGGGAGCGGTGTTCGCCGACACGGGCGTGGCTCTGGTAGCTGTGCTGAACGCCCTGCGGTCTCTGAAAACGGCTTGACGGACAAAAGCCGGTCGGCTTTGGGAAGGCTATTGAGGTTTGGCGACAATATCGGCCACGGCGGATATAAAGGTGTCCATGTCCTGGTCCGAACCGATGGAGACTCTAAGGAAATTGTCAATGCGCGGCCTGTTGAAATGGCGGACCAGGATTCCTTTTTCCTTCAGCAGGCGGTAAATATCAAACGCCAGTACAGCCCGGTGCCTGACAAACAAAAAATTGGCGCAGGAGGGGACGACTTCGAACCCAATCGCAACCAGCCGTTCGGCGGTTTTCTCCCTGACGGTCATGACGGTAGCCCTGGTTTGTTCAAAATACTCACGGTCCAGGAGCGCTTCCCTGGCCCCGGCCAGGGCCAGGCGGTCAAGCGTGTAGGAATTGATTGAGCCCTTGACGCGGTTGAGACCGTCGATCAGATCGCGGTTTCCCAGTGCATAGCCGACGCGCAGGCCAGCCAGCGAGTGCGATTTGGAGAAGGTATTGGTGATCAGCAGGTTGGGGTACTTGTCGATGAATTTCACTGCTGATTCCCCGCCGAAAGCCACATAGGCCTCATCAATTATTACCACGCTATCCGGATTGCGTTTCAGGACAAACTCCACCCTGTCCAGGGAGAGGAATCTACCGGTGGGAGCGTTGGGGTTGGGGAAGACAATACCACCGTTGTTTTGCAAAAAAGGTTCCACCGGCAGGGAAAAATCCGCGGCAAGCGGGACTGTCCGGTATTCAAGCTTAAACAGGTCCGCGTAAACGGGGTAAAAGCTGTAGGTGATGTCGGGGAACAAGATGGGGCGGCGGGGGTCAAAAAAGGCCAGGAACGAAAAAGCCAGCACCTCGTCGGAGCCGTTGCCGACAAAGACCTGTTCCGGCGCCAGATTAAATGAGGAGGCCAGCGCCTCCCTGAGTTGATGGCCCTCAGGGTCCGGATAGAGCCGCAAGTCTTCCCCGGCGGCGAGCCTGATGGCTTCGAGCGCGCGGGGAGAAGGGGGGAAAGGGTTTTCGTTGGTGTTCAGCTTGATGTATTTTTTGTCTTGCGGCTGCTCGCCGGGGATATAGGGTTGTATGCTGTGCAGGAGCGGGTTCCAGTATTTGCTCACTTGAAAAGCCTCCTCAAATGCTGCGTATTGAATTCTATAATACCTATACTGGCCCCTTCGCCTGAAAAAGGGCAATGCAAAGAGTTCCCAGCATAGTGGAAAGGCGGGCGCTGAGCGATAGGCCCCGATACATAACCGCTTATATTAAGGAAAAAATACTTTATAAGGTTTCATTATATAAGGTTTCATTCAGCAGGTAGGATGGAGGCGAAATGGTGGCTGGTATTATACTGAGCATAGGCGGGGTGTCTTCTGATTTTTGCAAGATTGCGGTCGAAAAAGCACTGGGTGGGTTGGGAGTGGATGCGCATGTAGATCTGGCCGAAAAGACTGTAAGCATAGAGTACGATCCTTCCAGCCTGGAACTGGCGCAGATTATCAGCGCGATTGAAGCACAGGGATATACGGTTCTGTGAAGCAAAAATAGCCCTGGCGGTCCAATAGCAACAGCGCAGTTCGCGACGCGGTGTGTTAAACATGCCTCAGCAGTGTTGGGTATCGTTGTCCAGCGTACAGATGATGGTCGGTTGGTGTTTTTCCGCGGCCTGGATATCGGGGGAAATACCGGCCTGCAAGTCCTGCAGCAGGCTGCAGAACTCGCCCTTGTTGAGCGAATAAAACACCCATTTGCCCTCTTTACGGTCGGAAATGATGCCGGCCTGGCGCAGTGTTTTCAGGTGATGCGACACGGCTGGCTGGCTGAGGTTCAGCCTGTCGATTATTTCGCACACGCACATTTCTTCTGTAGCGAGCATCTCTATTATTTTCAGTCGTGTGGGTTCGCCGACCGCCTTCAGGCGCTCGGCAGCCCTTAAATACTTATCGGCCATGATAACCTCCTCATATATAAGATTTTATATTCTAGGGACGGCTGTTTAAAGTTCTTTATTATATTATAACTCAGAGGACTGCAATAAATATAATTAAATAATTAAATGAATTAAAATGTATTGATATTAGATTGTTTAAATGCTATCCTAAACTCAGCCTAATTGCAATTGCGCGTTTATACCAACTGTTTGCAAAGTAAAAAGCGGGGTGACAGTTCATAGATGTTTACGGTTTGTTTGTACTTTGCAGCAGGCGTTTTTTTGGTCTGGTCATCTGCCAGGGACGCCCGGAAAACAAGGGCGGCACTGGTTAAAGCCTGGAACTCATTTGCCAATATAATGCCTGATTTTGCGGTTGTACTGGGTCTTATAGGAATCATGTTAACGTACCTTTCGCCAAACGTGGTCGCAGTTATAATCGGCAAAGCCAGCGGCCTGGGAGGAATGGTCCTGGCCTCAATTGTGGGATCCGTTACCCTGATACCGGGTTTTGTTGCTTTTCCGCTGGCTGCGTCCTTATTGAAGCAAGGGGCGGGGGTCATGCAAATCGCTGTGTTTGTGTCTACGCTCATGATGGTGGGTATTGTTACTGCCCCTTTGGAAACAAAATACTTTGGACGCCGTGAAACCATAATTCGCAACTCGTCCAGTTTCATTTTTTCCTTTATTGTGGCAGCGGTGATCGGGGTGATTGCGGGATGAAGGCGGGGCTAAAAAAGTACCGCTGGTTCTTGTTGATCTTGTTGATAGACTTACTGCTAGCTGCTAATAGCCCGGCTCAAGGCAGGCTGATTTGGGGGCACACTTTCGATGTTTTTGTTCAAATGCTCAGTGTTTTACCGCCAATATTTTTAATTCTCGGATTGCTTGATGCCTGGATCCCGCGGGAGACTGTGATCCGGCACCTGGGTGAAGAATCGGGGGTCAAAGGGCTGGGGTTGAGTTTTGTACTTGGCGCTGCAGCGGCCGGACCGCTGTATGCCGCTTTCCCAATTGCTGCCATGATGGCTAACAAAGGAGTGAAGTACCGCAACATTATCGTTTTTCTTGGCGCTTGGTCCACCATGAAGATCCCCATGTTTTTGTTCGAGCTGACATCACTTGGGAGCCGGTTTGCCATTGCCCGCTTACTGTTAAATATTCCGGGCATACTGTTTATAGCATGGCTGGTGGACAGAGCGGTTGGGGAAGAAGAAAAGGGATCATTTTACCGCCGGCACAGGCAAGGGATTTAAACGCGAATGCTATTTGGGCCGCAAATTTATTGCTGCTGGTTAGAAACTGGATTTGTGAGAATGGAAACCGGGCGAAAATGAATAAAAACAGACCAAAAAACTGATTTTGGCCTGAAAGTTGCTGTTGCATTATTGAAATAAAAGTAATATAAATATATAAGAATATATTTTTAATTGTTCAGGAGGGAAAAAGATGGCAAGCAATTGGTATCCGATTATCGATTACTCTTTATGTCAGGAGTGTATGATCTGTGTGAATTTTTGCCGTCATGGCGTATACGATAAGGAAAAAAGCCTGCCCTCGGTCATAAATCCCGAGAATTGCATATATGGTTGCAGAGGCTGCCAGAAACAATGCCCGGCTGGCGCAATAAGCTATTTTGGTGACCGGGGCGACAACAGGGGATCAAACTGCGGTTGCAGTTGCTCGTGTTGCTGATGCTGATTGAACAACAAGAGGCGAGAAAATGTATATACTGGGCCGGTTATATCTATAATATCTATAATAAAAATGTAATTGGCGATGGGAGGTGCCCATTTGAACATTAAAATTGTCGGAACCGGGTGTTCTAAATGCAAAAAGCTGGAAGAAACTGTACGGGAAGTAGTGCAGGAACTGGATATTGAAGCTCAAATAGAGAAAATATCAGATATCAAAGAAATAGCGAAAACTGGGATATATTTGACCCCCGGCCTGATTATTGACGGAAAAGTGAAGCTTTCCGGGAAGGTGCCCTCCAAGGAAGAGACAATAAAAATTATCAAGGCTTCTATACTTTGAATAAGATAAATAAGGTAAAGGGGAAAATACAGGTGAAACGTCGCAGCAATAAGCAATAAAATGGTGGGGTAAATATATAAACAAATTTAAAATTATTAATACAATGTAATTTAAGGAGAGGAATTCATAAATGAACGAACGGCAAAAATTTATACTATATACAGGTGTGTTTTTGGCAGCTTATCTGCTGCCTTTCAACGATCCTGCTGTGGGTACGGCCACTTTGGAAGCGTTTAAAATGCTGAACGAGTATGCCAGGGAGCATGTGCTTTTTTGTCTAGTCCCCGCATTCTTTATCGCCGGCGCCATTGCCATTTTCGTCTCGCAGAACGCGGTGTTGAGGTATTTCGGGTCAGGGGCTAAAAAATGGCTTTCCTACTCGGTGGCGTCTGTTTCGGGAGCTGTGCTGGCCGTGTGCTCCTGCACGGTTTTGCCTCTGTTTGCCGGGATATATACCAGGGGTGCCGGGATTGGCCCGGCGGTGGCCTTCCTTTATTCCGGCCCGGCCATCAACGTGCTGGCCATCATACTTACCGCCCGGGTGTTGGGCTGGGAACTGGGTGTGGCGCGTGCCGTGGGCGCAGTTTTGTTTTCGATAATCATCGGATTAATCATGGCCCTGCTTTATGGCAAGGAGGATGCCGGCCGAGAAGGGCTGGCCCTTGGCGATAACGGAGATAAAGAACGGAGAACAGGGTGGCAAAACCTGTTATACTTCGCCAATCTGGTATTCATCTTGATTTTTGCCGCCTGGGCCAGGCCCCAATCTCCGGAAGGATTATGGTATTTGATATATGAAATCCATTGGCCGATAACTTTTGTCCTTCTAGCAATACTGGCCTATATACTGCTACGCTGGTTCGACAAGGACGAGATCATTCAATGGGTTGAGTCCTCCTGGGATTTTGCTAAAAAGATATTGCCTCTGCTTCTGGCCGGGGTGCTGGTGGCCGGCTTTCTGATGGGACGTCCCGGAACCGATGGCGGGATCATCCCCTCCAGATGGATTTCTACCCTGGTGGGCGGTAATTCGTTGGGCGCGAACCTTATTGCGTCAGTGGTGGGGGCTTTCATGTATTTTGCCACGTTGACCGAAGTGCCAATCATCCAGGGTTTGATGGGGGCGGGCATGGGCAAAGGCCCTGTACTGGCGCTGTTGTTGGCCGGCCCTGCTTTAAGCCTGCCCAATATGCTGGTCATTCGCAGCATCATGGGGACTAAAAAAACTGTAACCTATGTTCTCCTGGTTATAGTCATGGCCACCCTTACCGGGATTGTGTTCGGCAGCATAACTTGAGCCTTGCCGGGCACTGAATCATATGGAAATTGGAAATATGCGTTGGGCGCACCAAAAAGGCCCGGGACCGCAGGCGCGGTTCCCGGGCCTTTTTGCGGCACACGGTTCAATGCGTTTCGTGGCTGTAATATTTACGCCGGAAATACAGGGCGACATTTACCAGGCTTATCAATACAGGAACCTCAACCAGCGGGCCGATAACCGTGGCGAAGGCCTGGGCCGAGTGAATACCGAACACCGCCACCGCTACGGCGATGGCCAGCTCGAAATCGTTGCTGGCGGCGGTGAAAGCGATGGTGGTCGTCCTGGGGTAATCCGCCCCAATCCACTTGCCGATAAAGAAAGTGACCAGCCACATGAACACGAAGTATAAGGTCAGGGGGATCACGACCCTGATGACGTCCAAAGGCAGCGTTATTATCACTTCCCCCTTCAGGGAGAACATGACAAAAATGGTGAACAGCAGCGCTATCAAGGTTAAACGGCTTACACGCGGTATATAGTTTTGTTCATACCACCCCCGGCCCCTGGACCTGACCAGCACGGAACGGCTTATGTAGCCGGCGAGAAAGGGAATGCCCAGGTAAATAAACACGCTCTTGGCTATTTCCCCCATGGATACGTTGACAATTACGCTGGAAAGCCCCAGCCAGGACGGGATAACCGTTAAGAAGATGTAAGCGTAAATGGAGTAGGTGAGCACCTGAAATATGGCGTTGAAGGCCACCAGGCCAGCCACGTATTCCGGATGGCCGCCGGCCAGGTCGTTCCATACCAACACCATGGCGATGCAACGGGCCAGCCCAACCAGGATGACGCCGGTCATCAATTCCGGTTTGTCAGGCAACAGTAAAACTGCCAGCACAAACATCACGATGGGACCGACCACCCAGTTTTGAATCAAAGACAGCGCGAGCAGCTTTTTGTCTTGGAAGACCGTCGGCAGTTCCTCATAACGCACTTTGGCCAATGGCGGATACATCATTAGAATTAGGCCGACGGCAATGGCCAGGTTGGTGGTTCCGACCTGGAATTGGCCCCAAAAATCGGCCATTTTGGGGATCGCATAGCCCGCCCCAAGCCCTATGGCCATCGCCAGGAATATCCACAAGGTCAAATAGCGGTCTAAAAACGACAATCTCTTGGCAACTGGTTCATTCATCGCTGAAAACCTCCTTGGTTTATTTGTCATTTTGTAACCAAAACAAACCAATACAATATGAAATCATAAATTTAAATATTTGATTATAACTCCCATCTTTTTATTATAGTTGTTTTTTAAGTTGAAGGCAACAGAGGTTTACGAACTTGCAAGGAAATTATTAACATTTAACAGTACAAATTTGCCGGAGAAAAACATTATGGTTCCTCCTGTTTGCTTGCAACCAGTTCATCCAGGGTTACCGGGCGAAAACCTTTTTCCTGCAAGCCCGGCAGGATCAGTTTCAGCGCTTCCAGGGTATTGCTGCGGTCGCCGCCCTGGTCGTGCATGAGGACGATGTCGCCTGGTCTTGCGTTTTGGAGGACCCGGTCGGCGATGGTCCGGGCGGAAATGTCGGACCAGTCCCGCGTGTCTTGCGACCAGGTCCAGATAACCAATTGGTAATTTAAAGCCTCGGCCGCCGCGACGACCTTTTCGTCATAGTAACCGTCGGGAGGACGAAAGAAGCGGGGTTTGACGCCGCTCAGGCCATAGATCAGCCGGTCGGCCCGGCGCAGGTCGTCGATGAGGGCCTGCAGAGAGAGTTTATCTACCCTGGCATGTGTGTACATGTGGTTGCCGATGGCATGTCCTTCCCTCACTTCCCTGATCAGGATTGACGGGAACTTTTCCACCTGCTGGCCGACCACGAAAAACGTGGCCTTGGCTTCAAACTGTTTGAGCACGTCAAGTACTTGCGGCGTGAAGGTGGGGCTAGGGCCGTCATCAAAGGTGAGGGCGATGGTCTTTTGATCTACAGGTACTCTCCAGATGATTTTGCCGGTTGATTCCCAACGCAGGCGGTCGCGGTAAACGGGGATTGTTCCCCGGTACAGGGCGAGATTTAACAGCAAAAGCAGCGCACACAAGAGTGTAACCGGCATTGCCGTCCTGAAGCCCTTTTTCACAGCTTCACCCCCGCGGGTGTGTTTTTGCGCATTCTCTTTATAATTATTTCTCTCCCCGCGTTTTTATGACGCATGCCGCGCAGGCCAACCAGATTACTTTTCGATTTTGAAGAAGGTATTTACTCAATAAAAGGAGAATAGAATAATCCATTCAATAAATACATTAGAATAGGCAAATCCATTAGAATAAGCATACTGGTCGGACCAAAACCCCTTAAGCTGCGCTGAAGCAAAAACCGGAAAGCGACGCGCTGTTGAAAACGTTTCCGGTTTGCGATGCGGCGGTGCGGAGGGAACTGGTTAATTGCAACCAAAGGAGGAGAAAAAGTGAGCGGTGAATTTGGACAGTTGAACCCGGGATTTCGTCTGTTGCTGGGGCCAGGTCCCGTGGAGACATCTCCTCGGGTCTTACGTGCCATGTCCAGCACTGTGCTGGGACACCTCGATCCCCAGTTCATGGAAGTAATGAATGAGACAATGGAACTGCTTAGATTCGCTTTTCAAACGCGGAACGAATTGACCCTGCCTATGTCGGGCACCGGAAGCGCGGGAATGGAAACGGTGATGGTCAATCTGGTGGAACCCGGAGACAGGGTTGTCGTCTGCATCAAGGGTGTCTTTGGGCAGAGGCTCCGCGACGTGGCCGGCAGGTGCGGGGCGGAAGTGGTGAGCGTGGAGGCGCCCTGGGGAGCGCCCATCGAACCGGATCAGGTCAGGAAAGCTCTGAAACAGGCGGGCAGAGCCAAACTGGTGGCTATCGTTCATGCCGAAACATCCACCGGCGTCCTGCAGCCACTGGAGGAAATTTCCCAAATCGCCAAGGAATACGACGCGCTGCTGGTGGTGGATGCTGTTACCTCCCTGGGTGGTGTTGAACTGAAGGTTGACGGGTGGGGAATTGATGCCTGCTACAGCGGGACGCAGAAAGCACTGAGCTGTCCGCCCGGTCTTTCTCCAGTGACACTGAACGAAAAAGCCAGGAAGGTTTTGAACGGCAGGAAGAGCAAGGTGCAGAGCTGGTACCTGGATTTGTCCATGATCCAGAATTACTGGGGGCAAGAACGGGTCTACCACCATACAGCACCCATCAATATGATCTACGGTTTGCGGGAGGCCCTGCTGATTGTTAGGGAGGAAGGGCTTGAGGACAGGTACGCCAGGCACAGGCTTAATTCCCGTGCTTTTATCAAAGGCATTGAGGCCATGGGACTGAAGATGATCGTCAAGGAGGGGTACCGGTTGCCAACCTTGAACACCGTGGCTGTTCCGGAAGGCGTTGATGACGCCGCAGTCAGGGGATTCCTGCTGGAGAAGTACGGCATCGAGATCGGCGGTGGGCTGGGTGTTTTCAAGGGTAAGGCCTGGAGGGTAGGGCTGATGGGCGAGTCCTCGCAGCGCAGGAATGTGCTGCTGCTGTTGGTTGCTTTGGCCGACGCTATATCCCAGCAGGGCATGCGGCTGTGCGCGGGAGATGCGCTGGAAGCCGCGCTTGAAGTGTACAACAGCGGGGCAGGAGAGGGCTGAGATGAATATGCTTAGGGCTAAAGTTGTCGAAACGGTTCGAATTGTAATGTATACAGAATAATTATTTTCGCGAGGCAGGAAGTCGGGGGACGAGTTTCGAAATAGACATAATATATAATAAAACAGGATTTTATATAAACAGTGGCGCAGACGGCACTAAAGGTCTGGCGGGAAAACCCGCCGGCCTTTTGCCTTTCTATGAGGGGTGTATTATAAAACGAGGAAGAAAGAGGGGGAGTATTATATCAGCATTGCGAATCTTTTCATGATTGTCGAATATTGCGGCAGCAGCTGAAGGTACGTATTCCAGCGGACAATTAGGATTGACTGCGAAATACGCGGAAAAAGAGGAGGAGGAGAAATGATTAAAACCTTGAGGGAAGTGCGGGAAGCGGCAGCGGCTTTAGGCCCGAAAAAAATAGCCGTGGCCGCGGCGGAAGACGTGGATGTCCTGGAGGCTTTGAGAATGGCTTGCCGGATGAAGCTGGCCGAGCCGATGCTGTTCGGAGATGCCGGAAAGATAAAAAAAGGCGCCGAAGGGCTGGGATTCGACATATCCGGCTTTGAGCTGGTCCATGAGCCGGACCAGTACCGGTCGGCGCTGAAAGCGGCCGCCGCGGTGCGCAGGGGAGAGGCAGACATTCTCATGAAAGGGCTGCTTGGGACCTCCACTTTTTTAAAAGCCGTACTGGACAAGGACAGCGGCCTGCGGGCGGGAGGGATACTTAGCCATGTGTCCGTCTTTGAAGTACCCGGGTTCTCGCGTCTCCTGCTGCTCACGGACTGCGCCATGAACATCGCGCCCGGCTTGCGTGAAAAGGTGCAGATCATCGACAACGCTGTCCGCGTGGCCCGTTCTTTGAAGATGGCTCCAATTAGGGTGGCGGCGGTTAGCGCGGTGGAGACGGTGAACCCCGACATGCCGTCGACCGTGGATGCCGCGCTGTTGGCCAAAATGAGCGAACGGGGCCAGATCAAGGGCGCGGTGGTTGACGGGCCGCTGGCCCTTGACAACGCTGTTTCGACGGAGGCGGCCCGCCATAAGGGGATTGAAAGCCCCGTAGCCGGCACGGCAGACATTATCCTGCTGCCGGACATTGAGTCCGGCAATATCATGTATAAAACCCTGGTTTACCTGGCGGGAGCAGAGAACGCCGGGGTGGTGATGGGCGCATGCGCGCCGGTTGTTTTGACCTCGCGGGCCGACTCGGCGCAGGCCAAAGTGAACTCGATCGCCATGAGCCTGGTTATAGCTTCGGCCTCAGGCGCAGGCATTTACTAAACATACTGTCATGCTGTCAAGGAGGCGATTTCCCGATGAAAAAGGGAAGGATCAAGGAAAGGATCCTGGTCATCAATCCGGGGTCCACATCGACCAAAATAGCAGTATTCGAGGGTGAAAACGTCATTGCGGAGAAAAACATTGACCACGACACTGCCATGATTAAAAGTTATGAACGGGTGGCGGACCAGCTGGAGTTCAGAAAAAAGGCGGTGTTGGACTTTTTGGCGGAAGCGGGAATAGATACAGGCAGCCTGGACTGTATCGTTGGCCGGGGAGGATTGTTGAGGCCTTTAAGCGGCGGTACTTACCTGGTGGATGAAGCAATGTGCCGCGAACTGCAAAACACAAAGAATGAACACGCCTCAAACCTGGGGGCGTTGATCTCCTGGGAAATTGCCAAATCCCTGGAGGTCTGTTCATACATCGCGGATCCTGTGGTAGTAGATGAGATGGAGCCGCTGGCCCGTATAAGCGGGTTGAAGGGGATCGAACGGAAAAGCATTTTCCATGCTCTCAATCAAAAGGCTGTGGCGCGCAGGGCGGCGGCAGCCCTGAACAAAGGTTATGGAGAGTGCAGCCTGATCATTGCTCACCTTGGCGGCGGCATTTCCGTTGGCGCTCATCGTCGCGGACGCGTAATCGACGTCAATAACGCCTTGGATGGGGACGGCCCCTTTTCCCCGGAGAGGGCCGGGGGCATGCCGGTATGCGCTATTGTTGAACTTTGCCTGGGCAGCGGCTTGGGAGAGAAGGAAATAAGGAAACGCCTGGTGGGCGGCGGCGGGCTGGTGAGTCACCTGGGGACCAACGATGCCAGGAAGGTCGAGGCCATGATCAGGGAGGGAAACGAGGAAGCCCGCCTGGTTTTTGAAGGCATGGCCTATCAGGTGGCCAAGGAAATCGGCTCGTGCGCCGCGGTGTTGAAAGGTACGGTGGATGCCATAGTGTTGACCGGCGGTTTGGCCCACTCCGCTATGCTGGTGGGCTGGATCAGGGAAAGGGTCGAATTTATCGCTCCCGTAATGGTTTATCCGGGCGAGGGGGAGATGGAAGCGCTGGCTGCGGCAGGGTTGCGCGTTTTACGCGGGGAAGAACCGCCTCAAAGGTATGGCGGGCAGGGCGAAAAAAGGGACGGAATGATTGACAGGCGATGATATAATAATAATATAATATATAATATTGGGCATCAGGACACAGGAGGAAAAGGGATGGACTGCCGTGCGCTATGAAGGAACGATTTATCGCCCGCCCAGCGAAGCCGGCAGCCTGATCATCCAGGCCACGGTAGGGTGCCCCCACAACAGGTGCCGCTTCTGCCGGATGTACAAGGACAAGAAATTCAAGATCCGCCCGGTTCGGGAAATAAAGGAAGACCTGGATATGGCCAGGGATTTTTACGGGCCAGGGGTGCGGAGGGTGTTTTTTGCCGACGGCAACACCATTCTGATGAAAACCAACGACCTGGTAGAAATATTTCAGCATACACGCCGGCTGTTTCCGGGTCTGGAGCGGATCACGGTGTACGGGTCGGCCCGCTATATCGTATTGAAAACAATTGATGAATTGAGAGAACTCAAGAATGCGGGTTTGACCAGGGTCCACTCCGGTATGGAGTCGGGAGACGACCGGGTGCTGCGACTCATTGACAAGGGGACTACTTCCCGGCAGATAATTGAGGCGGGGCTGCTGCTGAAATCGGCGGGCATCGAGCTGAGCGAGTATTATATGGTGGGAGTGGGGGGGCGCGAACTGTGGCGGGACCATGCGCTGAACAGCGCCCGCGTTCTCAGCCAGATCAATCCTGATTTCATTCGCCTGCGGACCTTTATGCCCTATCCGGGCACACCCATGCATGACGCATACAAACGCGGAGAATTCGGTCTCCTCAGTCCCCATGAGGCCTTGCGAGAGACGAGGCTGTTTATCGAAAACCTGGAGGGGATCGACAGCCAGGTGCTTAGCGACCATATATCCAATTACTGTAACGTCGAGGGAAGGCTGCCCGGAGACCGGGGCAGGATGCTCCGGCAGATCGATTGCGCTTTGACGATGGATGAAAAGGACTTTCGCGACCCCGAAGAAGCATATTTATAACAAGGCAAGTTGGGGGAAGAACGAGAGACACAGCATTTTTGATGGGGTGGACGGGATGAGTATTTTAGTGATCGACGGCATGGGCGGAGGGATGGGTGCTCAGCTGGTTGCGCAACTGCGCCAGCAGATGCCGGACGTGGAAATCATTGCTGTAGGTACCAATTCCGTGGCTACCACCAACATGGTCAAGGCGGGAGCGAATAAGGGGGCGACAGGGGCCAACGCTGTGAGGGTCTGCCTGCACAATGCGTCATGCGTGGTGGGACCGTTGGGTATAATCATCGCCGATTCCATGCTTGGGGAGATAACGGCGGAAATAGCGGCGCTGATAAGCGGGGCTCCCGTACCCAAGGTGTTGCTGCCTGTCAATCACAAGAATCTGGAGATCGTGGGTTTGCAGACGTTGCCCACCATGGCTGAACTGATCAAGGCCGCTGTACATAGGGTACAAGCAATACTTTCCGGACATTAGCCTGTTGGGAGGCGAGGCTCGATGAAAAAGGCCAGCGATTTCATGACGCCCCACCCGTTTTGCCTCAAGGCCGAGGACCCTGTCTGGCGCGCGGCGGTAGAATTCCGAAAAAGAATGATCGATGGCGCGCCGGTGGTGGACGAAGAGGGAAGGGTGATTGGCCTGTTCACCAAAGGACATTTGATGGATGTGGTGGCCGGGGGGTTGCCGAATACTACGCCGGTAAAACAGTTGATGAAAACGGAAGTGATCACCGCCCGGGTGGATACTACTTTCGCTGAACTCTGCCAGACCAAGGTGGGAAGGTTGCCGGTGGTAGACGAGGAAAACAGGATAACGGGCATCATCACGCGTACCGACCTGTTGGAGGCTTTTTACCGGGAGGTTGAACAGTCTCACGATAAACTCAAAGTCATCCTGGAATCCCTGTACAATGCCATTATTGCCGTTGATTCTAACGGCATTATCACCAACTGGAATCCGGCCGCAGAAAGGATAACCGGCATTGCAGCGGACAAGGCGCTGGGCAGATTCGTGATGGACATCATACCCCAGAGCGGCCTGCTGGAAGTGCTGCGCACCGGAGAGTGCCGCTACAGCAAAAAGATTCAGTTTGGACCGGTGACGGCCATCACCAACAGGTCGCCAATAATCAAGGACGGCAAGGTGACGGGAGCAGTCGCGGTTTTACAGGACATTTCCGATCTGGAGGCGATTGCCAGTGAACTGAAGGCGTCCCAGGCCCTGAACAAGGAACTGGACGCCATTATCGACTCGGTGTACGAAGGGCTATACATCACGGACGGCAAGGGGTATACCACCAGGATCAACAAGTCCTACACCCGGATTACGGGCATCAAGCCCGAAGAGGTGATCGGCTGGCACATGAAGGACCTGGTGGACAAGGGATATTATTCCCAGTCGGTTACGCTCATCGTCCTGGAGAAAAAAGAGCCTGTAACCATTATGCATACCATAAAGGGGAGCAAGAGGTGCCTGATCACCGGCAACCCGGTCTTTAACGAGAAGGGTGAAATTATTTGCGTGGTTACGACGGTCAGGGACATTACGGAACTGATCAACCTTAAAGAAAAGCTGGAAAAAACAGAAGAGCTGACAAGAAAATATCACCTGGAACTGGCACATTTGCGGCAGCAGCAGCTGGAAAAATCGGAAGTGGTGGGCCAAAGCAGGGAGCTCAAGCTGGTAATGGATCTCGCTTACCGGGCTGCGCAGGTTGATGCCAATGTGCTGCTGCTGGGCGAAACCGGGGTTGGCAAGGACGTTATCGCCCTGTGGATCCATAAAGAAAGCCCGCGCAAAGACGGGCCGTTTATCAAGGTCAACTGTGCGGCAATACCCGAGAGCCTGCTGGAATCGGAACTGTTCGGCTATGAGAAGGGGGCTTTTACTGGCGCCCAGAACAAAGGCAAACCCGGCATGTTTGAACTGGCCGATACGGGTACCATTTTGCTGGATGAGGTCGGCGATCTGCCGTTAAGCCTGCAGGCCAAGCTGCTGCGGGTCATCCAGGAGAAAGAAATAACGCGGATCGGCGGGACCAAGGCGCAGAAACTGGACCTGCGGATTATCGCTGCTACCAACCAAGACCTGGCTGAACTGGTGAGGAAAGGTAGATTCAGGGAGGACCTGTATTACCGCTTGAACGTGATCCCGATTCATATTCCTCCGCTCCGGGAGCGAAAAGAGGACATCGTCCTGTTGGCCAAGCATTACCTGGACTATTATAACAACAAGTACAACCGGCGGAAACAGCTGCACAATTCGGCCCTGGAGGTAATGTACAAGTACGATTGGCCGGGCAATGTGCGGGAATTGAGGAACCTCCTGGAACGGGTAGTGGTAATAATCAACGAGGACGTGATTACCCGGGATCATTTGAAAAGCCTGGCGGAAAAAAGCGCGAAAGAAACACCTGCCGCCGAAGGGATAAAACAAAGGCGGTTGGAGGAAGCCGTGGCCGAATTGGAAAAGCAGCTGATCGCCAAAGCCTTGGAAAGCAAGGGCAGTACGCGAAAGGCGGCGGCTTTGCTGGGCGTGAGCCAGCCGACGGTGGTGAGAAAGGCCAGGAAGTACGGACTGAGAATTGCCGAATGATACAAAGAAGCATCGAAGTGATGCAGGAATGTATCGAACAACAATGTCTGCGGAAGCCCGCTGTGGGAACTTAAGTTCAATGCGTTAGCGCGGCTGCGATACAATTGTGTATCGCAGCCGCGGCATTTGTATACCAACATAATTCATTGTAATCCATTCAAAGGTTAATATAGCTGGTGTTTCACGTTTAGAAAATGTCGGCACGGTAATTGCAATATGGAGATTATATAACACATGGAGGAGGTTAAAAATGGGCAAGAGCAAAATCATCTCAGTCGAGGAGGCCGTTGGCAAGGTAAAGGATGGCGCCGTCATCATGATCGGCGGGTTCCTGGGCGTGGGCACCCCGGAAACGCTGGTCGACGCCCTGGTGGCCAAAGGGGTGAAAGACCTTACGATTATCGGGAACGACACAGCCTTCCCCGACAAGGGCATTGGCAAACTGGTGGTTAAGAGGCAGGCCAAAAAGGTCATAGTTTCCCACATTGGAACAAACCCGGAGACAGGCCGGCAGATGAACGCCGGCGAACTGGAGGTGGAACTTGTCCCCCAGGGAACGCTGGCCGAGAGGATCCGGGCGGCTGGAGCGGGGTTGGGGGGGATCCTCACGCCTACCGGGATCGGCACGATTGTGGAAGAAGGGAAGAAAAAACTGGAGGTGTGCGGTAAGGAATACCTGCTGGAATTACCGCTCAGGGCTGATATCGCGTTCATCAAAGCGCACAAGGCTGATAAAAAAGGCAATCTGGTTTACCGGTACACCAGCCGGAACTTCAATCCCCTGATGGCGATGGCCGCCGATTACGTGGTGGTAGAAACCGAGCGGCTGGTAGAAGTTGGCGAGATTGATCCCGATCAAGTTATGACGCCCCATGTGCTGGTTGATGCCATTGTAGCCCCGGAAAGCGGCTGCGCAAAGCAAGGAGGAGGTGCTTAGAATGAATCCCCGCGAACTGATCGTGAAAAGAGTGGCCAAAGAGTTTAAAGACGGCGACCTTGCCAACCTGGGCATCGGCATGCCCACCCTGGTGGCCAATTATTTGCCGGAGGGCGTGGAGGTGACCCTCCAGTCGGAAAATGGATTTGTCGGTATGGGACCGACGCCTTCACCCGGCCAGGAAGACAAGGACCTGACCAACGCCGGGGGACAACCGGTAACGATGTTGCCCGGAGCAGCATTTTTTGACAGCGCGATGTCTTTTTCCCTGATCCGCGGCGGGCACCTGGACATTACGGTGCTGGGAGCGCTGCAGGTGGATGCCGAAGGCAATCTGGCCAACTGGATGATCCCGGGCAAAATGGTACCTGGGATGGGCGGGGCGATGGACTTGACGGTCGGAGCCAAAAAAGTGATCATAGCCATGGAGCACACCGCCAAGGACGGAAGCCCGAAGATCCTGACGAGATGCAACCTTCCCTTGACCGCTAAGGGACAGGTAGACCTGATCGTCACTGAAATGGCGGTTATCGAGGTGACCAAGGAAGGCCTGGTATTGAAAGAGGTGGCACCGGGGCTAACCGCCGAAGACGTGCAGAAGGCCACAGAAGCCAAATTGATTATCAGCCCGGACCTGAAGGTGATGGAGGTTTAGGAGAATACCTGCAGAGCAGGGCTCAAACGGATGGGACGGGAACACCGGGTCAATAATAAGGACAATAAAGAATGGGGGGAAGGATATGAAAGAGGTAGTGATATTAAGCGCAGTAAGGACGCCCATCGGTTCTTTCGGGGGTTCTTTGGCCGGCGTGTCGGCGGTGGAGCTGGGTTCGCTGGTTATTAAGGAAGCCCTGGCGCGGGCTGGTGCGGCACCTGAAATGGTGGACGAAGTCATCATGGGCTGCATCCTGCAGGCTGGGCTGGGGCAAAACGTGGCCCGGCAGGCAGCGCTTAAGGCCGGTCTGCCGGTAAGTACACCGTGCATGACCATCAACAAGGTTTGCGGATCAGGCCTGAAAGCCGTAATCCTGGGGGCCCAGGCGATTGCCGCCGGCGATGCCGAGCTGGTGGTGGCAGGCGGTACGGAAAACATGTCCCAGGCGCCGTATCTTTTGCCAAAGGCGCGGTTCGGCTACCGTATGGGCCATGGGCAACTGATGGATTCTATGATCCTCGACGGGCTATGGTGCGCCATGTCGGACTATCACATGGGCATCACGGCTGAAAACATTGCGGAACGCTGGGGCATTTCCCGGCAGGAGCAGGACGAGTTTGCCGCCGCCAGTCAGAACAAGGCTGAAAAGGCGATCAAAGAAAAACGGTTTGCGGACGAAATCGTGCCTGTGATGGTGTCGGCCAAAGGCGGCACTGCGGAGTTTGCTGTCGACGAATTCCCGCGCCCCGGGGTAACTGTGGAGTCCCTCAGCAAACTCAAGCCAGCCTTCAAAAAGGACGGGACGGTCACGGCAGGCAATGCTTCGGGCATCAATGACGGCGCGGCGGCGCTTGTTCTCGCTTCGGCGAAAAAAGCCCAGGAGCTTGGCAAAAAAGGTTTGGCGCATTTTGTCGCCGGGGCTTCGGCCGCGGTCGATCCGGCCATTATGGGCATCGGGCCGGTTGAAGCGACCAAGAAAGTACTGGCCAAAGCTGGCTGGAAACTTGAAGACGTAAACCTCATTGAGGCCAACGAGGCTTTTGCCGCCCAGTCCATCGCCGTGGCCAGGGACCTGGGTTTCAATATGGACATCGTTAATGTCAACGGCGGTGCTATAGCTCTCGGCCACCCCATTGGCGCGAGCGGGGCGCGGATACTTGTCACACTCTTGCATGAAATGCAAAAGAGAGATGCCAAAAAAGGCCTGGCAACCCTTTGTATCGGCGGCGGGCAGGGAGTGGCCGCCCTGGTGGAAAGATAGAAAAGAAAAGAATAGACAATTTAATCGAGTTTGGTTCAACGGCGCCGGAGAGGCGCTAATTTTTTTAGCAGCGCAGGCATTATGGGTGTATAATTAACCTAAGCCCATAGATTATATAAGCGAAAAACGCGGCTGGAAGGGGAAGGATGTGACGTGCCCGATATAATAACCGCGCGGGTCGATGACGGCAGGTGTTCCCTGGAAGCGGTTGCGGTTGCCAGTATGGACGGAGTCAGCGTCTATGTAGGAGGTGGAGAGAAGCCTCATATCGGTGCGGTGGCCGTTAGCCAGCCAAGGCCGAGTTTGAAGGGGGACGGGACAATAAGCTGCACGACCTCGGTGTTCAATATGCTGCACCACAAAGACGGCCATCTGGCGGTGCCGCTGGCGGAAATGCTGTGCCGGGAGTTGAACCAGGTGGTGGTCGTTACGGCCGGTGTTCACGTCGAACAAGCCACGAGCCAGGAGATAACCAGATTCGGCGACAATGCGGACCGGCTCCCC
>Ga0067045_1003359_pt1 | contig 33017 bp, 23 predicted proteins | sample TerdegcTABiofilm_FD_59184 | JGI IMG/M metagenome (GOLD analysis project Ga0067045, IMG submission 59184) | Combined Assembly of (Gp0054472, Gp0054536) Wastewater bioreactor microbial communities from Singapore -Terephthalate degrading...
AAAAAATGGATTCTCGACGACGGAATGCTGATCACAAACCCCGCCGAACCCCTCCCCTCCACGGGAGCCGAGGTCTTCTGCAACAAACACAAATACCGCCCCCTGCAATAGTTTACCCCCGGTGAAGAAGAAAATTTCAAATCCCTATGGTGTTTTTCCTCCGTGTTCCCTGTGGTTTGCACAGAGAACACGGAGTTTGTTTATACCGACCTCATAAGTCCGGTTTTGAACTGAATTCAGGACTTACGCCATTTTATATCAAAACCCAGATTTTATGCCGATTCCCAGAGATCCTGAAACAAAGCCTGTCCTAAACTGGTTTCAGGATTCAGGATGACGATTTCATGCCGTTTTCCTCAAATTTGAGCGTAACTCCTGAATTGATTTACTGGCCCGAGAAGACCATGTGGAGGATGGAGTTGGCGCCCACGAAGGTCTTGAAGTCTCCGCCGGTGTTGGAATTGACGCTGTCGGTATCCACGGCGATAATATAGACATCCAGATTATCGGTACCGGTATTCAGGATACCTGCCGGTATGGTCCACTTTACGCTACCGCCGCTGGGGGCTTTGGTATCGTTGAGATAAAAATCTTCCAGTCCGTCGGTGTCGGTCCAGTCGATCCCCCGGATGTCGGTGGATGCCCAGAGGTTGTCAACGGTGGTGCTGCCCAGATCGTCGTAGATGAGGCAGAAATATCTTATGCTGCTGGAGTTCTGGTTAGCCAGGGTAATGGTATCGCCTCCGGTAACGTCGATTAGACCTTCGCCGGCGGTGGTGCTTACGTCGTCGTCGGAGAGAGGATCCATGTATTCGGTGGCGGGGAAGGAAAAGGTCTTATCCAGGGAACCGATCTTTCCCTCGTAGGTGCCGTTGAGGGGTTCCTCGACTTCCAGATCGCCTGTGGTATATTGTCTCTGAGTGCTTTCATTGAAGGGATCTTCGACATTGGAATAAACCTGAGTGGAAGAACCGTAGTAATAATTGTCGGCCACTATGGAACCGGTAGTCATACCCATTTCATTGATGGTGTCGTCGGGCAGGATCAGCTGGCGAGGCTGGGTTACCGTCAGGTTATCGTTGGAAGCCGCTTCCCCCGACATGGTCATCTCCTGGACAACTACTCCCTGCTCTACGCTGACGAAGGTACGGGCGGAAACTATCATGGTATAACTGCCTATATCACCGCCGCCGCTACCGCCGCTGCCGCCTCCGCAACCGGCAAGTACACAGGCAAAAATCCAGATTCCCAAAAATAAGATCGTTACCGGGACTCTTTTCATAAAAAACCTCCTTGTTTAATTTGATGGTGATATATTCTATGAAAAAGAAGAGAAATCCTTTATATATATGAACTTGACTACTTTTTACCCCTGGGACAAAGGGCAAGAAAAGTTTTTTTGATGTTGATTTCATAGAGAGGATATGGAGAGAAGACAACGAAAATAACGGAAGGGAACGTTATGGGAGGTATCAATTATGGGAATTTTTGATTTTATTTTCGGAACAACCGAGAAAAAAATACAAAGTTTGAAACAAAAAAAGAAATATCAGGACATAGCTCAGTTTACCCAGCATGAAGATGAAAAGATCCGACAACTGGCCATTAAGACTCTGGAAGAAATGGTGCGGGAAAGGAAACTGAAAGATCTGGAAATCAATGCCATCATCGATTTTCTGGAACCGATCACAGGTATCAAGGAAAAACTGAAGATAGAGGCCATTACCGATCCCTATGAAGCCCGTAAACTGGCCATAAACGAATACATGAAGAAACGGGAATTCGACCATGCCGTCATGGCCCTGGAAAGAGCCCTGGAATTAAAGCCGGGAGATGTTTCTTTCAAGAACAATCTGGCGGCTACCTATTCCATGAAAGGGGATTTTGACTCCGCCCAAAAGGTGTGGGAGGAAATTCTCCAGGAAAAACCCGATGAATCCACCGCCATAGAAAATTATGCCACCGCTCTTTTCGTCAAGGCATCGGCAGTATTCAAAAAATATGATAAAAAGGTCATGAAAACCGAAGAAGTAAAGAAAGTCTATTCGGAAATTATGGACAAGTCGGAGAAGGAGTTGTACGGCAAAGAAGATCCCAACAGACCTAAATACGGCAGGAGAGAAGATCCTCCGCCCAAAGCCGCCGAACCTCCCTCGGAAGAAAGTATTGACAAACAGGAAGCGGCAGACCTGCTTTTAAAAGCCATTCAGCTGAAACCCGACTATTCCAACGCCTTACTGCAATTAGGAGATTTTTTCTTCGAAAAGGGGAACTTCGAACGGGCTATAAAAAATTATCTGGAATGCCTCAATAGCCCCAAGATCCCGTCGGGGTTCAGGAATAATCAGGAATTCCGGGGAACGGTGTTTCGGAAGATCGGCGACTCCTACAAAAGAGACCTTAATTATGAGCAGGCCCTGAACTATTTCCAAATGGCGATTAACAGTTACGGACTGGATGAATCCCAGATCTTACTCATAAAAGAAGAAATCAGAACCCTGAAATAATCCGCATTGGAGGTGGATTACTTGAAATCCTTTAAAGGTGTGGTTAAGAAACTGGATCTGGATGGAGGTGTCTGGGTTCTGGAATCAGCTGGCACATCCTATCAGCTGACGGGAGGCACCGGAGATCTCTATCAGGATGGAAAGACGGTGAAAGTCCTGGGAGAGATCCGCAAGGACATGATGGGCATCGGTATGACGGGGCCCATTCTGGAAGTGAAAAAAGTGGAAAAATAGCCTCTGAATTCCAGACAGAAGCAAGAGACGGACTAAAAAAATCAATGAGGGCACTAATCGAATTTGTTGAGTTATTATATATCGGAATAGCCAATTCCATATATAATGTCTTTCTTTTTATATCTCAATCGGTTTCCTTCGGCGGCAGGGAATGGTGGTGGAAATTTCACTTTAATTTGTGGAAGGAATTTTCCCTGTCCCGGATTACCCACATAGTCCATACCGAATCGAAAGACATGGAATACGAACAGGAGAATTTTATATACGGCGAAACCCCCTGCATCACCATAAAAGCCATGCTGGACAATCTGGAAATAAAAAAGGGAGACCTTTTCGTGGATCTGGGTTGCGGCAGAGGAAATGCTCTGTTTTATGCCCATTTTCTACGAGAGATGAAAGGAGCGGGATATGATCTGCTTCCCTCCTTCATCCGCAAGGCAAGAAAAATAGCCGATACCCTTAATATCAAGAATATAAAGTTTTTCGAGAAAGATATTCTGGATGCAGATCTGAAAAAAGCCAGGGTGGTTTACGTAGCGGGCACCACTTTCAGTCCCTCCTTCATAAAAAAACTAAACCGCAAATTGACCCAGGTTCCTGAAAACGCCTATATTATAACCCTTTCCTACTACCTGCCGGATCAGTATTTTAATCTTTTCCGGGAGCAGGAACTGGACTTCTCCTGGGGCAAATCCCACGTTTATTACCACCGGAGAAGAAATAAGAAGACACAGGCCCTGATCACCAGGGAGGAAATTTCCACGACGGAAAAGAACGGGGAAATGCAGGGCGATTGAAGGAAGGAAAAATTTCACAAAAGTCAAAATAACCTTGTAATCCAGCGAATAAGGTACGAAGAGGTATAGACATGTTCGATGCAGAGCGTCTCTTTTCCAGAGATAATGTGTTCCAGCCCGATGAGAGGTTTTTTTATCAGCTTCTCACGGCGGTTCATTATTATCACTGCAACAATAACCGATTTTACGAGGAGTATTCGGATCTTCGCAAGGGAATGAAGATTCCTCTTTTGTTCGCGGATATTTTCAAGGAGAACAAACTGATTACCGGAGATGAAAGCAGGGTTATCGCCGCCATCAACACCTATGGCAGAAGCACCGGAGTCAAGGGAAGAGTCTATCTGGATGACCTGACCCTTAAACGGAGACTGGCTGGCAATAAGCGAAATTCATTGGAGTTTTTGAATTTTATTCCCGAAACCCCCATTCTGGATCTCTGCCCCTTCAACTGCTTCCAATATCCCCAGGAACGGGAAACCCGCCTTTTAAGAGCCGAATCTATCCGTATTTCCTATAACAAGATATACCACTGCTGGAGAATGACCGAAGAGGGAGCCCGACTGGATCAGGATATGGCTTTCAGGCTTATTGAACAACATTCAAAAGCAAAAAATCCCCTTATCATATATACCCGACCGGAAATTCTGTCGAATATCATGGATAAAATCTCTTCTCTCCCTCTTGAACAAGATTCCTTCATCATCACCACCGGAGGCTGGAGCGAAGAACTCACAAGAGACGGTTTTGAAGCGGTTTGCCGGGAAAAACTCTCGATTAATCCCAGAAACCTGGTGGATCAATACTATTTCGCCGAAAACGGACAGACTTTTCATAGCTGTGAATATAAAAATTTCCATATTCCGGTTTATTCAGATGTACTCTCTTTGAGTAAGGAAACTTTTCAGCCCCTTCCCCCCGGTGAGATTGGGCTTCTCAATTTTATTTCTCCCATGAACCACTCATATCCCGGAATCTCCCTTATCCCCGGTGATGAGGGAATGTTAGGCAAGGACTGTCCCTGCAGACGTCCCGGTAAATATTTCCGCATCCACCGCCGCCTCCTAAACGAAGAGATAAACCGATTAAGGCAAAAAGAAACGGATTTGTTCACTGCCGTATAGGCTTGATACCAAATTGCATTCAAGAATACTTTTTACATAAGGGGATATAAAATGTTTAAATCCACACTGTTTGAATTTAGCACAAAATTATTAGCCGCTTCATCGTTATACATAAATTGTCATCTTGTAAATCTGGAGTTAAATACGGAACGTAAAAAGAAAAAGACAAAAGCCTTAGATAAAATAAAGGAAAAATTTTCTGATTATTTTCCTGATTTACAAAAAAATGACATTTCAATATTAGAAGATTATATTAAGAAAGAAATAGAAAAATTTGATTTTGATAAAAAACTTGCTCTTTTCATAGAGACCTGCCTTACTCCAACTTTTTATCCTTATGAACTGTATGTAAATTCGAGCGAACATGCAAAAGCATTGGAAAAATTTGCTGTGGCACTGGGAGTTAACCCCAAGAAGGCAACTGATGTTCTGAACACTTTTAATCAGGCTCAAAAAGCTCATATTCATACAAATTGGTCTAAAGTTGCTGCCTTTAGTATTGCAGGAGCCTTGGTTTGTGGCACTGGAGCATTCTATGTGGCTCCCTGGATCGCCTCCGCCATAGGAGCTGCCCAGGGATTGTACGGTGCTGCCGCTATTAGCTACGGATTGGGAGTTTTAGGGGGAGGTTCAGTAGCATCTGGAGGAATGGGGATGATGGGAGGCTTATGGTTGATCGCTGGTTCTGGTACAACTATCGGAGTGAGTGGTGGATTCGCCATGGAAAGAGTTACTGTCACCTCTTCTGCACCTGACCTTTCTGGTAAAGCTCCTGTAGGGACCCCTACCGGAAACAAAGTATCTATTGGAGATTTTATATACTCTTTCGGTTATGAGGATCTTCTTTATACAATGCTCAAATTGCAAGTTGTTTTTGCTGAAATGTTCATCAAAAAGGAGAATATGAACTTTGATGAATGCAAGATGAACTCCCGGTTGGTAATAGGTGTTCTTACAGATCAGATGAAACAGATTTCTGATGAATTGAAAGAACTGGAAACTTTTAATGAAAAAGATGCTAATATCATAAAAGAAATAAAAAAGAAAATCCAGATATATAAGGATTCGGTCGGATGGATGGAAAAACAACACATCGCTCAGTTCAAGGAAGCAGTACCGCTCGTAAAAACACCAGCGTAAGATTATTTTTATCTCCTCTTTACTGATCAGGGAAAGTTATTGATAAATAGGCGTAGATGTAAGAAAAGCCTGAAGTACAAGGAAGGTTTATGACTTATATTCACTCCTCGGTTCCCGGCAGGGGAACGGTTTTACAGGGAATAGACGCTAACAGGGCAAAACCGGAAAGGATATTCTCTCCGGTGGATTGTTACGTCCGGCAGGGAGTGAAGGGAAGCAAAGAATCGGATCTCAACCTTATATCGCCGCGATTATTAATGGAGATGAATGCCACTGACACCATGAAGGGAAGAGTAGCGATAATAACTTCCTCCGTTGAAGGCAAAACTACCGGTTCTCCCAACTCCCTTGATGAAAAAAAATCGATAAACTCTCTTTCCGCTACTGAAAACAAAAAGGGAATGTGGGAGAAGATGAAGGGATTGGCGAAAAAGGGGCTTATCATCGCCTTCGCGTCATCTATGATATTTTCTTCCATAACGCCCGCTTTTTCAGGTAATAAGGAACTCTCGGAGATTATATCATCGTCGGTATCCATAGAGCAGACGGTTTCCAAAAAAGAAGCCGAAATTCCCATGACGGTCAGATTCGATAATACCGTGAAACAGGCGGATCAGGCGGTGAAACACTCTCTTAAAGGAGCGGAAAGGATAGCCAAATCGCCCGATGGCAAGGTTGTATTTACCAACACCAAACTCCACATAGATACCGACGGCACTGGATCTTCTCATGGGGATAAACATCATCAGAGCCGAACCAGCCTGAGACTGGAAGACGGCACTTCTCTCAATGCGGATACCATGGCATACGTGGTGGTTCCACCCCAGTTCGCCCGACAACACGGACTGGAAAAGGGAGACATGGCACTGGTCAGATACGGAGATAAACTGGTTCCGGCAGTGCTGGGGGATTTCGGACCCGCTAATAAAATAGGTGAAGGCTCCTACTTCCTTGCAAAAGAACTGGGCATTAACCCTCACCCCAACAAGGGCGGGGTGGACAGGGGAGTGGAAACCCTCTTCTTCCCTGGTTCCGGTAAGGGGATTAACTGGAATCAGAATAATGTTCAAACACCGAATCTGATGGGATTAATACAAAACCACCTGTCCAAATAAACCAATTAAGGAGAATACCCCCGGCAGCGGTTAAAATCCCAGGTAATACCGGATATAGAATTTCAGGCAGGACTAAAGTCCTGATCTACAAGAGGATCTACAACCTTTTCCCGCAATCTGACCTCGGACCTCTGATGTCTGACCTCCGAGCGGGGGCTGTAAAAAAACTTACCTCCTGTAAAGAAATTTAACACCCCTTCCAAAATCCCCGGTTATCAATATTTACCAGTGTTTATGGGAGATTGCCGTTTAAATAATACAGAGAACCCCTTTCATCAAAAGATTCTTAACACCCCCCGTCCTTCCTTCCCCCTCATGGCAAAAAAAATCTTATCTTTATTTTAACTGGGTTTCCGGTTTTTATTCCTTGTCTTTGTCCGGGGTGGAAAGTGAATTGCTATACCTAAAAGCAAGAATACAAAAATTCGTGAGAATGAAAGAGGTAATGAAAAATGAGTAAAATTTTGTTGATAGAAGATGAAGCCGGAATAAGAAGAACCCTGACCGTAAGCCTGATGCAGGAAGGATACGAAGTGGATCCCGTAGAGGACGGACTCAGCGGACTGGCCAGAGTGGAAAACTACACCTCCCAGGGCAAGACCTTCGACGCAGTGATTCTGGACATTAACCTGCCCGATATCAACGGATTGAAAGTTTTGAGATTCCTCAAGGAAAAACATCCCCAACTGCCCGTCATCATGATTACCGGATACGGCGACGAAGCCACCGAAACCGAAATCCGGGAAAGAAAAGGGGACGCCTATCTGGAAAAACCTATCGTGAAAGATAAACTGGACGATTATCTGAAGAACCTCTTATCCCGCAAGGACGAGATCCTGGCTGACCGTAAAGTCCCCGGCGAAACCAAGATGACCACCAAGTCCGGCTATGCTTTCATAAAACTCAACGACGAGGAACGGTTCCTCCCCATATTCCAGAAACTCTACTTCGATAACAATGTGATGTTCTGCGACGCCACCAGAGGCGTATTCGATATGGTTCTTCTCCTTCACGGCAAGAGTCGGGAAGAGATGGAGGACAAGGTGAAGGAAATCCAGAAGATGAAAGGCGTAGAAACCGCTTACTTCGCCATAGTGGAAAAGCCCGTTCTCTCCGAGGATCTGTCCAGAGTGGTCAACGAAATGGAAAAGATGCTTATCGAGAATAACAACAAGGATTTCAAAGCCGGACTCTCCGCCTGCCACTGCAGTGCCTACGCCTTCCTGGAAATCGAGCCTGAGAAATTCGAAAAAGTATTCCGCAGCGTCTATTTTATGGATAACGTGGTCTCCTGCGATGCCCTGCAAGGCGGATTCCAGATGGGACTGTTGTTGAAAGCCACCACTTACAGCGAAATCGATCAGATCATTACCGGTCAGATCGCCCGTATCGACGGCGTTCTCCGAGCCACCCAGTGCAATATCATAAAATTGATGGAAATGTAATTTTAAAATAAAATAAAAAGAAGAAGGACAGTTAAACTGTTCTTCTCCTTTTTTGGGTTTAAAGTAAAAGTCTTTTAGAATTTCACATACTCGTCGTCATCCATATTTAGTTCCAGGGGAACTCCGCTCTTGGTATTGAAAGAGGTTTTCTCCCTTTCCGGGGTTCTTGCGGGAGGTTTGGTCATAGCGGGGGGAGTGGGTTTTCCCCGTTGCATCATTCCGCCTCTGGAAACGGGCTTTTGGCTTTGAGAGTGAGACTGCCGGGGATTGGATTCATAACTTTTTCTTCCCCGTTTATCCTCGTTCTCCAGTTGGAAGAAGGACATGATCCCCTGTAACTGTTCCGACTGACCCGCTAGTTCTTCCGCAGTGGAGGACATTTCCTCGGCAGCTCCGGCGTTTTGCTGAATTACCTGATCCAGTTGCTGAATGGCACGATTGATCTGTTCCGCTCCCGCGTTCTGTTCGTTGCTGGCGTTACTGATCTCCTGAACCAGCTCCGCGGTTTTCTGAATATCGGGCAGGATCTTGACCAGCAGATTTCCCGCGTGTTCGGCTATTTCCACGCTGGAGGTGGAGAGTTTGCTGATCTCCCTGGCTGCAGTCTGGCTTCTTTCCGCCAGTTTTCTCACTTCCGCCGCTACCACCGCAAAGCCCTTGCCGTGTTCTCCCGCTCTTGCCGCTTCTATTGCCGCATTCAGGGCCAGCATGTTGGTTTGCCGGGCAATTTCCTCAATTATTGATATTTTACCCGCAATTTCCTTCATGGCTATTACCGTCTCCGAAACCGCTTTCCCGCTTTCTTTGGCATCTCCTGCGACCTTCAGGGCCAGTTTTTCCGTCTGATGGGCGTTATCCGCATTCTGTCGGATATTGGCCGCCATCTGTTCCATAGAGGAGGACGCTTCTTCTGCCGCCGCCGCCTGTTCCGTAGCACCCTGGGACATCTGTTCTGCGGAACTGCTCATCTCCTGGCTACCCATAGCCACATTTTCCGCCGACTGTTTTACATCAGCGACGATCTCCTTCAGATTATGCACCATCTGGTTCAGGGCTTTCATGAGAGCATCTTTTTCGGATCTGATATTAAGATTTATCATCAGATTTCCGTCCGCCAGTTCCTTAGCTCCGCGAATGATTTCGTTGTTGGCATCCACCAGAAGGTTCAGGTTGTTTTTGATCTGGTTGAAGTCGCCGTTGTAGCTGTCGGTGATCTTTTCAGGTATATCCCCTTTACTAATTCTGTCCACATAATTGGCAGCCACATTGAGAGGATTAATGACCGCGTCCAGAGTGTCGTTTACTCCCTGAACGATCTTCCTGAAATCCCCCTGGTGTTTTTCCGCATCGGCCCGGGTTTCCAGTTTACCTTCCACCGCCGCTTTGGACAGCATATTGGCATCGGCGATCAATGCCTTGAGATTAACTCTGACCTGTTCGATGGTGTCATTGATGAAAGCCTTTTTGCCGGGGAATTTTTCCAAGGGGGCTTCGAAATTTCCCTTGCCGAACTCAGAAATACACGCCATTGCCTTCTTCTTGACGGCGATATGTCCGCCCACCATGTCATTGACGCCCTTTGCCATGACCTTATATGCACCTTCGAATCTGTCCACAGGAATAACAACGTCAATATCCCCTTTGTTATGTTCGTCAGACATCCGATTCATTTCCGTGAGAAGCCCGTTAAGGTTGTCAATACACTGATTGAGATTGTTCTTGATGGTGTTGAAGTCGCCGTTATACTTGTCGGTGATCTTTTCAGGTATATCCCCTTTACTGATCCTGTCCACATAATTGGCGGCCACATTGAGAGGCCCAATCACAGCATCTAGGGTATCGTTGACTCCCTGGACTATCTTCCTGAAGTCGCCCTGATGTTTGCCTGCATCGGCCCGGGTTTCCAGTTTACCTTCCACCGCCGCTTTGGACAGCATATTGGCGTCCGCCACCAGTTTGTTGACCGCATCAATACACTGATTGAGATTGTTCTTGATGGTGTTGAAGTCGCCGTTATACTTGTCGGTGATCTTTTCAGGTATATCCCCTTTACTGATCCTGTCCACATAATTGGCGGCCACATTGAGGGGATTTATTACTGCATCGAGAGTATCATTCATTCCTTGAAGTATTTTTTTGTAATTACCCTCAAACTTGCTCACATCCGCCCGAGTTTCCAGCTTTCCTTGTACAGCTGCATCCACTATCTGTTCTACGCCCCTAGTAATCTCCATCTCTTTGCTGATGTCCAGGACGAATTCCACTCCGCCGATAATATTTCCTTTATCGTCATAGAGAGGAGCACCGGTGTATCGGATGGGCAATTCACCTGATGGAAGATGAGCGACGGTTTCGCCGGTAAAGGATCCGTTGAGTCTCATGGCTTTTGCCACCTGACAGTCCTGGGTGTTGCAGTGTTTTGTGTTGAAGAGGGAGTAACACTTTTTGCCCACGCATTCGGCAGGAGTTCTGCCCACCGCTTTGGCTCCCGCCTTATTCATAAACTGAACATTGAAATCCTTATCCACCGCCATGACGGGAGTGGGGACATTTTCCAGGTAGTTTGCCTTCAAAAGAGCTTCTTCCATATATTTTTTAGTCTGGGTCTGATCCAGGATAACCTTGAAAGCCCCGATTATATTGCCCTTTACATCCTTAACGGAAATGCCGGAATATTCGATAAAAAGGTCTTTGCCGGTGGGATGGGCATCCGTTTTGCTCTTCTGGATCAATCCCGTGTTCATGGAGCGGAGACAGGCGCAGTTACCGTTCTGGCAGTCGGAGGATTTGAAAAGGTTGTAGCATTTTTGCCCCAACATCTGTTCCGAACTCAGACCCAGCAGTTCCGATGCGGCTTTGCTGACAAACCGGATATTTCGTTCCTTGTCGATGAGTATGGCGGGGGCGGGGGTGTTTTCTATAAAGGTTACCATGGAGTCCAGCATCCGGTTTATTTCTTCCAGGGCTTCCTTTTCTTCCTCGGAAGCCTTGGATATATCGGCTCTGGTCTGAAATTTTCCGTGAATTATGTCTTCGGCCACTTTTACTATGGATTCTTTCAACAGGGGAGAAGAATTGCCGTTGCCTTGTGTCGGCGGGGCGGGGGGAGTCATCTGTCCGCTTTTCATGGCTTTAAAAAATTCCATCATTTCCGTCATCATGACTGCATCCTGAGACGGGGGCGGCGGGGCGGGTGTGCTGTGAATTTCCGGGGGAGACGCCTGAGCAGGGGAGGAGAACAACTTTAATAAACCTCCCAATAATTTCTCCTTCATTTTTTTTACCTCCTGTAATTATCCTGTGTTTATCCTTTTTTGCCATAAAACCGTTGTCAGAAGATGGTATAGTAGTTCCGCATAAAAATTTCCTAACTCCTGTAGTTCAGACCTTCAGGTCTGCCGAATATATGAAATTCGCAATCGGAAATTTTCTGTCAGACTAACTACAGGACTTACGCTCAAAATCGGGGAAAACGGCATGAAATCGTCATCCTGAACTTGTTTCAGGATCTGTTGGAACCGGCATAAAATCTGGGTTTTGGTAATAAAAGGCGTAACTCCTGTAACTATAATTTCATGAAAACCGCTATAAAACATGGGTATTCATTCAGTCCCCCCGTCATTCCGAACCCGTGAAACAAGTTCAGGGCAGGCTTGTTTCAGAATCTGAGGCACAAGATATTGTATAGATCCTGAAACGAGTTCAGGATGACGTGGTTCTCCGCCAGAGGACTGAATATATACAAACATGGAATATCATAGGGGTATTTTTTATTTTACAGGGTTTTCCGGGAGAACTGAACCAAATCTCTGGCTTTTATCTATAATAACCCTCCCTTCGTTATTTTTTTGTTTGATTTTTGCCTTTATGTTTTTGAAATTTTCAAAATTCCTTCAAGTCCATCCATTTTCTATATCGTCCCCTGCAGAAATTTTTTAAGGTTTACTCCTGAAATATTTTTAAAAAAAGCAGGGGATAAAAAGTAAAAAGGGCTTCAGATGTAAATAACACGGCATTATGTTTGTTGATATAATAAGTTAAAAACAAAATAATATTTGCCGATTGCACGACTAACCTCAAAATAGTATAGAATAATCTGTGAAAATGTTAACACGGCCTTGACAAAAAGAAATTTATTTAATTAACAAAAAACGATGAATTATTGAATTCATACTTGGCTTTAAAGGTGTAATTACGGGCTTTATACGAATTAAACTTATTAAAATATAATAATAATTTTTCTTTTTTTATTTTAACTTTTAGATATGTCCGGTTGTGATTAAATAGTGTTTTTGCTATAATAAACAACATGGTAAAAATCTGCAAGGAGGAAATTTATGAAGATTGATTCAACCAATCCCCTAATGCCCAACGACGACAGAAAACCCGCCCAGACTGTCAAGGCGGAAAGCAACCCCACCATTGATACCACGGACAAGTTTACTCCCTCCGGTCATGCCCATTCCGGTATCAGTATAAATATCGGATTCCCCTTCTTCGGCGGCGGACCTCACCCTCATCACCATGAACCTCCGCCTCCCTTCCACCCGCCGCATCCTCCCTTCGGCCCTGGTCCCGGCGGACCTCCCTTTGGACCCGGTCCCGGCGGCCCCCATGGCCCCGGTGGACCTCCCTTCGGACCCGGCGGACCTCACGGACCCGGACATGGGCCTCACAGACCCGGACACGGCCCCTTCGGTTTTTAATCGAAAGTCAATAGAGATTTCAACGGAACATTCCAGAACCTCCTCTACCGGTTCACCCTTGGGGAGGTTCTGTTTTGTACTTGTTTTGGCGGTTTTATCCTGATATAATAGCAACAATACCCTTGGCAAAAATATGACAAAAAGGGGCAAAATCAGTGAAAATTAATCCTTTCAGCCTTTTCTCATCGGATAATGACAAAAAACCCCAAAAAGGCGTCAAGGTGGTCAACGATTCCACCATTGATACCACCGATAAATTCACCCCCAGGGGTTGCGGTTATGTGGGCTGCGGAGTGTATCACAAACCTACCCATAGCGGTTGTGGGTATGTGGGCTGCGGAGTGTATCACAAACCTACCCCCTCCTACGGTTGCGGCTCTTACAGCAAACCCACCCATAGCGGTTGTGGTTATGTGGGCTGCGGAGTGTATCACAAACCTACCCATAGCGGTTGTGGGTATATGGGCTGCGGAGTGTATCACAAACCTACCCCCTCCTACGGTTGCGGTTCTTACAGCAAACCCACCCATAGCGGTTGTGGGTATGTGGGTTGCGGAGTGTATCACAAACCTACCCCCTCCTACGGTTGCGGCTCTTACAGCAAACCCACCCATAGCGGTTGTGGGTATGTGGGCTGCGGAGTGTATCACAAACCGGCCCCTTCCTACGGATGTGGTTCTTACAGCAAACCCACCCACAGGGGTTGCGGTTATGTGGGCTGCGGAGTGTATCACAAACCTACCCCCTCCTACGGATGCGGTTCTTACAGCAAACCCACCCACAGGGGCTGCGGCGGATACCACAAACCCACCCATAGCGGTTGTGGGTATGTGGGTTGCGGAGTGTATCACAAACCGACCCCTTCCTACGGATGCGGTTCTTATCATAAACCCACCCACGGCGCCTGCGGAGGATACCGCAAACCTCAATACCGGGGTTGTTAAGTTATTGAAGAGATAATGACTATATAATAACCGCACAACAGGAATGGAATAAGATTTTTGTTGTGTTGGTTTTGTTTTTATATTTTAAATCGGGATTATTTTTGTCGGAGGCAATATGGCGGATAAGACTTCTGTAGAAGGAATGGAAGAAACGGACATAACAGGGATGGATTTGAAATCTTTTTATTTAGGTAGTGGAGTTTGGCTTTACTTTTCTCCTCCGGTGCTGGGCCTGATGGAGTCCGACGGGCTTATGAACAGGATAATAAAATTCGGTGAAAGTGAAGCAAAGGACAGGGAGGGGCGGAGTATAGATAAAGATATGGAAAAAACGGAGAATGAAACAGGTGATGAGCATATAGATAGTATAATCAAGAAACTTTCGCCGGGGTTTTCAGGGTCTTATATAAGGGAAATAGTATCGACATTAAAAGAGTTGACCGGCAGGGGAATTATCGGCATGAAGGGACAGGAACCCCGTTCGGATATTCCCGCTTTTCCTCCTCTGGTCAGACTGGTAATCGCCAATACTAACAAGTGCAATATGAATTGTGTCTATTGCTATAATCATTTTAGTGCTAACAAGGAAGGTTTTGCGAATAATCAGGAAATAACCCCTTTACGATTAAAGAGAGCATTGAAATTACTGGCAAGACTTTCCGGTGATGTGTATGAATTGGAACTTCTGTTCATCGGGGGGGAGCCTCTTCTCCGGTTTGATCTGATCCGGGAGGCGGTTCATCTTCGATATACCATGAAAGAATTAAAAAATAAGCATATAAGAATTTTTATTATCACCAACGGAACTTTATTAAATAATGATATTATAGATTATTGCAGTGAGCATAATATTCATATCAAACTAAGTCTTGACGGTGATAGACTTGAACATGATCGAAATCGTATATTTCCTGACGGCAGAGGTACTTATGACAGTATAGAAAAAAAGATGCCGGAGTATTTTTATCGTTACGGACACCCCTGCAAGGCGGTAACGGCTACAGTGGATAGCTACAACATGGATCTTTTACCCCTGGTGGAACATTTTGTATCCCTGGGTTTTAATCAGATAGAACTGACCGAGTTGTACGGTATGGGAAAAGAAAATAAAGATAAAATCAGGCAAGTAAAGGAAAAAGATGGGGGAATTCGGGAAATAGCCACCGGGATTGAAGAAAAACTTTTTTGGGAGGAGAAGGGGGAAAAAGAGAAAGAAAATCGAGATGACCGTATTCCCTTGGGAGAGAAAAAGAATATAATAAGAAATTTTAAAAACTTGGCTCGATTTCTGTACTTCAAGATCCGGAGCCGGCAGTATGTGAGCCTGATCCCCATATCGGAAGCCCTTTTTAATCTGCATACCAGAGAACCGAAGGTTTTCCCCTGTAGAACGGGACTGGATTCCATTGCTCTGTTTACCGATGGTAATTTTTATCCCTGTCATCATTTTATGGGCGACTCAAATTTTGTTATGGGAAATGTAGAAAAAGGGTTGGAAGGACGAAAGTTTAAATCAATAAAGCAACCGTCCTCCCTCCGAATAAACTGTAAGGATTGCTGGGCAAGATTCCTCTGCGGGGGGGGATGTTATCACCGGACTCTGGTGGAAGCCGGGGATTCCTACACCACCTATCCGAGGGATTGTTTCAGAAAAAAAGCCTTATATAAAGAAGCAATTTTACTCTATCACCGATTGAAAGAGGAAGACCCCCAATCCCTGGAATGGTTTCTCTCCTGCAATCTGTATCCGTAATGGGCGGGTTTGTTTTCGGTTAAGGGTTGAATATCGGTGGTCGTTGCATGGCACCCTGATATTTAAGATCCATTTTAATAAAAAAGAAGGAATTACTATCTGTATGTCGAAATCCCTAGATAGTAATAGCATGAGTTACGTTTTTCAGGAGTTATGCTCAAATTCGAGGAAACCGGCATGAACCCGTCATCCTGAACTTGTTTCAGGATCTATTTCGGAAGTTTTTATTTAGAACCACTATATTACCAAACCCCAGATTTTACGCCGAATTCCCCGAATCCCGAAACAAAGCCTGTCCTGAGCTCGTTTTAGGATTCGGAATGGCAATTTCATGCCGTTTTTCTCGATTTTAAGCATAAATCCTGTAATAGGTGATGATAGCAAATGGAGGGACATATAATGAAAAAAATACCCACAACTAACACCCCCGACCCGGCAAAAAGTTTTGCCAATACTCAATCCCCTTCGCCACCCGATTCGACTCAAAACCGTGCCAAGCCCCCGTCCACGACCGCAAATTCGGGACAAAACCTCATTAATACAAAATCACCGATTGCAAATCCGGGAAAAAATCCACACAAAAAAACGAGGACTGTCCATCCAAAAAGAAAAACCCACACAAAATCAAAAATCGGGAATCCCACTAATACCGCCAATATCACTAGTAACCCCGGTGTGCCCGTCAATGCTATGAATACAGTGAGTCCCATGAATCTGCTGGAGTTTACCCGGAGATTCCCCGACGAAAGAACCTGCCGGGAATATCTGTCCAAAACCCGATGGCCCAACGGTTTTGTGTGTCCACGGTGTGCAAGTACTGAATTTTACTTTCATTCCCGACGGGATATGCGTATATGTAAAACTTGTAAACATCAATTATCTCTTACCTCCGGCACTATTTTCCACAAAACCCGCACTCCTTTGCTAAAATGGTTCTGGATAATATATCACATATCCATACAAAAAGTCGGTATCTCCGCACTGGCACTAAAACGGATGCTGGATATGCCCAGTTACCAGACGATATGGACTATATGCCACAAAATAAGAAAAGCCATGACCGACGAAAATAAAAAAGATAGAAATTCGTGCATGTTAAATATTCCTGCCATACCAGGCATATCGGGTATTATAGAAATTGACAACACATACCTGGGAGCCACCAAGCAAAAGCCGTCGCTGACACCGGAGAAAGATCTGATCTCCCTTGATATGGATATTCAATTTACAGATATGAAAGTTTTACCCCAGGGATTTGTTCTGTCCCCACTAACACAAGGACAAAATAAATCAAACCGGAATCAGGAGCCGAGCACATTCAGATTCGTTAGTAATAAAAATATCGTTTATAAACCCAAGCGAAAGAAAAGGCGCAATAAACCGGGAAATAATCCGCAAAATCCTAATGTAAGCGGAAATCAACCCCAAACCTCCAATATAAGTGGACAGGAGGATGAAGATCTTACCATGTACTGGGTAAGCGTCCTGGTCAACAACCTGCGAACCAACCTGCATGGGACTTTCCACGGCATCGGCGATAAACACCTGCAACGGTTCATAGACGAATACTGTTATAAATTTAACCGACGAAGAAAACCGGAAGAAATTTTTGATAAACTTCTTTGTGGATGTGCAGAAAATTCTACTATAATATATAAGGAACTGAAAGGATAATTTATAATCACCCTGGCTGTCTTGCCGGTAGGAAACGATTTTTATCAAAAGTAAATACATCCATCCGTAACGAACTCTCTCTAACCGCAGGGAACCAAAACAACCCATCGGCGGTTGTAATGTACTGGATAATGGTATATAATAACAGGAGTTACGCCTTTTATTGCCAAAATCCAGATTTTATGCCGATTCCCAAAGATCCTGAAACAAGTTCAGGATGACGGGTTCATGCCGGTTTCCTCGAATTTGAGCGTAACTCCTGTAATAAAATAAGATACCATTTCTGTTTGAAGTTGGAGTGGATAAAAGGCTATCATTCACTATCAATAGTGGTTGAATGTAAAATGGGATTCCGTATATGGTGGTTTTGCCAGGGTTAACATCGGATTGATATCAAAATGACACCAACGGGACGCCGGTTCTACTGACATCGATGACCATGTAGTCCCAGTGGGATGAAGTCAATTAGAAAGCAGGTCGGTATAAAATCCTTCGCTACCGGTTTTTGCCGTGTACCCGGCGTTTGGCCTCCGATTTCCGACATCTAATATCGGACTTCCGACTTACAACCTCCTTTTGGGAAAGGGTGATATTTATGGATAGTATCAAGGGTCCCGGTTTTGGAGTCTATGATTCCCAGTATCTCAAGGTAACTCAGCGACAGACTCCTCAATCCATAAAACCCAATGTATTCAGAGAAGTGGAAGACGATTCTGTGGCAAAGGCTCTGCAGTTGACCCAGGATCTGGTTGCTCTTTCTCCGGAGGCGAAGGAGTTCATAGATAAATTAAAAAAATACGGCAAAGATTCGGCGGAGTTGCATAAATTCCTGAAAGAAAAAAATATAAAGGAATTGATATACTCTTTTAAAGAACTGCGGGATCTGGTCTATGGCGATGACGAGGAAGAAGAGACAGACGAATGGGGAAGAAAGAAGAAAAAGAAGAAACAGGGGACTCCCGCACAGCCCAATGAGATGGTGATTCAGATCTCCAGCAACCTGAAGGAGAAGAAACCGGGCGTCGGTGGCGGGATGTGGAGCAGGGCGCAGGAACTTATAGAAAAGATGGTGGTCTATACTCCCTCGGAACAGCTGAAAAGGGCTATGGCTAAAGAGTTGGAACCCTTTGGAGAGAGTGTGATAGAGATGGTCAAGGGTTTCGGGACCAGGATTATTATTATTGCCCGTAATGAGGCTCTGACTTCGGTACGGATTCGTGGCATGTCGGTGGTGTCTCCCGGCGAGCGAACCTTTGACGGGAGACCCTGGGAATATGTGCGGGGGCTTTATTGTTCCAATCGGCGGATTATCGTCATGGGGGAGGAAAACATCGGAAATCCTCATCATTCCACCGCCCGGCATGAGTTTGCCCATGCTTTCGATCATACATTTTCGGAGAAGAATCAGCGAAGACTCCCCCTCTCGGTTCAACTCTGGAATCTCTTTCGGGGTGATAGAACGGATCTGGTGTCGGGTTATGCGGGAACCAATCCCCAGGAGTATTTTGCGGAGACGGTAGAAGCTTTTTTCAGAAGTTCCGGCAGAGAGAAACTCTTCCAGAGCGACCCCAAGATGTACCAGTATCTGGAACAACTGTTTGGAAAACAATGAGTATAAAGTCAGTCCGTTCCGGTTCACTCTTTGCTGGTTTTCCTTTTACCACTGAATATAAGAGGTCAGGACTTACGCTCAAAATCGGTGAAACCGGCATGAAATCCTCATCCTGAACTTGTTTCAGGATCTGTTGGAACCGTCATAAAATCTGGGTTTTGGTAATAAAAGGCGTAACTCCTGGAGGTATTTATGATTACAGGGATAACAATTAAAAATTTCAAAGGGATTCGATTTATTGATAAACTTCCATTAAAGAAATTTCATGTTTTAGTGGGACCCAACGCCAGCGGTAAAACCACCTTTCTGGATGCCATAGATTTTGTAAAGGATTGTCTGTTATTCAATCCCCGAACCGCCGTGGAAAACCGAGTGCCGGAATTTCGGGACTTGACCTTTCAAAGAAGCGGGGGCGCCGTAGAAATTGAGCTCTGGCTGGACATGGGCTATATCCTGGAAAAACAGAAGGATAACCTCCTCTGCTATCATATCGGAATAGAGGAAGATTCCGATTTGGGAGTCTGTATAGCGGGAGAACATCTTTATCAGTATTCCAAAAGTTGGATTCCCACCGGAAAAGATTTTGAATTCAGCCCTAATGTAAAACCTAAAAAATTATTGGGCAAAACCTCCAAAGGAAGGGATTATTATCAGAGAGAAACCGGCAGTTATCAGGATTCTCTGGCTTTCGGCATGGACAGATCTTCGCTGGGTTTCACTCCTCCCGATATTGAGAGATACCCCACCGCCAATGCAGTGAAACAATATTTAACTCAGGGCATAAAATATCTGCAGTTAAACAGCAGGGTTATGAGATTCCCATGTCCCGCCACAAAACCTACCGAATTGGAACCGGACGGAACCAATCTCCCCAGGGTGGTGGGGAAACTGAGAAATTCTATTCCACTACCGCCACCTCCTGCATGCCCGTCAGTAAGCGATATATCAGATCATGAACGGCTGAGAGACTGGACGGAGCATCTCCGTTACGCCCTAGAGGATATCGCCGAGATCCAATGGGCAAAAAGACAGGCGGATAATGCGGAATATATAAGTCTGAAATATTCCGACGGTTTGACCTGTCCCAGCTGGCTTTTAAGCGACGGAACCCTGAGAATGCTGGCTCTGACTCTTCCGGCGTTTCTTCCCCCTTCGCCGGGAATATACATGGTGGAGGAACCGGAAAACGGTGTTCACCCCAGAGCGTTGGAGATAATTATTCAATCCCTGTCATCTATACCGGAATCTCAAGTGTTATTGGCAACTCATTCGCCCCTAATTCTTCAGATCGTGGGAATAAAACCCCTGCTATGCTTTTCAAAGGGAGATGAGGGAACTCAGATAACCCCCGGCGAAAAACACCCCATTTTCACCCAGTGGGACGGTACACCGGATCTTTCCACCATATTCGCATCGGGGGTATTGGGATGAAAAAAGATCTCTTCGTCCTGACCGCCGATTCCGATGCCAAAGCGGTTATGGAGGCGGTTTTATCCCGTCATCAGTCTCTGGGAATCCGCCCGGTAACTTTTAAGGTGGAACGGCATACCTTATGTGATTCGGGCATAGTTAAAAACGGGGTTGAATTGCTGAGATTAACGGTTCCCAAACAGGATTACGAAAAGGTGCTCATAATCTGGGATTATCACGGCAGCGGCTGTGAAAAGCGATGTAAACCCAATGAATCCGCAGAGGAAATAAGAAAGAAACTGACTGACGCGACTTGGAGAGATAATTCGGAAGCCATTGTAATAGTGCCTGAACTGGAAGAGTGGCTATGGTTCAATCCGGAGTCCATTGCCGGGTTCCTTAATCGACCTGTTCAGGAAATTAAGGCATGGGTGCAGGAATACTCAAAAAAAACCAAAGTAAAAGTTCCTGAATCGGAAACTCCCAAGGAACTCTTTGAATTTATATTTCTGGAAAGGGCTAAAAAGACCATCTCACCCAGAGTTTATTCGGAAATCGCCAAAAAAGCAGGTATCAGGAGTTGGGAGGGGAGTTCCGGTTTCTCCTTGCTTGTGAGACGATTGAGAGAATGGTTTCCTGAATAATATTCTCCCACAAAAACAACGACTCCGTTTATGGCGGAGTCGTTTTGTTTTATATGAATTTTTATATTATGAACTGAAGAAGTTGAATATCTTGAGGGGGTTGGGGAAGAGCATGGGGGTGTTCTTCTTGTATTCCAGGTATTCATCGCCGAATTTCTCGATGAGGGGTTTTTCCTGCCAGTACCAGTTATTGAACAGAGAGGCTCCTATCAGAACGGGAAGCACGATAATCAGGAAGGAGAGGGATTGAAAGGCTATTCCCAGACCGATGACCCCGGTCAGTTTCACCAGGATGGACGGGTGGCGGGATATGGAGTAAGGTCCGTTTTTTACCAGGCATTTGATCTTGGGGGTAAAGGGAGGACAGGGACCGCCTTCGCCATCCAGGATCAGATAACTGTAAGTCCACAGAAGAGCCAGTCCCGACAGAACCAGCAAAACTCCGAAAATTACATAATTTATGGGTTGGGGAATGGGAAACTCGGTAAGTCCCAATAAGGGTCTGATCACGGGATCCAGATATTTCCACGACAGCCATGCCATAAGGGATGCTCCGGGAATCAGTACCACCACATAGTTGGGAATGATCATATAGAATTCTTTCCTGAAGAGGCACATCAACCTCTCCCGGGGGGTGTATTTGGCGGAGCAACTTTTAGTCTGATTTTCTTCGCCATTGCTACTTTTTTTCTTTTCCTCTGCCATAAATCCTCATTCCTTTGGTTTATATATGCGTATTTGTTGGCGTCAACTCTGAAAGGGCGGTATAGTAGTTCCCAAATACTTCCCCGAATAGATCCTGAAACAAGTTCAGGATGACGGTCAGAATTTACGCTTTTTTCATCAAGAGCCGGAATTCATGCCAGTTTCCCCAGATCCTGAAACAAGTTCAGGATGACGGTCAGAATTTAAGCTTTTTTCATCAAGAGCCAGAATTCATGGCCGTTTTCCCAGATCCTGAAACAAGTTCAGGATGACGATTTCATGCCGGTTTACTCGATTTTGAGCGTAACTCCTTACGGTGTTACAAGGGAGATTGTCTATTGGAATCACTATATTTGCCGGTTTCAGTCCTTCATTTCCTTACAATGTTCACTAATAACATTACCCTTACAGGTAGGAGTTTTTCTTCCCTGGAGGTTCATTTTTTCCATAATATCGGGATAATCGTGAACCCGCCACATTAACGCGGGGAAAATCGTCTGATAGAATCGGCACATGGCGTCTTCTCTCAAAAAACTGCCGTATCGGGCGAAGGATTTGGTGGTGCATCTGCCGCTGCAGATCCGTTTGAAGGCGCATTGACGGCATCGGGGAATATTTTCCACTGTCCGGGAATTGATCATCTTGAGGGTGTCGCTGTTTTCCAACATCTCAATGATATTTTGCGAATCATCCAGGATATTTCCCAGAAGGAATTCCTGCACTCCCACCGCTTCCTCGCAGGCGTAGATGCCGCCGTCATGACCGAAGCCCAGAATGGAATTGCCGCATCCGCAGGGGGAACGGTAGCACATGAAGGGGCGATCCTTGGTGGTGATATTATTCAGTTGATTTGCCAGATCCTTGATCTGGAGTCTTTCTCCCGTTCGTTTAACGTGGTCTATGGCGTAGTCCACCATCTCGATATAATATCGGGCGAAGGTTTCTCCACGACCGTGAGGAAATTCCAGTTCTTCCGTCGCCCTGCCGATATAGGCGGAGTAGTTGATCCGGAAGTTTTTCCTTTTGAGGTCTTCCAGAAAGTATTTGAAGATCCGGAGATAATTTTCCGGACGGTGCACCACCGACAGGGAACCCACATAATGCCCCTGTTGCTGCAATTCCTGCAGATTTTTTATGATATGCTCATGGGTTCCGGAGCCGTCGGGGTAGATGCGGTTGATGTCGTGAATATCTTCAGGTCCGTCCAGGCTGACTCCTACGGCACAGTCCAGTTCATGGAGGGTCTTGAAACGCTCAGGGGTCAAAAGGGAGCCGTTGGTCATGACCACGAATTTCAGTTGTTTTTTGATGCCTCTTTTCTCCTTGTATTCCCTGGCATGAAGAATAGTTTTCACCATAGTGTCAAAAGCCATGAAGGGTTCTCCGCCGTGAAAGTCGATGAGGAGGAAGTCTTTGGGAATCTCCTCTATGGCTCTTTCCACTACTCTTGAGGAAATTTCAAATGGCATGAATTTCTTGTGAAGAGTGGCTCTGGCATAGCAGTATTTACAGGTGAAATTGCAGGCATTGGTGATATGCAGACACAGAAACGCCGGGGCTATGGGAGGAGGAGCCCAGAGTTTCTCAGGGGAATAGAATCCTTTGCCATTGAGGGTGATCATCTGGTTTTTGAACAGTTTTAAAAGCAGTTCCTCCTTTTCCCTGACCGATAGCGATGTGGGAGGATTATTCAGTATATCCGTCACTCGCCGGGGGGTGTTGAGGAGATTGAACAGTTCCAGTTCCGCTCCCGACAACACCAGCCAGGAAGCGGTTTCCCTTTCAATAAAAAGAACCTCCTTATCCCGTCGGATCCGGGTCAGGTTATCGGTTTTTTTTACCAGCTGTTCCGTATTTAAAAGATGAATCCCTGTGGGTAGTTCCTTGAGGTTCAACGGACAAAACCTCCCAATTTTCTTGCCAGGATAGGGGTATGATGGATTTTCAGGAGAAGTTCCTCGAACATGATCTGAAAATATCGACAGCGGGGGTCTTCCCGTTGAAAATCACCGTATTTTTGATAGGTAATCACGGGACACCCTCCGTAGCAGAACTTTTTCCACACACAACGGGAGCATCGGGGAATTTTCTCTATCTCTTTATGTTGTAAAGGTTCCTGTGTTGATGTCAGCAGACATGCCGGGGTTTTATCTCCCTCTGTCTCCACTTGTATCTGACTGCCTCCTCCGCAGGGGGATTTGCCGCAGGGGAAGGGGTAGTCGAAACCCAGGAGCCGATATATGAAACGGTTTATATCGGTCAGGAGGATCTGTCTGCCGGATATATTCTGATCTCCCGTCAGGATGTCAACGGCGGCAAGGCTTTCATTGGCGAATTCTTCCGTTTTTTTGATGGTTCTGGTAATGGGTTCTTTATTGAGGTAAAGGGAGGGGGACATTTTCAGAACTATATTGGATATAGGGGATTTTGCCAATAATTTCATCCAGGGGACTATCAGTTTGGCGTCGGATAAGGTCAGGGCTATTCCCCGATGGGATTTCCCTTCATCGAATTTTGTAAGCAGATTCTGAAATTGTTTTTCGTCAGGGGGGGAGTCCAGGGGGATATAAAATAGCGGTATGACGAAAGGTTCATCAGCGAATAAATCCTCTCCGTAAGGAAGGTGGAGAACAAAACTTATATTTTTATTTCGGTCTTCCCCCTCACATCGAACTTTTTTCATCATATCCTGGAGTTCCGCCGAAATACCTCTGAGATGAACGAAAATATCCTTACTTTCCGTTTTCTCTTCTATCTTGTCTTTAAGACGGAGTAAATCCCGAACCGGGTCTTCAAGGAAAAGGATTTGGGGAGGTAATACGGCGGAGGAGCCTTTCTTTTCTTTTTGCTCGAAATTCCTGCCCGACAGATTCAGCATTCCTTTCTCTGCCAGGGATTCCATGAGGCTTATGAAGATGGCGGGAGGGATTTTTCGGTCGTTTCTGATCAGATCGGTATAGGAAACGGGAGTTTTCAGCCTTGCGAAAAACTCCGCCAGAAGGGGTTCCAGGATCAGATGAGTCCCTTTGTCGGGGTGGATCACCAGGATTCGGTCGTTATATTTTTTTGTCCATAAACCGGGAACCAGCGAAAGGATGAGTCCTTTCAGAGTTTCCTCGGATTGGGTGAGAAACCTGAGCATATTTCCTTTTCCTTTATACAGATAAAGACAGGCGAGGCTGCCCTGCTGATTGTAACAATTAATAACAGGGATTTCAACCTTCAGGGAGAAATGTAATACCGATTCGGGTTCCGGGCAATAATCATCACAGTTGTCGTCCTGAACTTGTTTCAGGATCCGCTTTGCAGGGAATTTGGTTGAATTCATTGCGGATTTTGCGGTCGGAATCGGAATTAAAATAAAAAAATGCAGGATAAGACGGAAATATGATGTTTTTCTGGAAAAAGAGCGAACCCAAGAGTATCTTTGGTATCAAACTGAGTTTAAACGAGCTGGAGGGTTTGTTAATGACCCTTCGTTACTGGTACGGCATTGAGGTGGATCACTGGATCAACTCGGAAGCCAGTCGCTACAGTTATATAATGAGGATTTATAATTTTCAGAATAAGACTCACCGCTCCCGTTTGACCGATTATTTCCGCATGGCGGTGCGGGAGGCGAAACATCTGCAGGGGAGCAGGGATCCTCTGGAAAAGATGGACTTTGACGGTACTTATTCGGATTTTCTGGGAGTGGAGATCAACGAGATCGAGAATATCGCAGGAAAGACAACCCGGGATATTCTCGATGTATGGAGAAGATGCGGCTCCTGCCGGATTCACTATCCCGTTTCCAACTGGTTTTTCTTCAGCGATGAAAACAAATATAACAGTTGTACCATCGAACTTTCTATGATATTTGAGCCTTTCGGCGACGATGTGCCTACCTATCCCGTAGAGATGCAACTGCAGGTGGTGGCGGAGGATACGGTGGTTGTGAGTCGTTTCTCCTGTTGCGGGAAGAATTATGATGATTTTCAGTTCATCCTGGAGGGATACCGAACTTTCCAGGACATCGAGCAGAGGATCCTGAAGCGGTATAAGGAAGGAGATCGGGATGAATTCCATGATCCCAATCGTCCCGAATGGTACCTTTTCGATTGTGTAGATGAAAACGAATCCCGGATTCTGCACGGCATCAACGAGGTTCTGGGTAACGAGAGCATGTACCGCGAAAATTTGGTAAAATTCAAGATGGAAGAGGTGGATATTCCGGGACTTATCTCCTATCTGCGGGTGGGCAGGAAATACAGGATATTCAAACCCTGCACCAACGGCAATCATAACGGCAACGGCAACGGCATAACGAAATGAACTGTCCCCATAAAGGATGTAAGGGTTCCTTAAAGGCGGAGGAGGAGAAGTGTCCTCTCTGCGGAGGGAGGGTTCTCTTTTCTCATGGGAGATACCGGCTGGAGAGGGATTTGAAGGCGGGGGGTATGGGGAAGATATATCTGATAAAGGATTTGCATATCGAAAAGGAATTTATACTCAAGGAAATGCTTTCTATTTCCGACATCCCTTCATCGGATCAAAATCCCGTTGTGGAACGATTCCGCCGGGAAGCCCTGATTCTGAACCGGTTACGACATTCCTGCCTTCCTCAGGTCAGTGATTTTTTTATTGAAGAAAATCGATATTATATAGTTATGGATTATATAAAGGGCAAAGATCTGGAGGAGATCCTGAACGCTCTTTTTAGTAGCGGTATCCCGGAAGGAGTGGTGATTGACTGGGCTTTGCAGGTATGTGATATTCTTATATATTTACATTCTCAATCTCCTCCTGTCATTCACAGAGATATAAAACCCCCCAACCTGATTCTATCAAAAGAAAATAGTTCAGTTTATCTGGTGGATTTCGGCATCGCCCGGATTCTTCAGCCTGCAACCAGAGGAACCGCCATCGGAACTCCCGGCTATGCCCCACCGGAGCAGTTTCAGGGCAAATTTGGGATTCCATCGGACATATACTCTTTTGGCGCCACCCTTCATCACCTGCTGACGGGAAAAGATCCCAGAGAAAGAGACCCTTTCGACTTTCCACCTCTTCGTCAATGGAATCCCTCGGTATCTTCCTCCCTGGAATCCCTGGTAAACCACTGCCTCAAAATCCCGCCGGAAGAGAGGGTGGAGGATTTTGTCCAGTTGAAAAGAGGATTGGAGGAAATAAAAAAAAGTGAAGTAAAAGAAGATGAGGGGATTTTATTCGTTATCAGAGAGTTTATCAACCAGGAAAAAGATGATGAAATAATCACTGAAATAAAAGAAATGGGTGATATGGGAACCGGTGGAAAAAATAACGGCTTACCTCCTCCCGTTGCCCCTTCCGTTATGCCGGACAGAAGTTTCTTTCATTCATTGGATGTCAATTTTCATCTTGATAGGGATATACCCTGTCTGGAGTTCAGCCTTGCTCATAGTTGGGCGGAACCCGTAAGGATAGAGAAGTGCGTCATAAGGGTTCATTCCAGGGCTTTTGCCGATGAATTCGTTGTACAGGAATATGAGCCTTATAAAATGTTTGTTGATAAGAATGAGGGGGATAAAAAACCGGAAATCCCTCTGGAGAACAGGATCACGGGGTTTATAAAAAAGTGCGGTATGCCGGAAGGAGTGGCGATAAAGTTCAGTCTGTCCGCATCTGTGGGAAACGGAACCCCTTTCGAATTGCCCGTTTTCTGGAGTCTTAACTGGTTTGAACCGCCGTCCTTTACTGACCGAATTTTTTTATCTCTGTTCTATTTCTATAACAGCCTCTTCCTCCACTATTAAATCCTTTCGTTCCGGAAGGGGATAAGGATTGGATATTGAAAATATATACAGGAATGCCAGGACATGTGAATAAGGACTTTTATGCTAAAAAGGGGATAATCCCATGAATTCCAACGGCAAAAACGATTCCGGTGTCAGGGAGATGCAGAGTAAAGGCAGGATCCTGATAGCAGAGGATAACGATACCATCCAGAAATTATTGACCCGGTTGCTGATCAGCAGCGGGTATTATGTGGTCGCGGCGGACAACGGCACCCAGGCAAGGAATGAACTGGCTAAAGAGAAATTCGATATTCTCCTTTCCGACATACTCATGCCGGGTATGGGGGGCATAGATCTGCTCAAGGAAGTCAAAAGCAATTTCGACGATATTCCGGTGATTCTGATTACCGGCAATCAGAGTCTGGATACCGCCAAGGAAGCCATCCGCTGGGGAGCTTTTGATTATATAACCAAACCTTTCAGCGATCTGAGTATTATCCTCCACGCGGTGAACAGGGCAATAACCCGAAGTCTTCTGGAACAGGAGAAACGAGATTTAATTCAGGAACTGGATACCAAAAACGCCCATTTAAAGCACGTGGTTCAGGAACTGGATTATAACAACGCCCGACTGGATCTGACGGTCAACGACCTGGAGATCGCCATGAATATGGGGCAGATCATGTCCTCGGAACTGAAGATCGGCGAGATGGCGGAAGGGTTGAATTCCGGTATGGTTGAAATTTTTTCTCCTTATGCCTGGGGGATCCTCCATGCCAGAGAGGGTAAATTCAATCTGGAAATATTCAAAAACCGGGAATGGGATGAGGGATTTCAGGAAAAAATCATAGAACGGGTTTTATCCGATTATTCATCCCACTCCTCCGTTTCTCTGAACAGGGATAATCTCATAGTCGAAATCCACACGCCTCCCCTTTCCATGAAAGAGAGTCCCGCTCCTCAGTATTACTCGGTTCCTCTGAAATCCTGCGATGACGTGCTGGGGCTTCTGTTCCTTTCAGCCTACATAAAACCCGACTACGAGAGAACCAAGAAGCATCTTTTGAAACTCATCGCCAACCAGTTGTCGGGATCCGTGCAGAGAGCCTGCCTCTTCATGAAACTGGAACACCAGAATCAGGAATTAAAACGCCTATCCGATTTCAAGGACGAAATACTGAGCATAGCCGCTCACGATCTCCGTTCTCCCATTGCGGCTATCGAGATGACGGCAAACCTTTTATATTCCTACGCCGACAAGATGACCCCGGAGGAAAAACAGGAATCCTTAGCGGGCATACTGAAAAAATCCCGGCATATGATCAAGATGTTAAACGAAATGCTGAGTATATCTACCATTGAGAGCGGAAATCTTATACTTAACAAGAAAATAATAAACATAGAACCTATACTTAAAGAATATTTTGCCACTGCATCCGCTTTGTCTCATACCAAAAATATCAAACTGATTTATCAGGTGGATGAAAACCTGCCCCAGGTCGATGTGGACGGGGATAAACTGGGTGAAGTGCTGTCCAACCTGCTGACCAATGCCATAAAATATACCAATCCCGGAGGCAAGGTTTTCTTCCGGGCGGGAGTGAGGGATTCCCGTCTGGAGGTCAGTGTGGAGGATACGGGAGTGGGTATAAAGGAAAAGGAACTGGAAAAACTGTTCAAGAAATTCTCCCGTACCAGTTCCCGACCCACCGGAGGCGAAACCAGTACGGGTCTTGGATTGGCGATTGCGAAAAAGATCGTGGAGATGCACGGGGGTAATATTTGGGCGGAGAGCGAGTACGGCAAAGGGAGCCGTTTCTCCTTCTCCCTCCCCATCCCCGATAAAATAGATAAAAAATAAAATAAATATTATAAACGATCTTCTGTTATAGGAGCAAGTTTGTTGTAGGAATGGTTTTGTTTTAGAGACAGTCTTTTTGTTGGAGTAATTTTGTTGTAGAAGTATGCTATGTTTTAGAAGTATGCTATGTTGTAGAAGTATGCTATGTTGTAGGAGTATGCTATGTTGTAGGAGGCTTCTCCAGAAGCCGATTTGCCGATTTGATATGCTATTTATATCTTCATCGGGGTCTGGAGACCCCTCCTACGGGAAGTGATTCTTTATCGGTATTAATAATAAGGAATGGTGTGTTATGGGTAAAAAGGTATTTTCTTTATCAAATTTTTCATCTTCAATCTTTTGTTTATCGCCTTTTTCATCTTCAATCTTTTGTTTATCGCCTTTTTCATCCTCAATTTTTTCTTTCTCAGGTCTTTCTCATTCGACTTCAATCTTCTGTTTATTTTTGTTGGTATTCTTTTTGCTCTTCTTTACTCTTTCTTCTTTTTCTGTCTGTTATGGGCAGGATCTGTATGATTGCATAAAATGGAACCGGCTGGAAAATATAAAGAGGATGGAGGAGAAAGATCCTTCCCTGATAAACCGAAAGGATAAGGACGGCAAAACTCCCTTACATTGGGCGGTGGTTTATATGGATGAGGACTCCTGCCGATGGTTCCTGGATAAGGGGGCGGATGTCAACGCAAAGGATAATCGGGGTTTCACTCCCATGAGATGTCTTCTGGAGGAAGATCGGGGTAAAAAAGTCCCGATGTTAATCTCCGGAGGCGGTCTTTTGTCCCCCGATAGCGACATTCATATCGCGGTGGAGAAAGGGGATCTGGAAAAAGTCAAAGAAATCATAAATAAAGAACCCGATAAGGTCAACGCTAATGATGATTTTGAGGAGACTCCCCTTCACCTGTCAATACTTCATAATAATAAACCGATTACCCAATATCTTATTTCACGGGGAGCAACTATAAACGCCGGAGACAAGGACGAAAGAACCCCTCTGAATATGGTGAATTCCGGCACTTCACCGGAATTGGCGGAACTGCTTGTTTCTCTGGGAGCGGAGATAGACCCGGAAGACAAAAGGAGCCGAACTCCCCTCTATTTTGCGGTTCAGTCCGATAATGTTCCTTTAATCCGGTTCTTTATCTCTAAAGGGTCGGATATATACGTCCGGGACGACGATACACAACGGGATATTCTGGCTTTATCAATTATTAATGGCAATATGGATATGGTAAAGTTTTTCCTGTCAAAAGGGATGAATGTAAACGCCCGATTTGAATATGGAATGACTCCCCTGTGTCTGTCATTAAGATATAAACATTCTGATATAGCCAAATTTTTAATATCTCAGGGAGCAGAGATTAACAACAATCCGGATAACATATACCTCGCCCCCCTTCATTATGCGATATTTTATAACCTGCCCGATATGGTGGAACTCCTCATCTCCAAGGGGGCAGATCCCAATTTGAGGCTACATGGTGGAACTCCCCTTCTGGCAGCCCTTATAAGGAAAAGTGCCATTGCCCGACTCCTTATCGAAAAAGGAGCAGACGTAAATATAAAAAATGAATTTACTCAAATTTCTCCAATCCACCTGGCAGTACAAAACAATGACAAGGAACTGGTCGAACTTATGTTGTCGAAAGGGGCGGATATAAATGCCAAAGACGTATGGGAAAAAACCCCTTTATTTTATGCAGTAAAAGACAAAGAAATGACGGAACTTCTTTTATCCGGGGGAGCAAAAGTGAATGTAAAAAATACCGACGGTAAAACTCCCCTTCACCTGGCGGTAGAGTCAAATAATAAAGATACCGTTGCTCTTATTCTATCGGCAGGTGCGGATGTAAACGCCAGGGATAAATATGGCAAAACTCCTTTGAACAGTTCTGCAACAAGTAAAGAAATAGTTGAAATTCTTCTCTCCGGAGGGGCAGACCCGAATACGGAAGACAAGTACGGAAGGACTCCTTTATCAACTTCTTTTTATCAGAAAGATTTAGCCATAATAGAACTGCTGGTCTCCTCCGGAGCGGATATAAATAAAAAGGACATAGATGGCAGAACTCCTTTACATTTAGCATCTAAATGGGAAGATTCGCCGGAACTGGTGAAGTTGCTGATATCCGACAAGAACATCAATGAAAAGGATAAATTCGGCTGGACAGCCCCGGATTATGCCACAGAACGGGGAAACTCAGCAGTTATGGAGGTTCTCACTCAAAGAGGGGCGGTATCAACAGGGAAGGCAGAATTTTATAAAGCATTAAAAGACTTGAATGAAGAAAAAGTCAGGGAATTACTGGATAAAGATCCCGGACTAATATATGCGGGACATGAATATTATAATACTCCTCTTCATTGCATAGCCTATTTGGGACGGGATTCCTTGAGGGATGATACTACTCTTACACCTGAAGAAAAAAAGGAGAAATCTTTTCAACAAGAGAAAAAATCAGAAAAAATAGCCCGATTGCTTATCTCCCGAGGGGCGGATATTAATTTCAGGGACGAAGATGGAGAAACGCCTTTATTTTGTGCCGTTTCGGGCAATAATGTATCGGTGGCGGAACTGTTGATTTCTCTCGGAGCCGACGTCAATGCAAAAAATAAAAACGGAAGCCCCCCTGTCTGTTACTACTGGTATTGCAATTCTGATAACGGCGATGTGGTCCGGTTACTTATATCCAAAGGAGCCGATGTCAATAAAATATTTTCTGACGATAAAGTAACTCTTTTACATCTGGCGAGGGATAAGGATATGGTGGAATTCCTGATCTCCCACGGAGCAGATCTGAACATAGAAGACGCATGTGGACGGACTCCTCTTCATTATACCGTAAGTTCAAAATCTGCGGGACTTGGTAATCCGGAAGTAGCCCGGATTCTGGCAGAAAAAGGAGCCGATCCGAATGTCCGTGATGAGGACGGAAGAACTCCTCTTTATTGGTCTATCCTGGAATCGGACTGGGAAATAGCTGAAATGCTGATACGGAAGGGAGCAAATGTAAACATAGAGGATAAATGGGGAAAGACTCCGTTGATGTTGGCGATAGGAAGTAAAATGTCGCCCCTGAACCCGGCGGATACGGACACCATTGAAGAAGTTATCAGGTTGCTTATTGCCGGGGGGGCGGATCCGAATAAGCCGGATATTTACGGCAGAACCCCTCTTTTCAAGGCGATAGGGAAAAAACGGCTGACGAAGATGCTGTTGTCTCATGGCTCCGATCCCAATATCCGGGACAAGGAAGGCAAAACCCCCGTCATGATAGCGAAGGAAAGAGGAGATAAAAGAATAGTCCGATTACTTCAATCTTACGGAGCCAAATAGATTTACTTGGATACCCCAGATAGATTGTATATATTCAGTCCTCTGGCGGAGAACCACGTCATCCTGAACTCGTTTCAGGATCTATACAATCAGGAGTTACGCTCAAATTTGGGAAAACCGTCATGAAATCGTCATCCTGAACTCCTTTCAGGATCTATACAATCAGGAGTTACGCTCAAATTTGGGAAAACCGTCATGAAATCGTCATCCTGAACTCGTTTCAGGATCTATACAATCAGGAGTTACGCTCAAATTT